>QWCC01000171.1_pt1 | contig 24966 bp, 18 predicted proteins | sample 1972491 | NCBI WGS metagenome assembly QWCC01 (sample SAMN09866718, study PRJNA288562) | Human oral metagenome isolate term5_saliva, whole genome shotgun sequencing... | isolation source: mouth | host: Homo sapiens | place: USA: California
TATCAGGGATTGATGGTACCATCTGTAACTACTTCATCATCTGCCAGGGTAACTCAACCCAACAAGTTGAAGCCATTGCTGAATCGGTAAGCGATTATGTGCGTGAGACGATTGGTGAGAAGCCTGTCAACTGTGCAGGACTTGGTAATGATCAATGGGTAGCGATAGACTATGTGGATGTAATCGTCCATGTATTTCTTCCAGAGACACGTGCTTTCTATGACATAGAACACCTATGGGAGGATGCTAAGCTGACTTACTTACCAGACATAGACTAGGTATAAAGCCATCTAATCACCCATTTATTATTTCATAATTAATCAAACTTCAACAATGGACAATTCATCCCCCAACAACAATCCCAATATGCCTAAGATGCCAAAGTTCAATATGAACTGGCTGTACGTATTGGTTCTCATTGCCCTCGGAGTAGTATTCTTTGCCGGTGGCAATAGCTTCTTGTCAAGCAGCGCAGGCGTTGACAGAGATTACACAACATTCAAGCAATATATTGCCAAAGGCTATGGAACGAAGGTAGTCATTAACAAGAGCGACAACACCTTGCGTATGTTTGTTAGTCCAGACCACATCCGTGACATCTTCAAACAAGGAACACAACAGGTAGGTAAGGCTCCATACGTAAACGTTGAGATTGGTTCTGTAGATAAAGTAGAAACCTTCTTGGATCAAGCTGTAGCCCAGAAGAAGATAGCCAGCTATAGTTATGAGAACAAGTCGAGAAATGGCTTAATGGATATTCTTATCTCTATAGCCCCTTGGTTAGTATTCTTTGGAATATGGTACTTCCTTATTCGCCGTATGGGAGGCGGTGCTGGAGGTGGAGGCGGCGTCTTCAGTGTGGGCAAGTCAAAGGCTAAGCTCTATGAGAAAGCTAACGAGATGGGGATTACCTTTAAGGATGTTGCAGGTCAGACAGGTGCCAAGCAAGAGGTACAAGAGATTGTTGAGTTCTTGAAGAACCCAAAGAAATACACCGACCTAGGTGGTAAGATTCCTAAGGGAGCACTGCTGATTGGTCCTCCAGGAACGGGTAAGACATTACTAGCAAAGGCTGTTGCTGGTGAGGCTGGCGTACCTTTCTTCTCTATGAGTGGTTCCGACTTCGTCGAGATGTTCGTCGGTGTTGGTGCGAGCCGAGTGCGTGATGTCTTCCGCCAAGCTAAGGAGAAGTCGCCTTGTATCATCTTCATTGATGAGATTGATGCCGTTGGTCGTGCCCGTTCAAAGAACCCAGCAATGGGCGGTAATGACGAACGTGAGAACACACTTAACGCCCTTCTCACAGAGATGGACGGCTTCGGCACAAACTCAGGTGTGATTGTTCTTGCAGCAACCAATCGTGTTGACATGCTCGATAAGGCTTTGCTTCGTGCCGGACGATTCGACCGACAGATTCACGTAGACCTCCCCGATTTGCCAGAGCGTAAGGACATCTTCCTCGTTCATATGCGTAACTTGAAGCTCGACAAGAACCTTGACATCGACCTCTTAGCACGCCAGACGCCAGGATTCTCTGGTGCCGACATTGCCAATGTATGTAATGAAGCTGCCCTTATAGCTGCCCGTAAAGGAAAAACAGCTGTAAGTAAGCAAGAATTCTTAGATGCGGTAGACAGAATAGTAGGAGGTCTTGAGAAAAAGAGTAAGATACTGACCCCTGAGGAGCGCAAGGCTATTGCTTTTCACGAGGCTGGACACGCAACGGTTAGCTGGCTGTTAGAATATGCCGCTCCGTTAGTGAAAGTGACTATTGTGCCACGAGGACAATCATTAGGAGCCGCTTGGTATTTGCCAGAGGAAAGACAAATAGTTCGCACAGAGCAAATACTTGATGAGATGTGTGCTGCTTTAGGAGGTAGAGCTGCTGAGAAAGTGATTTTCGGTATGATTGCCTACGCAGGTATGAGCGACCGCTTGCCAAACATCTGCTATTACAATAATGACGAATACAACTTCCAGAAGCCATACTCTGATACAACAGCAAAGATGATTGATGAGGAAGTGCTGAAGATGATTAACGGACAGTACGATCGTGCTAAGCAGATACTCACTGAGCACAAGGAAGGTCACAACCGCCTTGCCCAACAGCTCATGGAACGTGAGGTTATCATGGCTGAAGACGTTGAAGAGATATTCGGTAAGCGTCCTTGGGTGAGTCGCACAGACGAGTTGCTAGACCAAGAGGCTAAGTCGCAACCTAAGTTGGAGGATATGCCTGAAGCTGTAAAGCAGGCTCAAGCAGAGCATGAGGCACAGCAGAGAGCACTCAACAACAATGTGACAAAGGCTGAAGATGACATCGAATCACATAACACAGCAGAATAAATAAGACGCCATGAGTGATAAACTTAAGAACCTAATCGTGCGTGCCCTCACTGGGATCGTATTCGTTGCCATTATGGTGACAAGCATCATCAACCCTCTACGACTCACGTGTCTCTTCCTCATCATAACGGGAGCAGCCATGTGGGAATACACGGGATTGGTGAATAAAATAGATGGTGTAAAGGTCAATCGATTCATCTCTACCGTAGCAGGAGCCTACTTCTTCTGCGCTGTGACAGCCCTACAAGTGAATATGGTGAGGGGATTTATCGTCTTCGTACCATATGTTCTCACCCTTATCTACCTCTTCGTTGCAGAGCTCTACCTACAGAATAAGAATCCAATGCATAGTTGGGCTTACACAATGTTAGGTCAGATGTACATTGCCTTCCCCTTCTCAATGATGAGCGTGTTAGCCTTTCAGCAGAAAGGCTATGGTATGACAACCTTCGATTATCTCCTACCATTGAGCATATTTATCTTCCTTTGGACAAATGACACGGGTGCTTATCTTAGTGGCTCACTCTTTGGCAAGCACAAACTCTTCCCACGCATCAGCCCGAAGAAGAGCTGGGAAGGAAGTATCGGAGGTGGTATCCTCGTACTGATTATCGCTGGTGTGATAGGCTATTATGCTAATTCAGGCAATAACACTCACCTCCTCAGTATGCCAGAGTGGATAGGTCTGGGGCTGGTTGTCGTTATCTTTGGCACATGGGGCGACCTGGTTGAGAGCCTGCTCAAGCGCACTATCGGCATCAAAGACAGCGGTAATATCCTACCAGGACATGGCGGAATACTCGACCGATTCGACTCATCGCTCTTAGCAATACCTGCTGCAACGGTCTATCTTTACACCCTGTCTATATGCTAAGAAGACAGATAAAACCCATCTCTGAAGTAGATGTTTAAATACCAATCAAGTAAGGACAAACGAAACTGTCAGTCCTTACTTGATTGCTTTTTACCCACTTCGTCCAGTCTTCACTCCTCTCACTTCGTGCGTTAGCAAATAGGATGAACGGAGGAAGTAAATACCATCTTTCAAGAAATATAACGTCACTTTAACCGATGAAACATACAACTTAGCTTTTTGTACACACTTGTACAATCCATTGTCACGCGGAAGACAATCGATTGTCACACTGAAGACAATCGATTGTAACAATAGGAGACAATCGATTATACAGCTGGTGTATAATTGAGTATCACCTATGTGATACTCGAATATCATCAGCGTGATACCCGAATATCATGCGTATGATACTCAATTATACCGCTGTGTAGAATCCGTTATAATACAGAATTTAACCCGTCTAACTAATGACTATTGTCACACATTCAATATGAAACAAAACCTCACAATAGCCTATCTTCAAGAGGCATTCACGCACTATAACCAGCTTATCTTTCAAGGGAAACTTCCCTTGCCTGCGCTTAAATTGTCAAGAGGCAAGACCCGTCTTGGACAGATGGCATGCAAGCGACGAACGCATTGGAGGCGTACCATTTACTCAGATTACACCATTTCCATCTCCACGTACTATGCACTAAACAAGGAGGAGATTGATGATGTGCTCATCCATGAGATGATACATTATTATATAGCTTACACGGGGCAGAAGGATACTTCGACACATGGCGTTATCTTCCGTCAGATGATGGCTGACATTAATCAGCGTTTCGGTAGGCACATTACCATATCCACACAAACAAAGGATATTCCTACTCGCATTGCACAAAAGCCTAAGAAGTTTCTCGTGGTGGCATTAGAGACGATTGACAAGCAGTACTTCCTCTCTTCTGTTATGCCGTCAGCTGCAAGAAAGGTAGCCAATATGATTAGTCGAAGTAGGGAGATTAAGAAGTATAATTGGTATTACACTTACGACGAATACTTCCGTGACATGCCGCGCGTTCGGTCGCTTCGTGGTCGTAAGGTATCGTTGGAAGTATATATAGAAATGAGAAGTAAGATGGAACGCATAGGATAGGTTCCATCTTACCAAACTATTAGGACAAAGGTTAGCGATAACCTTTATTCTGTTTCAAACTCTTATTCAATGCCATAACACGAGTTGGGATGGGGAACACAATAGTGTGCCGATCCGCCTCACCTGTGCTATTTATCTTCTGGTCATACGCCCGATGGAATAGGTCATAACGTATGAGATCGTTCCGCCTCCAGCCTTCCCACATCAGTTCCATCAGTCTTTCGGCAAGGATGTTATCGAGGGTAGCTTGCCTATACCCCATCCCACTGCGTTGGCGAACAGCATTTAGTTCGTTATCTGCAACCTCCCCGTTACGCGCTTTTGCTTCTGCCTTCATTAAAAGCACATCGGCATATCTGAAGAGTACGATGTCGTTATCGGGGCTCTTACCATCGTTATATGCGTTTCTATCTACCTCATATTTAGCCATACGGGCACCCGCTGTCTTAACAAACGGACTATTTGTTAAATTCACCTCGACAGCCAACGGCATATAGATTAGCGGTTCGCCATCTTCAAGACGTACAATCTTCCCATCGACGCGCACCGTGTCAGAATATAAATTAGCTGTATATCGCTTGTCAACCTGGCTCGTTCCGTAACCGAAAGTACGCACAGCGGTAAGCGTTGCACAGGCACCATTCTCAGAGGAAGTGCCCACTGCGCCACCATGCGCATAGTGACGAGAGCGGAAAAGATACTGAAATTGATTCTTATAGAGTATCTTGTCCATCGGAATCACAAATATATTCTCTACTGATGTCTCATTGTGTACGGCGAAGTTACTGCTATAATCGCTTGCTAACGTGTAGCCGTCTGCCGTTATCTTATCGCAATAATACTGGCAAGCCTGCCACGCATTCAACTGTTGCCCATCAATGGTGAAGAAGATGTTAGTCCCATTGGGACGCTGGTTGTCAGTCCAATCTGCATCCGTATATACCTCCGCATTGAGCATTAACTTAGCCAACAGGAAGTCAGCGACAGGCTGTGTGACACGCCCATAATAGGCTCCTTTCAAGTTACTATGTTCCTTGGGAAGGACAGGTTCGACCTCTTGTAGCTCTTTGACAATGAACTTGAATACTTCAGGTCGACTACTCTGCTTGCTGTCCTTCATGTTATCAATCGTGCTGGTAGCCAAAGGTACGTTACCAAACATATCCATGGTATAGAAGTAGAACAATGCTCTCAAGGCTCTCACCTCTGCCTGATAGGAAGTGTATTGGCTCTCGGTGAGCAAATCTCGCTTCTTATCTATAATCTTCAAAGCGTCATTACAGAACACAACCACCTTGTAGAGATACTTCCATGTGTCGTAAAGCGACTGGTCATCAGCCGTCCAACGATGCAGATAAAGGTTCTCCCAAAAGCCTCCATCGTACCAATCACCCCCTCTAATAGGGATGAGTGCCTCGTCTGAAGTCAAGGTGTTATAATCATAAACGCCCCTATAAGTGCCTTGCAAGCCCTGACTGTCGGCATTACCACCAATATAATTATATAACGTGGCAACGGCATTCACATACACATCCTTAGCCGATGTGAATACTTGGTCTTCGTCCAAACTCCCTTTAGAGTGCTCGTTCAAGCAACTAGAGAAGGTAAAGATAGCCGCAAAGAGTAGTAAACGTGGAATATATCTCATGCTGTGAAGGGTTTAAAATATTAATAGCTTCCATCAGAACTTAACGCTTAGTCCCACCGAGAAGGTGCGATAAGGAGGATAAGTTCGCTTGTCATCTATGCCTAATGTGTTATCTACTACGTAACTATTTATCATTGGTGTCAATCCACTGTAGCCCGTGATAGTAGCAAGGTTATTGATGTTGAATGATAAACGCAATGACTGGATGTACTTGTTCTTAATAGGAGTATTCCATCCAATGGTGAGATAATCGAAGTTAAGATAGTCTCCCTTCTCCAACCAATAGTCGCTCACATTCTGGTCAACGATGTTCCGTTCTGGTGCAACAGACAGCACATTATAATCAGGGAAGTTAGACATATTGAGGTATGAGAGCGTCGTTCCGTTGAATATCTTATGCCCGAAGGCTCCGTTCATCTGCAAGGTTACATCGATATTCTTATATCTGAAGCTGATATTAGAGCCGAGTGTCATCTTTGGAGTAGCCTGTCCTGCAATATAACGATCACCATGGTCACTAAGATCTATTGTACCATTGTTATCTAAGTCAGCAATGTCATACTTCATGTGTCCATGCCCGTTATCAACGAGTCCCTTGCAGTGAGGAAGATAGAAAACGCCCAGTGGCTGCCCAACAATCTGATACAAGATGTGGTTATTACCCCCATGAAAGCCCGCACCATCCATTGCGCCAATAGGAGTAATCTTCGATGCTGTCATCTCGTGACCCTTATAATTACCACTCAAGGACAATAGTTTGTTCTTCTGCCAAGCCATGTTAACATTGATGTTCAGTTCCATGTCCTTTCGAGCAATAGGCACAATACCCACACCAAGCTCAAATCCACTATTCGACATAGAGCCTATGTTCGCCAATAACTTATCAAAGGCAAAGTCAGGAACAGGCACATCATACTCATAGAGCATGGCGGTTGTCTTTGAATAATAGTATTCGGCGGTCAAGAGAAGACGATTATTAAAGAAACCCATATCCGTTCCGATGTTGAAAGTACTGCGTACCTCCCACTTTAAGTCAGGGTTACTATTACGCAAGATACCCATTGTTGTGGTTGGAGTTCCATTATACGAAACAACCCCAATAGGAATATATTGCTTTAAAGAAAGGTAAGAACTGATAGCTCCAAGGTTACCCGACTTACCATAACCAGCTCTCAGATTGAGCAAGCTAATCGCTCTCACGTTACGCAGGAAAGCCTCTTTCTTCATATTCCACGATGCTGAAATAGAAGGGAAGAAGCCCCATGTGTGGTCTTTGCCCACCATTGATGAGCCATCTGCACGCATTGACATATTCAATGTGTAGCGGTCCAAAAGATTGTAAGAGAGTGTTCCCATGACGGATGCTAAACTAGGATCAGCATAGTTACTGCCTGTTCCCTCATAAAGACGAACAGCTCCCGCCCCGAGGTTATCATAGCCGAAGAGGTTACTAGTCAATCCCTTTACTTCCGTCCAGAAAGCCCTTGTCTTGCTCTGTTGATATTCGCCCAAAAGGGTGGCAGAGAGAGCTTGATTGTCCCAACTATGCTTCCAATCAAGTTGGAGATTACCTAGTAAATCCTCTGCCTTACGCTCTCCTCTATAGGCTCTTCCTTGCGCCCATACCCATGTAGGAGCGAACTTCCCATTCTCTGTTGATGTATAGGAATAAGAGCCCAAAGCCGATAGCTTCAAGTCATGTGACAGCTGATATTGTAATTGTAAATGGGTATTGAAAGTTAGATTCCGTTCATCGTTACGCTCCTTCAACAGTGGTGCGGGTGCAGCAATCTGCGATGAGTTGCTATTGCGTTGCCACCCATCTCCAACCTTATGAAAGGCTAATGTAGGATTCATAGACGCTGCCGAATAGACAAGCATGTGCAGGTCATAAACCTTATTATCCTGTTGAGACGAGCCGAATACACCAAAGTCTATCTTCAACTTCTCATCAAATGCCAACTGAGAGATATCTAGCTTGGCGATGAAGTTGTTGTAGCTTCGATTCTTTATAACGGTCTCTCCACGCATATAACCTAATGACGCACGATAATTCGACTTATCACTACCACCGCTAAAGGCTATATGATGTGTATTTAGGAAGCCTGTTCTGGTAATTTCCTTTTGAAAGTCTGTATCAAAGCCTCCATCATTATAAACCAATCCCAACGCTTTGGCAGCATTTCTATACTCTGTTGCATTCAGCATTCGAAGTTGTTTATAGACTGACTCAAAACCTATAGTTCCATCATAATATATCTGGAACTTACCTCCATGACCGCGTTTCGTCTTTACTTCAATGACACCGGAAGCACCACGAGAACCATACTTTGATGTTTCTGAAGCATTCTTCAAGACTGTGAAACTCTCAATATCTGCAGGGTAGATAGTTGAGAGTGTGGCTAGGTCGGAAGATACTCCATCAATGATAACGAGTGGGTCGTTACCACCAGTCAATGACGTAGTACCACGGACACGCACACTTGTGAGCATTGCCATTCGGTCTTGTCCGTTAGATACCATATTAACACCCACGACCCTACCTGATAGAGCGTCAAGTGCCGAACTTACCAATCCTTTATTCATTTGTTCTGCTCCCACCTTTGCCATCGAACCAACGATTGGCAAGGTATCATTTACGTGGAATAAAGGTTGCGTTTGAACTTTTCGAGTGCTCCTATGTCTCTTCTGCGCTTGTGCTACCCCTATTGAATGGGTCAACAAAAGGCAACAAGCAATTGAACGTACTATGATGTACCGACTAGTCATATTATGGATAATAAATGTTATGTATGCCGTTATGTGTAGCAAATATACATAAATTTTGATAGATAACACGCTCATTAAAGGATTTTTTGCTAATTTTGTTGGTGCTTACCTCATACGTGTTACGTATATAAGGAGCATAATAAAAAGGAAACCTAAAGTATTTGCCAACATGGAAAAGATAATCCTTACAGCTTTATTGCTAGGTTTGTCTGCCTCTGGGTTACATGCTCAACAACCACAGACAGAACCTACCTTCACAGAATGGCACGACTTACAAACAAATGCCGTCAACCGATTTACAACGCACACTGACTTCTTTGCCTTCTCTCCATACGATGGATTAGCATTGAAGAAGTATGATCGAAAACTCTCAACCAACTATCTCTCATTAGATGGAGACTGGAAGTTTAATTGGGTGGAACATGCTAATCAACGTCCAACTGACTTCTTTCGCACTGATTATGACGATTCACAATGGAAGACCTTACATGTTCCTGGTATCTGGGAGATGAATGGTTATGGTGATCCCGTGTATGTGAACGTGGGTTTTGCATGGCGTGGTAACTTCAAGAATAACCCTCCAGAAGTTCCAATTCAGGATAACCACGTCGGCTCTTATCGCCGTACTATCACAATACCAGACACCTGGACGGGCAAACAAGTTATTGCTCACTTTGGTTCGGTGACCTCTTGTATCTATTTATGGGTCAATGGTAAGTTTGTTGGATATAGTGAAGACTCAAAGGTTGGACCTGAGTTTGACATCACAAAATACCTTAAGAAGGGTAAAAACCAGCTTGCTTTTCAAGTCTTCAGATGGTCGGATGGCAGTTATTGTGAGGATCAGGACTTCTGGAGACTTAGCGGTGTTGCACGTGAAAGTTACCTTTATGCACGTGATGCAAAGCAACACTTGGATGACATCCGTATTACTCCAGACCTCGTAAATGACTACAAGGATGGTACACTCAGCGTCAACCTTCAGCTTACAGGCAATACAAAAGCCTTCTTGATATTGGAGGATACGGATAATAACCTTGCCTGTAAGACGGTCGTAACACCCAATAAAGCAGGGCAAGCAACGGCTTTGATGGAATTAAGAAACCCAAAGAAGTGGACGGCAGAGACACCTTATCTCTATAATCTCTATGTTCATGTAGAAGATGCCAAGACTGGTAAAGCCATTGAGACTATACCCCTCAAGGTAGGATTCCGTAAGGTGGAGATAAAGAACTCACAAGTTCTTGTCAACGGACAACCCATTCTCTTCAAGGGTGCTAACCGACACGAAATGGATCCAGATGGTGGTTATCTCGTTACACGTGAGCGTATGATACAGGACATCCAGATTATGAAACGTCTTAACATCAACGCTGTTCGCACCTGTCATTACCCTGACGACCCGTTGTGGTACGACCTTTGTGATGAGTACGGACTATATGTTATAGCTGAAGCTAACCAAGAGAGTCATGGCTTCGGATACGCTAAAGACGCTCCATCAGGTACTCCTCTCTTTGCGAAACAGATAATGGAACGCAATCAACACAATGTAGGAACTAAGTTCAACCACACTAGTATCGTATTTTGGAGTTTAGGTAATGAGACATGTTATAGTAAGAACTTTGACGATGCTTACGACTGGATAAAATCACAAGATCAGAGCCGTCCTGTGCAGTATGAACGGGCGGAGAAAGAGGGCTACGCAACAGACATCTTCTGCCCAATGTATTATTCTCCAAAGGACTGCGAAGCCTATTCTAAGAATCCAAACAATACACGTCCTCTGATTCAATGTGAGTATAACCACACTATGGGTAACTCGGGTGGTAACCTCAAAGAATACTGGGGTTTGATTCGTAAATATCCTAAGTTTCAAGGTGGATTTGACTGGGACTTCGTTGATCAAGGTCTACATCGTACACCGCATTTCGACGCATCTCGCACTACAAAAGACTATGAACAATTAGCTAAAGAAGCGAATGTTGAAACGGAATATACCTATGGTGGCGATTACAACAAGCATGACCCTTCTGACAACAACTTCAACTGCAATGGTATCATCGGACCTGATCGTCAATACAACCCACATGCTTATGAACTTGCATACGAGTATCAGAACATTTGGGCGAAACCGATTGACTTGAAGCAAGGAAAGATACAAGTTCATAACGAATACTTCTTCCGTAACCTCAATAACTATCGAATGGAATGGTCATTGATGGATGAGGGGAAAGTTGTGAAACAGGGTACGATTGAAACGCTGGACATAGAACCACAGCAGTCTGCTACTTACACTCTTCCAATCAACGGACAGAACTTTAATGGTGAAGGACTACTGAATATCGACTTTAAACTAAAGTCGGCTGAACCGCTCATGGAGGCTGGTCAGACAGTAGCAAGTATGCAGATAGAGGTGAATCCATGGCAACCAATGCCAAAGATGGAACCCGTTTCAACTGCAAAGGTTAAGGTTTCTGACAACGTAAAGGCTGGTGAGGTGAGCTTCACAAGTAAGGACTTTGAGATTGTATTCAGCCGTCAGACGGGTCTATTGACACGCTATGAAGTGGAAGGAAGAAACCTCTTGGGCGAAGGTGGAACACTAAAACCTAACTTCTGGAGAGCCGTTACAGATAATGATATGGGGGCTAACTTCCAAAACAAGCTAGCGGTATGGCACAATCCTAAGATGGACTTAAAGCAAGTCTCAGTAGAACCTGCAACAAGACAGCTAACAGCTGTTTATGATATGCCCGATGTAGCAGCAACATTACACCTTATATATAATGTAGCACAAGATGGGGCTCTTCATGTGAGCATGGAAATGCAAATGAAAGATGGTTCGAAGGCACCTATCCTACCCCGCTTTGGTGTGTTGATGCAATTACCTTACGACATGGATCAGTCCACTTACTATGGTCGTGGACCTATCGAGAACTATTCCGATCGTAAATACTCACAGCGAATAGGGCTCTACGAGCAGTCTGCTGATCAGCAATTCTTCCCTTACATTCGCCCTCAAGAGACGGGTACAAAGAGTGACATAAGATGGTGGAAGCAGACAGATAACGATAAGTTCGGATTCAAAGTGTACTTCGACGAAGCTCCATTCTACGCAAGTGCGCTACATTACAACATAAGTGACTTGGATGAAGGAAAGGAGAAACACCAACGCCATAGTTACCAAGTTCCAACTTCAGAGTACACTAATCTTACCTTAGATGGTTATATGATGGGAGTCGGCGGAATCAACTCTTGGGGTGAAGAACCACTACCACAATACCAGTTACCAGCGGTAGATAGGGCTATACACTTTTGGATTCAACCATGTAAATAAGGCTCTATGAAACTCCTCCCAACCTCCCTTAAGAAGAGGAGTATCTAATGGAAACTAATAAGGGAGGGCTTTCTTTGTTTTGAAGAGAGCCTCCCCTCATACCAAAGAAACGCCCTTCTCCAATGGAGAAGGGCGTTTCTTTCTTTATTAACTATTGTCCGTTGCTAACAAGGCTGTGCTTCGTTACACTTTACACACACCTTTATCGCACTATTCCTCCTTATTCCTTTAATAACATCCCCTCCTTCGGAGGGGGCTTGGGGAGGCTTTATCAGATTGGAGAAAACTACATATCTTCCTGGAACAATGGGTCTTCTGGCACCACCATAACAGGCTTCTCTTGTGCAGCCTTCAGTACATTAGCAGGCGCATACTTCGTATCTACCACCAGTCGGAACATATAGTCATTGAACCAAGGATTGGTCATTATCAAGTAACCATTCTGTCCGTAAGTAGCTCCCCAAGAGTTTTCTACCTTCCACTTCTTCGGTTGTCCCTGCTCGTCAAGGTCAACAGCTGTAAGTGTCATGGCATGTGTTGAACCGCTATCGAAGGTCGCAATGCGATCCGCCTTATCCATTGGGAAGGTCGTACCATACAATGTTCCGTAATCGTAGTTATCGGTATCGAGGTATCCACGAGTGCGATCCAACTGCTTGCCAACATCGTAACTACTGTACATCTTAGTCGAATCCTTCAACGAAGCAATCGCCATTTTATCAATCTCCTCCATAGGTAGATTAACGTACTTCCAGTTATGTCCATCGTAAGTATGGCGGTCGTAATCAATCTCATAAGTCTTATAATAAGGTCGACGAGGGTCATTCATCACCATAATAAACGTACCATTAAGAGGACCACCAACGGTCTCTTTATAGAATTCCTGCGGTGTATAAGTCTTCACCTTGCCCACTTGTTTACCATTCTTATCCTTGTAGGCATAGTTAAAAGACTTAACTGGTTCGCCAAGAGAAAGCGTCAAGATGTGATAGATGGTACCTAACATCTCTGTCTTACGAGACTTGATGCTCGCTTTCGATTTCTTATCTGCTACCATCTTACGAAGCTCCAATCCGAACTCACGTAACTTAGAAGCTATGATGCGAGACATACGTGAGGTGTTCTCTGCCGAGTACGTTTCTGGCATTATTTCCATCGGTACTACGCCATACTTCTCCACGAGGTCTGCAACCCCACAAAACGTCCCTCCGTCCCCAATGGGGTTCTTAAAAAAGAACTGAACACGTGGGTCGTCAATAGCTTTGTCAGCATTATCTATAACGCCTTGGAGCATTAGGTTGGCTTTTTCTAACTGGTCATAAAAGGAGAGATAGACATGCGAATACTCTACATGTAACGTATCCTTATGGGCACGAGCGAACTTAGAACGCAAGACATTAAGCCCCGTAAAGAGCCAACAACGCCCTGAACTCTTTTGGTTCTGAATGTTTTGTTTAGGCGTTTCAACACTGAAATAGGTATCAATAGGGCCTGCATTGCGAAAGTTTCGAGCCAAGTCATCAATCGAATTAGTGGCTATCGCATTAGATAAAGCACGGTCAGAAGCAGTCAAGCCTGACTTCTGGATCTGCTGTAACATCTGCTTATCAATACCTCCATCTTTGGTTTGTGCTTGTAGAGAAAACGCTATGCTCAATAGCCCACAAGCAATCAACATGTTTCTTTTCATCATTATTTATTGTATTGGTATAGGGTTATTACAATTCACAAAGATAGTACTTATTTCCCAAATCATCTATAAGAACAAATGGAAAAAAGCCTTGCCTTTTTTGCAAAAAAATATTAATTCATTTGGAAGGAAGCGTTTTTTCAACTACATTTGCAGTGTATCATTTAAATAGTACACCATTACATACAATCAAAACAAGCGTTTAAAGACATTTAAGACATAACCCCTTTAAAACAAGAAGGAACTATGATTCAAGTTAACAACCTCTCTTTCAGCTATCCAAGAAGCAAACACAAGGTGTTTGATGGGCTGAACCTAGAACTCAACGAGAGCCGTATTTATGGCTTATTAGGTAAGAATGGAATGGGTAAAAGTACCCTACTCTACCTCATTGCAGGCTTATTAAAACCTTCAAAGGGCACAGTGATTGTTGATGGATACACCGCTTCACGTCGTTATCCAGCAATGCTACAGGAGATATACATCGTCCCTGAAGAGTATAACTTACCTGACATGAGTCTCAAGAATTACTTAGCTGTACACGAGAAGTTCTATCCGAACTTCAGCAGACAGACCTTAGAAAAGTGCTTACAAGACTTTGAGATGCCCACAGATGTAGACATGAAGCAGCTCTCCATGGGGCAGAAAAAGAAGGTGTATATGAGTTTCGCACTTGCCACTGGGTGCCGACTTCTATTGATGGATGAGCCTACCAATGGTCTTGACATCCCATCCAAAACACTCTTCCGAAAGGTTGTTGCAGGCAATATGGCAGATGATTCGTCATTGATAATATCAACTCATCAGGTGCATGATGTCGAACAACTACTGGATTACATCATAATATTGGACAACTCAAAAGTGCTCCTTAACGATTCAACGGAAGCAATTACTTCAAGGTTTCGATTCGATGTTCTCCAACCCAGCGAGATGGATAACTCAGTGCTTTATGCTGAACCTTCTCTACAAGGAAATAGCGTGATCTGCAAGCGTAAAGAGGGTGATAAGGAGACCTACATCAACTTAGAACTCTTATTCAATGCGGCAATTCAAGGTAAACTAAAGTAAATATAAAGGAGGACATCATTATGAAGAAACAATCCAACAAACGGATATCTACTATCCTAACCAGCCTTTTCTTGGCTTTAACAACCATCACTCTGTGTTCGTGCATCACAAAGAAACCCGATTACGGACTGCCTACCAAGAAGGATATGAACGTCGAGGCGTTCCAGAATGTAGAGTTAGGAGGGAATGCAGAAGTCTACTTCTTGCAAGGAAATAAGTATCAAGTAGAGATAAAAGGTAGGGAGAAACTACTCGAATATGTGGATATCAAGGTTAAAAATAACACCCTAATAATCCACGAGAGGAATCACCCTTCACAAAAAGGGATCATCTTCTTTAATAGTTCTAACGACGGAGCTGATATAATAAAGGTATATGTAACATGCCCACAACTCGTTAGAGTGGATCAAGGAGGTAACACATCCCTCACTTTCCAGGACTCTCTTCAGGTAGACAAACTGACACTTGACATTAGAGGTAACTCTTGTGTCAAACTCAACAAAGTGAAAGTCAGCGAGATGAACATGGATATCTCTGGTAATGCAGACGTTAACATTGCAAAGTTGACGGCACAGACAACAAAATTCAACATCAGTGGTAACGCCAGTGTAAACACCTACTTTGACCATTCCGACAGTGTGACACTCACCTTATCAGGCAATGCTGACATCACACTCAATGGTAACACACGTCAAAGCATACAACAACGAGTAACAGGAAATGCCTCTGTTACCGATAATACAAGTAGAACAAAATAAATAAAGAAAGGACTTATTAGTTATGAAAAAGTTCGATATTAACCGATTCGGAAGAGTACTCGCTCGACTCGTTCTCGTGCGCCGTCGCAAAATAATTAACCTATTCCTTGGGTTCCTCATTGCCTGCTTCATCTATATGATCTTACGTGCTTGTAACATCTTCACATGGCAGGCAAGCAGTACAGAACAGATACAAATAGATCTCATGGGAAGCGTTGATTTCATCCTTACGATACTACCGGCTGCATTCTTTATCATGGGTACCTTTGTTATAAATGACCTCAAGTTGCGTCAGTCACGCATAAGTGAGATGATGCTACCAGCTACCAATGTAGAGAAGTTCGTGGCACGTGTAGTACTCGTGTCTATCGTCTTCCCCCTCATAGTTGTGGCTGCTTTCCTAACAGCGGACGTGTTACAACAAATTGTTTCCATGCTGGTTAATCATGGTGCAAGGGCTTCGATGACTACAATAGCAATAGACTCTCTCCAAACGACAAGCTCCCTTTCCCCTCTTTGGGTACAGTTAGAAGCAATCCTTCTCACCAATGCTTTCACCATATTAGGGGGTATGTTCTTCCGCAAAACAGCATGGTTGAAGACCATCATAAGCCTCATTTTGATTCTCATGATAGTAGCTGGTTTAATGGCAGGTATCGGTTTTATGCTACTTGCTCACACCGACTATCAAGTCTCAATACCGAATGACTTCTTCGGAGATATTACTGGGAACATCATCTGTTTGGCACTCACTATATTAATGTATTGGGCTGCTTACAAGTTATACACACGCTTGCAGGTTATCAACAATCGGTGGATTAACATATAACAAAGTATTAATGAAAGGATAAAAGATTATGACTTTCGAAAATAATAAGGCTATATACGAGCAGATGGCAGACCGCCTTTGCGATGAAATCATAGCCGAAACCTATAAAGCCGACGACCGAATCCCCTCCGTAAGGGAGTATGCTGTCACCTTGCAAGTGAATACCAATACAGCGGTTAAGGCTTACGAACTATTGGCAAGAGAGCAGATTATCTATAACAAACGCGGTATGGGCTATTTCGTTTCGGCTGGTGCAAGGGAGCAAATCATGCTTGCACGACGAAAAACCTTTTGTCAGCAAACCCTTCCGTCATTGTTCCGTGAGATGCAACTCTTGGGTATCACAATGGAAGAAGTGGTGCAGGAATATAAATCGAAGGTGCAGTCTTAAACACTGCCCTTCAACAACTTAACTCACTAAGGGAGCCGAAAGAATGAAAACAAGTGTGTAGTTTAGCCATAAGATATAAGTTTACTTGGATTCATTCTTTCTACTCCCTTAATACTTTCTAAGCCCTTACAAAAAACATCGTACACATTGATAAAAAACAAAGAGAGGCTCTTCTCAATTTGAAAAGGGCGTTTCTTTCATGCAAGGAGAGGCTCTTTTCATAGCGAAGAAACGCCCCCTTTATCCACTAACACATATTAGTAACATTCCCTTAGGTGGCACCCCTATCCTTTGGAGAGGCTTAGCGAGACAAGAAGAAGAAAGGGACTCTTACAGACCTAACCAACTGCACGATAGAAAGGATTCGTATTTTTTATGCGATAAGACTTGCATATATTGATTTTTTTTACGAATATTGCAAGCGAAAATAGTATCAACTGTAATTTACCAACAGCTTATTAACTAAAGAATAAATCTATGAAGAAAATCCTACTAAGCTTGTGTCTCTGCCTCATGGGAATGACAGTCTATGCACAACACTTTATCTCCGATGCAGCATTCAGACAGAAGGTGAACAATGCTTTCGACGCCAAAATGAAGTTGATTGGATCGAAGTTCTATGATACAAAAGGGCTATCGCCAACCATGGAGGAAGAGGAAGCCTTGCGCTTTCTTTATGCCTATATGCCGATTGCAGATGCGACTGATTACACCACAGCTTACCACTTACGTAATGTGCGAACTGCCCTCGAAACGAGAAAAGAGATGGCATGGGGAAAGAAGGTGCCAGAGCTTCTCTTTAGGCATTTCGTTCTACCGATGCGTGTAAACAATGAGCCTCTTGACAGCTCTCGTGCTATATTCTTTCAAGAACTGAAAGGGCGTGTTAAAGGGCTTTCTATGCAACAGGCAATATTGGAAGTGAACCACTGGTGCCATGAACATGTTACTTATGAACCTTCGGACGCACGCACTTCTTCACCACTGCAATCAATGCGGACAGGACGAGGACGATGTGGGGAAGAGAGCACTTACACGGTGAGTGCCTTGAGAGCCATTGGTATTCCGGCTCGTCAAGTATATACTCCTCGATGGGCACATACCGATGATAACCATGCGTGGGTAGAGGCTTGGGCAGACGGAAAGTGGTACTTCTTGGGGGCTTGTGAGCCTGAACCTGTATTGAATTTGGCATGGTTTAATGCACCGGCATCGCGTGCTATGCTCATGCACACACGTGCCTTTGGTGATTATGAAGGTCCAGAAGAGGTTATGCTACGCACAAATAACTTCACAGAAATCAATCTGATTGATAATTACGGAAGCACTGGTAGGATTGATTTCAGCGTTCTTGATGTTAAAGGGAAGCCCGTACAGGATGCAAAAGTGGACTTTAAAATATACAACTATGCCGAATATTACACTGCAGTTACCAAATACACCGATAAGAAAGGACAAACGTTTCTATCTGCAGGAAGGGGTGATATGCTTGTATGGGCGTCTAAGAACGGACACTACGGATATGCTAAAGTATCGTTTGGAAAGGATAAGAAGGTTGTTATAAGACTCTCTTACGATGATAAAAAGGCGGGGAAAGAGCAGGATATGGATATTATCCCACCTGTAGAGAAAGCTATTCTGCCTCCTGTAACAGACGCACAACGCAAGGAGAACGAGCGTAGGTTGGCGGAAGAAGATGCTAAACGCAATGCTTACATAGCGACATTCCCATCAGAGGAGAGCTTGAAAGATTACCCGATTAAGGCCGCTATACCTTATATAATAAGGTCGCGTGGTAACTGGAGAACCATCAAAGAATTTGTTGAGAAGCACTCGGCAGATGAAAAACGGGCTATTGATCTGTTGGAATCACTTAGTTATAAGGATCTTCGAGATATGCCAATGGAAATATTGGAAGACCAGATGACAGCAAAGAGTGACGAGTTATGCCCTCGTGTAGAGAGTGAGATGATCCTCAAACCATTTAAGGTTTTCTTTGAGAAAGCGTTTAGTAATGATGCTAAGAAGTTTAAAGAGAATCCTGCACTATTGGTAAATTGGGTGAGAACGAACATCAAATTGAATCCTGATAAGCACGCTATGAGAATCCCACAAACGCCTATCAGTACGTGGGAAAGTCGTGTGGCAGATGAGAGAAGTAGGAATATTTTCTTTGTGGATGTGGCTCGGAGTCTTGGTATCGAGGCTCAGCAAGATGGCGTGACAGGGAAGGTTCAATACAAGAAAGATGGTCAGTGGGTTGATGTTGACTTTGAAACAACGCAACAACAAGTAGCAAAGACGGGGAAGTTGGTGCTTGACTATAAACCAACAGAGTTCTTGGATGACCCGAAATATTATACTCACTTCACTATTAGTAAGATTGTGAATGGGCAGACCTTACTGATGAATTTCGATGAGTCAGCCGATGGTTCGACCTATGGAGCAACTTGGGCAAATGCGTTCAAGGATGGAGCAACACTGGACGAGGGCACTTACTTGCTCGTTACAGGGCAACGCATGGCAGACGGAAGTGTGATGGCTCATAACCGATTCTTCACAATCAAGCCAGGAACAACAACTCGAATCAACCTCATCATGCGTCAGGAAACGGAGGGCATAAAGGTGATTGGCAGCTTTAATAGCGAAGATCTCTTTGAGAAGGATGGGCATAACGTGTCCTTACTAAGCCAGACGGGACGCGGTTATTACGTCCTCGGAGTACTCGGTGTAGGGCAAGAACCAACGAACCATGCCCTCCATGACATTGCAAAAGTAAAGGAGAAACTGGATAAATGGGGGCGTCCAATGGTATTACTCTTCACGAGCGAAGAAGCAAAAGAGAAGTTCGATGCACAGAAGAGTGAGTTTGGTCAACTGCCAGAGAAGGTGATCTACGGTATAGATAAGAGTGGGGAGATTCTCAAGGAGATTGCCAAAGAGATGAAACTACACAATACGAGTCAGCTACCAGTATTCATCATCGCTGACACCTTCAACCGAGTTGTATTCCTATCACAGGGTTACACCATCGGGTTGGGAGACCAGATTGTGAAGGTAAGTAGTAAACTTTAGAATTGAGGAAAGGGCGTTAGACGATAGAAGAATGTAAGTATTGAGATGTAAAAGTCCAATAACTCCAATCAACGGAACATTTGTCTTAACTCCCTTTCACTCCTTTAACTCCCTTAACTCCTCTATAATATAATGAAAGAAAACTATGAATTTGAAGTCTGCGCCAATAGTGTTGAGAGTTGTATAGAGGCTCAACGAGGTGGTGCCAATCGTGTGGAACTCTGCATGGGAATACCCGAAGGCGGTACAACTCCTTCTTATGGGGAGATAAAGATGGCGCGAGATGTATTGAAAGAAACACGCTTGCACGTGATAATTCGCAATCGCGGAGGCGACTTCCTATACTCCGAAGCAGAGTTGGAACGCATGGCAATGGATATAGACTTGTGTAGACAACTCGGTGTGGATGGCGTTGTCTTTGGTTGTCTGACAGCTAATGGCGATATTGATAAGCATGCTAACCAATTATTGATGGAGCATGCTAAAGGAATGAATGTCACCTTTCATCGTGCTTTCGATTGTTGTCGAGATCCCGAGAAAGCCTTAGAAGAGATTATCGCAATGGGCTTTCATCGTATTCTCACGTCTGGTCAGCAACCCACGGCAGAGTTGGGTATTCCTTTACTAAGACGTTTGAATACACTTGCAAAGGATAGAATCATTATCATGGCAGGATGTGGGGTAACGGAAAAGAATATCTTTAAGATTCAAGAAGAGACACAGGTACGTGCCTTTCACTTCTCTGCTCGTGAGGAGAAACGCAGTGATATGCTTTATTCCAACCCTTCCATCTACATGGGAAGCAAAGGAGTTGATGAGAACATCATCATGCAGACTACCGAAAGGAGGGTACGAAATACGATTGAAAGTTTACTGAGAAAGTAAGTAAAGAAGATACTTCTAAAACAAAAAAGAGGCTTAATCCCGTTTGGATTAAGCCTCTTTTATATATGTGGAAGATTATTGTGCCTGGTCAACAATAGCCTGCTTTATTAGTCCTTCTATCTCTTCTGCAAGCTCAGGATTATCCTTCAACATCGTCTTAGTGGCGTCACGTCCTTGTGCAAGTTTGGTTCCGTTATAACTAAACCAGCTACCACTCTTTTGAATAATGTTGTATTGAACGCCCAAGTCAACTATCTCACCGATCTTTGAGATACCCTCACCAAAGGTGATTTCAAACTCTGCCTTACGGAAAGGAGGAGCCACCTTATTCTTAACAATCTTAACACGAACCTGGTTACCAATTACCTGATCACCATTCTTGATACTAGTAACACGGCGGATATCAAGGCGCACGGAACTATAGAACTTCAATGCGTTACCACCCGTAGTTGTCTCTGGGTTACCGAACATCACACCTATCTTCTCACGCAACTGATTGATGAATATACAGCAAGTGTTGGTCTTTGAGATAGTAGAAGTGAGCTTACGCAATGCCTGACTCATCAATCGTGCTTGCAAACCAACAGCCGAGTCACCCATATCTCCTTCGATCTCTTTCTTTGGAGTAAGGGCTGCAACAGAGTCGACAACGAGAATATCTATCGCAGAAGAACGTATCAACTGATCTGCAATCTCTAATGCTTGTTCACCATTATCAGGCTGTGATATCCAAAGATTATCTACATCCACACCGAGCTTCTCTGCATAGAAACGATCGAAAGCGTGCTCTGCATCAATGAAAGCAGCTATGCCCCCTTGCTTCTGTGCTTCGGCTATTGCATGGATAGCAAGCGTTGTTTTACCAGAAGACTCTGGTCCATAAATCTCGATTATACGCCCACGAGGATAGCCACCAACGCCCAATGCTGTATCAAGAGCCACACTTCCTGTTGGTATAACATCAACATTCTCTATCTGTTCATCACCCATTCGCATGATAGAACCTTTACCAAAGTCTTTCTCTATCTTGGACATTGCGGCTTGCAATGCCTTTAGTTTTCCCTCAGCAGCTAATGCTGTATCTTCTTTTGCCATATACTATTATCTTGTTTTCTGATTGATATAATACTATTTATTCTTCTTTCTGCTCTTTGGAAAAGGTAGCACCTCTGCCAAAACCTTAACGACCTTAACTGCAAAATCAGACCTCGAAACATCTAAAATATAGTGTTCCTTAGCTCCTTCATAAGGGAAGCCACGTTCGGCAGATAACATCATTGATTTAATTGCCTCGTGTTCTTTAACATAAGGTATATTGTCACAAACTATGATGACAGGCTTCTCGTCAACATAAATCATGTATTCGCCAAACATCTTCCTGTATCTTACAGTCCCTGCAGCAGCTATCTGACTACTAACAAATTCAATAAAGTCCAAAGAGCAAGCCATATTCTTATAATTCTAAATCGCCACCAAACTCCTCGTGCCAAGGTAAGCCTTGCTTGTTGAGTACCTCCAAGAATGGATCTGGATCAAAGTCTTCAACGTTCCATACACCTGGTTTGCGCCATAAGCCCTTGAAGAACATCATTGCACCAGCCATCGCAGGTACACCCGTGGTATAGCTGACACCTTGCATTCCCGTTTCGTTATAGGCATCTTGGTGCTTACAATTATTATAAATGTAATAGGTTTGCTCCTTTCCATCCTTAACTCCACGGATACGACAACCTATCGAAGTCTCACCATCATAATTCTCTCCTAAATCTTGTGGATTAGGCAGAACCGCTTTCAAGAACTGCAAAGGAACAATCTTCACCTTAGCTGTCTTACCAGAGCCATCAGCTAATGGTGCTTCATATTCTATCTCATCGATACGACTCATACCAAGATTCTGAATACAGTCCAAATAAGTAAGATATTGCTTACCGAATGTCATCCAGAAACGAGCACGCTTAATTGTTGGATAGTTCTTTACCAATGATTCCAATTCCTCATGGTGCATGAGATAAGAATCACGTGGACCAATATTTGGATAGGTCAAATCTTGATGCACAGCCAATGGTTCTGTCTCAATCCATTCACCATTCTCATAATAAAGCCCCTTCTGAGTTATCTCACGAATATTAATTTCTGGATTGAAGTTCGTTGCAAATGCCTTGTGATGATTACCCGCATTACAATCAACGATATCAAGATAATGAATTTCGTCAAAATGATGTTTAGCAGCATACGCCGTATAAGCCTGTGATACTCCTGGATCGAAACCACAACCAAGGATAGCTGTCAGTCCAGCCTTCTCGAACTTATCCTTATAAGCCCATTGCCAACTATATTCGAAGTGTGCCTCGTCCTTTGGTTCGTAATTAGCTGTATCCAAATAATTACAACCGCAAGACAAACAAGCATCCATGATTGTCAAATCTTGATATGGCAAAGCTAAATTAATAACCAGCTCTGGCTTGAAATCATTAAATAATGCTTTCAATTGCTCAACATCATCTGCATCAACCTGTGCTGTCTTGATATCAGCTTTATAACCTTTATCATGAATTGCCTTAACTAACTCATCACATTTTTCCTTGCGACGGCTAGCAATCATAAACTCAGTAAACACGTCCTGATTCTGGACAATCTTAAAAGCAGCTACAGTAGCAACGCCACCTGCACCTATCATTAATACTTTTCCCATATTATCTTATTATTATTTTATCTTACTTTCAATTTCTGGGGAGGAAATCCCCATTGCGTTTAGTATTGAATAACCCAATATCGCTTGCTTGAAGTTGCCACCTTCCAAAGGCTGCATCGCAAATAATGTGATATGCTTTAACTCATCATCCACATCATTTAATGTATTTCTAATAGAGCGGAGCAGTGAATCCTCCTCAGCATTCGGAACAATCATAATCCGTTTTACCTCTTCATGAATACAAAGCGTCTTGAGAAGATCAAGCAAAACAGCATCTTTCGCAGTATTTTCATCACCGCAAGCAATACTATTTATAATAAACTCACCGAAATGCTTGTCCATAAAAGCCTGACCGTTGAGTTCCTTATTATAATCGGAAGGAGCAAAATTCTCTAGTTTCTGATTCTTTTTATCATGCAAAAGAATCACTTGTGTCTCATGATTTCCAGGTTTCAACCTACCATCAAGCGCAACATCTACCGCCCACTGACTAAAATCGGCAGCAGGTATACGACGATCTAACATGCGCTCAAAGTTTACAATAATATCAAAAGCCACATGATCAATATAATCACCATCAACAATGATGATGTTTTCACTCCACTTAATATTCTGTGCTTCTTGTGTATTCATACCACAAAGATACACTAAATCAAGCGAAATGCAAAGAATAAGGTAGTTTTTATTGCTTTCACTGCTCGCGCCTACATATAATCAAAGGAAATTATGGCAAGAAGAGCAATGAGAAAAACATTAACGCCTCATGCAAGCCCAATTGCTTCCATGAGGCGCAGGGATAACTTCCTATTGTCTTTTTAAAAAGTAAGAAGGTAAAGAATAAAAGGATAACCGCTTCCGAGTAAAAGCAAAGAATCCTTATCCCATTAGGCACATCCCCTCCTTCGGAGGGGCTTGGGGAGGCCTTTTGGGGAGGCTGTTTTTACCCTACCACTGGTCCTCCCTCTTCTTTATTCTCCTTTTCTTTTGGCTCGGGGACGGGGTCTTTTGCTTTCCTCCTCGCTGGATTATCCACATCCACCTGCAACTCTTTTAACGCTTTGCGCACCGGACTCTTCCAGGTTAATGTCAACCTCGGAGCTTTGAGGCTCTTGGCGCATACGTCTTTCTCGTTTTCTTCCATCTTCGAGGGAACGTTCACACGCAAAGAGAAGATGTCGCCGAGGTCTAAGCCTGTTCCCATACGTGCACATTCAAGGATAAGGTTACGCAATGTGATAATCACATTACGAGCATCACCCTCTGTCAATGAGGTTTCACGAACAATGCGTTCCAACACCATTTCGGGTGAGATCTTTTGTTGACCTTTCGGTACGGCGATATACACCGTTTTACCCTTCATTTTTCCCATTGTCGCCTTACGAGGTGCAACTTTGAATTCAATCATTTTGATTTGGTTTTTAATTAAACATTAGATTAATATATCAACATCATTTTGATGTCTTTTTTCATGTGTTTTATACCCA
>QWCC01000164.1_pt1 | contig 24818 bp, 12 predicted proteins | sample 1972491 | NCBI WGS metagenome assembly QWCC01 (sample SAMN09866718, study PRJNA288562) | Human oral metagenome isolate term5_saliva, whole genome shotgun sequencing... | isolation source: mouth | host: Homo sapiens | place: USA: California
GTTCTTCAAGAGTCCATCTCTGCTATTGAATTTGAAGAAGTCGCTTTGATTTGCTTCTTCTGCAGGGGCAGTCTTGAACTTCCACTTTTCATCGATGTTTGAAACTACGGAAAGTTTACCTACTTCCGCCTCGCTTTTGACCTCCGTGCGGTCTTCTAAGACCAGCACATAGTCATCTGCATGATTGTTGTCCATATTGATGCTATTAGTTGATATATAGTTCTAAAGAGCAAAAATAAAGACTAGTAAGGTGCGCGCCAACAAGCGATGATAAATAGGAAACAATAGGGAAAACGAAAATAGTTGGAGATTTATTCTTTGCCCTCAATTCTAATCAGTATCTTTGTAAGCTCAATAAAAGGTAGTCGGAGATTGTAACCAACAGACAAACTGGAGTATGGCTTGAAAGTGCTTGCAAGAAACATGAGTTGGTTAGGAAAGAGGTATATAATCGTGTAGCGAACAACCACCATTACGCTATTCCCTTTAGATGGTATTCCTTTTTTCGAGATTTCCTTATCCACCAATGAAGCAAGAACAGCAATGAACAAGCAAAATCTAGCCAATAGAATATGGGCATCTGCCAATAAGATGCGCTCAAAGATCGAAAGCGATGATTGACGCCAACTATCTCAATAGTCGCTTTGAGAAGTATCTCCGCACTTTGCATAACGGAACTGCCACTGCTGAGGAACGTGCGTCTGTGTTTGAAGAACTGCACCGCTCTTTTGCCTCCCTATCACAAGATGAGCAACGCTATGCCGATATCTTCTTGCACGAGGTGGAACTAGGGACTGCGAGTTTGGAACAAGGAAAGACTTTCAAAGATTACATCGTAGACTATCAAAGCAGAGCTCAGAATGACAGCATACACGAGGTGGCACAACACTTGAGGCTTGAAGAAAGTTTGCTTCGTGAGATGATCAATCTGCACCTTACACTAGGGAATATCAATGAGTACAATCGTTTTGACAAGTTGGTAGCTTCTGTTGATTTAGAAAAGGCTAAGCGCTTTTTTAAACAAGAAACAGAAACCGAGATGAATAACTTCGAAGTCAATCTTGAACTAGATGAGTATCTTCGCAAATTCCTCGTAGAGGGCTAGCTAGGAGTTAGTTGTCTAAGCCTAACATATTCAACCTATTTAGAAACACACTTCTTAATATTCAAATCAACAATGAAGAATAAGTTTAAGTGTCTTATAGATACATCTTTACTGGAACTTTTCCCAGAAGGTGATGGCAATCTCCAGAATAAGAATCTCTTGAGCTATCTTAATGGCTTTGAGAGCGGAAAATGGCGAAGTGATTTTTTTGTTTCATTCCTATTAGATAATATATGTGAGACAGCCTTATCAAGTACAGAGCGTTCAAAACTTATAGATGATGCATTCTCGTCACTTCAAAAAGCAGTAAGAAATCTACGTTTTCTCGAGGATAAAGAGGAGCAAAAGGAGTATGTAGAGAGTGGTGAAATAGCAGAGATTCTTTTATATGCTATAATGAGGCGACATTATAAAGCTCTCCCTGTTGTCCCAAAGATTTACTATAAACAGAATCCCAAAGATAATGCAAAAGGAGCGGATAGTGTACACATTGTTATAGAGGAGACTGGAAACTTTTCTCTATGGTATGGTGAGGCTAAGTTTTACATCAATCTTTCAGAAGCAATAAAGGCCGCAATCGAATCAGTGCACGACACTATTAAGGACGATAAACTTAGAAAAGAGAATAGTCTTGTGACTTCAACAAGAGATCTTGAAGATTTAATCGTAGATAAAAGACAATTAGAAGCGATTAAAGTAATGCTGAGTTCTGACACCTCTTTAGATGAGTTAAAGCCTATACTACAGATACCTATTCTTATCTTGCATGAGTGTAGTATCACTGCCAAACAAGAGGAACTATCCACAGAGTACCGTGAAGAAATCCAAAAACTATATCAATCAAAGGCTGAGGACTTCTTCCAAAAACTCAACAAAAAATGTACTGATGTACATCTTTATTCTCAGATAAAGTTTCATCTAATCCTTGTTCCAGTCCCAAACAAAAAACAAGTTGTCCAATTGTTCACAAATAAAACATCTGCATTCAGAAAAAGTTAGATAGGATGGAAAATCTCTTCGAACGATGTAAAGAAATCAATGATTTGATTACTCAAAATAAGGAACAGCAAGCTAGAGATTCATTGATTATCCTTTTGCAAGAGCTAAAGGATAGAAAAATAAAATACACGTCTCTAATCAACCATTTGATTAGAGAGGTTGGCTTGTACCCGTATATTGATGAAGAAACAGCAGATTGGCAGGAACGTTTTGTTTGCGAAGCTTTTAAGGTAGATTCAGGTGGAGGTAAGGTCGTGGCCTTGCACAGAGAACAATCGGCAGTACTAAAAGCTCTTCTAAATGGAGAAGATTTAGCAATAAGTGCGCCTACGAGCTTTGGCAAGAGCTTTATTATAGATGCTTTTATAGAGATTAAACAACCTGATATAGTTGTTATTATTGTCCCAACTCTTGCTCTTACTGACGAAACAAGACGAAGACTATACAAAAAGTTTAGTCGGATTTATAAGATTATCACAACAACTGGAGTTGAACTTGGAGAGAAAAATTTGTTCATTTTTCCTCAAGAGCGAGCTCTGCAATATGTACCCGAAATAGAGCACATAGACCTTCTCATTGTTGATGAGTTCTATAAGGCAGGCAAGATACAAGGAACAAATATTCCTGCTGACGAACGAACTCCTCAACTAATCGAGGCTATCTCTCAGTTTGGGAAAAAGGCATCTCAAAAGTATTTTCTCGCACCTAACATCTCAAATTTCAGTAACAATCCTTTAACTACAGGAATGAGATTTGAAAAGGTTGATTTCAATACTGTGTATACCCGATTGTTCCGAGAATATCAAAATTTTTCAGCAAATGAAGATGTTGAAGAGCAAAAACACAAAAGCCTTGAGCTGATTTTGCTCTCAACAGAACATAAGTCAATTATATATGTAAACTCCTATTCTAGTATTCGCTCGGTTACAGAACGAATGTTGGGATTTCTATCAGATAGTAATAGCCCCATTCTTGACGAGTTTTCTTTATGGCTCAAGGAACACTACGGAGCTAATTATAAATTATCAGACCTTGTTAGCAAAGGAATTGGTGTACATTGTGGACAATTACATAGATCTCTTGCTCAAATACAGATTAAATTATTTGAGCAAGAACAGGGTCTCAAAAATCTTGTCTCTACTTCTTCTCTAATAGAGGGAGTTAATACTTCTGCCAGAAATGTTATTGTATGGTCGAAAAAAAAGGCAAATAGCAATTTAGACTACTTTACATATAAAAATATTGTTGGCCGAAGTGGTAGGATGTTTAAGCACTTCGTTGGGAATGTTTTTCTTTTAGAAGAGCCCCCTATAGAAGCTTCATCTATTTTAGAACTTGATTACCCAGAGCCTCTATTAGAACGAATAGACCCCGAAGATTATTCAGGAGAATTAACTCCGGAGCAAATAGCTAAAATTAAGGAACACGAGATTGAAATGGATCGGCTCTTGGGAGAAGGTGGGTATCGTCAAGTGATAAAAGAAATAGCCTCACAAAACGTATCTAAGTCAATACTAACCGATATTATTAAAGAGTTAGGGGATAATACTCAGTCTTGGAAGCGAGGTTTAATGGGTTTAGCAGCTCCATCTCCTTCGAGATGGAAAAATGCCTTATTTCTCATGATGCCTTTACTTAGGAGGGTTAAATACTTTGACGGAAGTTATACTCAGATGGTTGATATTATTCAGAGTTTCTCTCATAATTGGGTTCAATCAATCCCTGAATTATTACAAGGGTTAAGTAAATACAATCTTTCTGTTGAGGATTACTTTGACATTGAGAAACTTTTGAGTTTTAATTTTGTTTCCTTATTGCATAACATAAATGCTCTAGCAAAGAGAATAATAGACCCTAATATTGATATTTCTTCATTTATCGTAAAGGTCTCGAACGCGTTTTTACCTCCTTTGGTCTTCGAACTAGAGGAATACGGATTGCCTAGGATGATGAGTCGTAAAATTCAAGCCTCAGGAATCATAGACCTTGAGAGAGAAGGTGAAACTATCAATGAGATTATTAAAGATTTTCAAGATTTGGGGGCCGAACAAATTATGAATGCAAGTCATTTCTCTTCTGAAATTGAACAATTTATTCTATATCACTTCTTTGATGGGATAACCCCAGGAGCCACTCCTTAATCAGTCCTTTGAGATTTGGGTCGTTCTTGATTCGCTCAATCTCGCTAGCGACAAGGGTTAAGATGTCCTGTTTCACACGCTTATAGTTGGCTTCGATAGTCTCTTTGAGATTGTCGGAGCCATCTTCGTTTGTAAAGTCAGCGATGATGGGAATGGGTTGATACGCCTTCATCTCGGCGAAAACCTTGGCGGAATCCACCACAATCTCAGCGTGGAAAATTTTCTGCTCGATGCGTTCGTTGGAGTTGTCGGAGACAGCTCCGACAAACATGCCTTTTGTGAGGTTGGAGATTTTGGAAGCTGGGATAAGACTATCGAGTTGCGTGGAGAAGGAAGTAGATTTGTCATTGAGCTTGATAATGATGAACCAACTATGGCATTTCTCGAACAAACACTCATAAAGCGCAGATATCAACAGAATCCGTCAGATTTATAGACTTTCAGAGTTCCAGTATTCACGTTTGATCATATTTTGTATCACCTATTCTCTCAGTTTAGCGTATAGTTAATAGAATATAGTCAGAAAGGGGCTGATATTGCACATTAGAAACTCAAAACATCTATTATAGGCTTTATCGATAGAGAAATCCTAACAATTAGTAGTTTAACGGACAACAATAAATCAGAATAAAGAACACTACTAGTTAGGAAGAAGCAGTATAAGGAGGTAAGAGGAAGGAAAACGAGCATTGGTGATAAAAAATTCTTTGCAAATATTGCATACTTGTAAATTAGTGAGTAAATTTGCACAAAATAAGACTTATAGCAAGATGAACAAACAAAGAAGTAGAGAAATTATGACACTAAAACAAGGTAGATACGGTATATTTACCTTGAAATGCTTTGTGTTGGTGTTCGTCTACTTTATTACTTGCGGAGCTTATGCTCAGACATCCTCGAATAGTCCAAAGCAATTGGAGGATATTGAGCGCACCTTTGCTGATTTGGCAAGGCGCAATGCCTATGTGGAGGACTTAAGCTTGAATGAGGAGTCACCGATTCACTTACCTTTAGGAATGAAACGAACGATTGGCGGTATGGAAGTCACCATTGCCGTCAATCGTTTTGCTTTAAGGGCTACCTCTACAGAGTTGGGAGTTTATGCAAAGGCTGTGATTCCCCAAGGAGAACAGGGAAAGCGCAGGGTGCTATTCTTTGGAGTAGAAGGTGTCCGAGGTACGCATACAGGAGGCCTAATTGGTGAGCTTAAGCTCTCTCTGCTTCATGATGTGGAGATTCCTTTTAATGGCGGCAATACAAGTATTGTCCTTAAGGGTAAACCACTCAGTAAGCATCATGGACTCTCGGAGAGTGATACCTATATGACGGTGACTTGTGCTGGGTTTCAGAGTTTGTCCTTAGATGCAGAAGTACACTTTCCCAAATCTCTCCTAGTTAGTACTGATGGGGCAGAACAAGTGCGCGGACACTTTCGTACGGAACTAAGTGACTGGGATGACCTTATAGCCTCTATTCACCTTCCCAACTTCCAAATTAAGGGACTCAAGGATTATGTATTCTCTCTGGAAGGCGTTACTTTGGACTTTAGTAGCAAGCGCAACGATAGCAATACCAACATTCCTGAAGAATATCAACGACAATACCTACCAGAAGAGTCTGTCCTTTGGCGAGGTGTCTATGCAGACAAGGTTTCCATTACCTTGCCTAAGGCTTTTTCTCGGGCAAGTTTCTCGGCAAAAGGACTATTGATAGACAGAAATGGAATTACAGGAACATTTGCAGCCGATAGAATCCTTCCACTTGAGGACGGAAATGCTAATGGGTGGCATTTTTCTGTTGATCACTTTGGTTTGAATCTGCTGGCTAGTGAACTTGTCTCGGCAGACTTTCAAGGGCGTTTGCAACTACCCTTTAAAGGCAAAAATACGCAGCTCGGTTATGAGGGGCATTTGCTCCCCAATAATGAATATGCGATGCGTGTCAAGACCGAGGAGTCTCTTGACTTTTCGCTCTTTAATGCTAGAGCCTACCTAGATAAGAACTCCTATGTGAGTCTGCGACTGATTGGAGGAGAGTTTGTCCCCGAGGCTACGCTACACGGCTATATGACCTTGGCAAGAGATAGCACTTCTTCTCCTAAACTAGAGCGTCTTCTTTTTCGCAATCTAAAACTCCGCACAAGAAGTCCCTACTTGACCGCAGATTACTTTGGCTACGAAGGCGAAGCTAAGTTGGGGAAATTCCCACTGTCTATTCATAAGCTAGCCCTTGAGGGGAGATCCGGAGACCGAGTTTGCCTCTCCATTGGTGCAGGCATCAACTTGGGTGAAAAACTCTTCTCGGGTGAGACTGAGATAGGACTTTTTGCTCGTTATGAAGACCGAGCTTGGGTTTTCGATAAACTAGAAGTCGGAACGATAAAACTCGATGCAAACATTGCCAAGGTCATCGCTCTGAAGGGTGAACTCAATTGGCATCGAGATGATGTGCGCTATGGTTATGGCTTTGCTGGAGACGTGGAGATGGACTTCACATTTGATGCAGCGAAAGCAAACACAGCCAAGGTAAAAGCACGAGCTGCTTTTGGTCGCAAAGAAAACCATCGCTATTGGTATGTTGATGGTATGGCAAGCTTCAGACCGGGCGTGCCGGTTCTTGGTGTAATGACCTTGAATGGGCTTGGTGGAGCATTGACTTCGGGAGTTCGCGCTGAGGGAACAACCTCAGAAGGCAGCAAATTCTCCGCAGCACACTATATTCCCGATGCGGCAATGGGCATGGGCTTTAAGGCTTCCACTATCTTTGAGCAGAGTAAAGGTGCCTATGGAGAGGCTGCACTGGAGATGCTCTTTACAAAATCTGGAGGACTTGGCTCTGTTGGTTTCTATGGTTATGGCGAATTTCCCAATAGTGGCGGAGGAAAGCAAGGTTCTATAGAGGAAAAGCTCAAAAAACAAGAACAAACATTCCCCTCTTCTCTCTCCGAGCAGTTCAAGCAGAATGATTGGAAGGCTTTGGGCGAATCTCTGACTCTGCAACCTAATGCCATCAAAGAAAGTGGTCTGTCCGGTACGCTCTGTATGCAAATGGATATTCAGAACCGCACGCTCCATGCTAGTTCCAATGTCTACCTCAATACTCCTGGAGGACTAATCCAAGGATTAGGGAAACGAGGGCAAGCAGGATGGGGTGTCTTACATATAGACCCCAAGGAGTGGTATCTCCATTTAGGCACTCCCAGCAATCGCTTAGGAGTACAGTTGGCGATTGGCAATATCCTTGCGATCAAGACTGGTTCCTATTTCATGGCAGGCTCACGTATTCCCGAGATGCCAGCTCCACCTCAAGCAGTAGCTGATATTTTAGGGCAGGATTTGAGCCGATTGCGTCTAGGTCGCAACCTTGAAACCTTGAGCAGTGGGCGTGGACTTGTCTTTGGTTCAGAACTTGCCGTTCGTACGGGAGATTTGCAGTTCATGATAATGTATGCCAACTTTAATGCAGGCTTAGGTTTCGATGTGATGCTTAAAGATTATGGTACAATACAATGCCGAGGTCGATCAGGAATGATTGGTCTTAATGGCTGGTATGCGCAAGGACAGACTTATGCCTACTTGCAGGGAGAGCTAGGTGTAAAGGTTAAGCTCTGGTTCCTGCGTACACGTATTCCCGTCATCAAGGGAGCAGCCGCTGCACTACTTCAAGCAGGTTTACCCGACCCAACATTCTTCAAAGGATACTTAGGTGTAAATCTCAATGTTTTAGGTCTCATTAAAGGAAAAGCTCGCTTCAAACTCACTATAGGCGAAGAGTGTGACCTTGTGCAGCCTGGAAGTTCTCCTGTCGACGAACCGATGATCAATGACCTTGCTCCTTCAGCGGGCGAGGAAGCGATTAGTGTTTTCACTTCACCAGAGGCGACTTTTAATGTTGCTATGGGCAAGAGCTTTGAGGCTTCAAATGATAACGGTGAGCAAAAGATTTATCGCATCCAGCTTCAAGAATTTCTTGTAAAGAATGAGGCTGGAACAGCCATTCAAGGTAAACTCATTTGGAGTAAGGAAAGAACAAGCGTACGCTTTCAGCCCAAAGAAGTCTTGCCACCTAATAGTAAGCTGAGGGCAGAGGTGCGTGTGGCTTTCGAAGAGTTGGTAAATGGAGCTTGGAAGCAAGTATATAGTTCTGGTAAACCTGCCTTAGAAGAGAAGATCGTAAGCTTTACCACAGGTGGTGCTCCCGAGAATATCCCTATGGAGAATATCGTCTATGCTTATCCAGCCCTTGAACAACGCTATCTTCTTCCCAAAGAATCTGTCAAGGGCTATGTACAGCTCCAGCTCGGACAGAAGTATCTCTTTGAACAAGGCTTTGATTATAAGCTTCGTTTCCTTGCAGAGGGAGAAGCACCTATGACGAGTGATTTCACTTACAACGAAGCAGAACAACGTCTAGAGTTTACACTTCCTCCACTCAAGCAAGCTACCGCCTATCGCTTGGAGCTATCTTATCGAGCAAAAGAACAAGCACCTCTCAAATCTGAGAAAACTCAGCAAGTAAGCCACCAAGCAGAATCAGACGAATCCATACAAATCGGCGGAAGCAAAGCAAAAGCTCAGCTCAATACGGAGCTAGAGCAGGCGATACTGAGCTATAACTTTGGAACCAGTAGCTTTGCCACCTTTACAGAGAAGATTAAGCATCTCAAGACCAAGGAAGAGCTTGCTTTTGATGCTGGCGATGCCCTCACGCTTGGGGTGGACGTTCAGGGAAAAGAAGCCTTTGACGAGGCAGAAGTCCTAGGCGTAGCCAGTACGCAAGAACGTCCACTTGTTCGCGTACAGTCAGAGTTGCAGGAAAACTACTTTTCAGAAACCGTTCTCCCACTCGTCTACGCAGGCTATCCTTATGGTGCTATTCGCTTGCTTAATCGAGAAGAGGAGCCTATTGGTGTACCTCCTTATGGTGCTTTCAGCCCTAGCCAAACTTATCTCTCGAAACTAACCGGGGGAGGTCTAAATGCAAATTCATTCCGCTTCCCCTTCACTTTTGATGCTGCCCTTGTCTCATATAGAGACTATCGCGATTTGCAGAGTAGCGTGGTGAACCGCTCAACGGAAGTAAGTCCAGAAATATATAGACGATTCATTCTCGGCAGCCTCCCCGTGCTGAAGTACGGGAAGTACAAAACTTGGATACAATACGTACTCCCTGATGGAAGCGTAAGTAGCCGAGTAGAATTCTTCTATCGCAATCCACTAAAACTTAACAAGTAACCCCTATGTCAGCTTATAGATACGTCTTATTGCTTTTTGTATTCTGCTTTTCCACCTTCTTCGGATGGGGACAGCTATCTGTGCAGTCACGTATCTATGTGCGTACTGAGGTGCATTCAGACAAAGTGCTCCTACGCTGGATAGCTGGCGATGTCAAAAGCTGGCAATTGCTCAATAAATATGGATTCAAACTAGAGCGTTTAACTGTTGCACGTAGCGGAGTCGTACTGGAAAAACCCGAAGTTCTGCTTCTTGCTGAAAAATTAAAGCCAGCAGAGTCTGATAAGCTCAAGGAGCTTGTCCGCGAATATCCGATGGGAGCTGTTATAGCTCAAGCTGTCTTTGGGGATAACTTTGAGGTCAGCTTAGGAAATAGTCCTATTTCTAAGGCAATAGCTTTGGATGAGGAGCGCCAACAGCGTTATCTTTTTGCACTGTATGCTGCTGATTTGTGCTTCCCTGTTGCTAAGGAAGTTGGCTGGGGCTTTGAAGATTACAGTATAAAGGAAGGAGAACGGTACCTTTACCGAGTGAGTTCGCTTGTGCCGAAGAAAGAACTAACGATAGCAGAAGGAGCAAGATTCGTTGTTGTAGGAGACACCATTCGGCTTCCTCAGCCCTTAGAACTTTCTGCGCAGTTCAGTCCTGCTGGCGCTTATCTCAGTTGGGACTACAATCGCTTTGCCAGTCTTTATTCTTCCTATTGGATAGAGAGAAGTGAAGATGGGAAAACCTTTAGCCGCATCTCAGACCTCCCCATTACCCGAATGAGTGATACCGAGAAAAACCCTCATGCTCCAATTACCTACCTAGATAGTATCGCCTATCACAAGACCTATTATTATCGAGTTGCAGGTGTAACTCCGTTTGGGTCTCAAGGCGCTTATAGTACTGTTGTTTCCGGAATGGCTTATCCTCCCTTAATTGCCGTTCCCGAGATAGAAGATTATCGTTTCGACACACAAGGTGGAGCCAATCTTTCCTGGAACTTTAAGCAAGAAGAGGAAGACTTAATCGAAGGATTCCGTATTCTACGATCCAAAGATGATAAGACTTACCTCCCCTTAGATAGTGTATTTCCGAAAGAACGCACTTACCACATCAGAACGCTTGCTCGCTATCCCTATTATAAAGTGGAAGCTAAGGCTAAGCAGGGAGCTTCAACAACTTCCTTTCCGATGCTTCTCCAAGCCATCGACAGCATCCCACCAGCAGTTCCCATTGGTCTCAAGGCAGAAGTGGATAGTTTAGGGGCAGTTCACCTCTCTTGGCAAGCAGGTAAGGATGAAGACTTACATGGTTATCGTCTTTATCGAGGAGAAACTAAAGACGAAGAGTTGGTTCCAATTACTAAGGATGCGATTTTGACTACAAATTATATTGATAGTGTGCGCTTGGATAACCTCAATGCTGAGGTTTACTATGCACTTACAGCACTCGATGAACGCTATAATCAGTCAGAGTTGAGTGAAACTATTGTAGTGCGCAAACCGACACGCATCCCTCCTGCGATGCCACTCATCGTAGAAACAAAGGCTTCAGAGGGAGGAAACTTCATCCGCTGGGAAGCTAGTGAGGATAGTTTCCTCGCAGGCTTTGTCCTCACACGAACAGCGCAAGATAGTACGCAACAAAGACGATCTTGGAAGATAGAGGATACTAAACAAAGAAGCTATGTGGACAAAGAAATTGAAGCAGGAAAGACTTATACCTACCAGCTAACCGCCTACACAGACAATCAACTCTATTCACCCATATCGCCAGAAGTAAAAGTGGTATCAAAGAGTACAGAAGCTAAAACCGCAGATGTAAGCTTCACAACGGAGGTGCTCACAGAGGGCATCGCTCTAAAGTGGAGAATATCTAAGCAAGTGTTTAGCTCTGCGACCTTATATAAGATAGACGAATCGGGGAAGTTAGGACTCTATCGAGATAATCTTCCTCAGGCAGGAGAACTTATGGATGAGGATGTTCGTCAAGGCAATAAGAATGCTTATATGTTTATAGTTTATTTGAAAGGCAGTCGTCCCATCAGCATAAGAAAGGAGGTGCAACTATGAGAAAAGTTGTACTAGCACTGTTATTCCTTATTGCAGGACTGAGCCAACTTTATGCACAATCTGAAGGACGCTACAAGCTGACACTTACCTTTAGTCGTATTAAGAATACGGGTAATGATATGCGATCTACGGAATATCGTGTTTCAAGTGTCTCAGCTGCAGGGACAGAATCACTCCATGCTTGGAGTAGTGGAAGTGTTGATGAGGATAGATATGTGTCACCTCCACCTCCAATCGTGCGATATATCGATGCGTTGGAGAATAAGCTCCCTCAGAAACTACATTTTTGGGGTAAAAGAACATGGAATGTCCTCTTTGGTTCGAAATCAAGAGAGGGCACCAATGAGTTGACTTTGGGGAATCTTCCTGCCTACTTCAGTCGTACTACTTCTCGAGGAGACAACGGAGAATTCCTTTTCCCTTCTCTTGAAACATCTCTGACAATTGAAATCATTCCCGTTTCGATAAAGCTGCATTATACAGAAGAGGGACAAGGACACGTTCTTCCAGACAATGATGTCATCACGCTAAAAGCAACCAAAGGCTTTGTTCCGGCAACCTATCGCTGGCAATACCAAGTAGCAGGAGAAACTACTTGGCGCGATGTACCTGCAAGCGCGAAATACTCAGAGGGAAACGCTGTGATCACTTTCAAAGGTACAGACCTCTTTAGTCAGGAAGCTTTTAATCGTCTGGTACAAGAGCGCAAGAACGTCTTGTTTCGCATCAATGCCATCACAGATGAACACCGCAACGAAACCGATTATGAGAAGATTGTGCTTACGCCCACTTTCTCTGCACCGCGCATCTTGTCTCACACCGTAGAGCAAGAATCTTGTCATCAGTCGGGCGATGCCACAATTCGTGTGACACTCGATAGAAGTCTGCACCCAGGCGAAGCTTTGGCACTCTTCCAACAAGGAGGAGCAGGGCGCAACATTGAGTCGCTTGATGCTACCAATAGCTTCCTCATCCCTAATTTGTCTGCAGGTTCCTATAGTTTCTACATAAAAGGAACACACAGCAATGGTCTGTCCAGTTATAGCAATCAAACCAGCCATCAGTTCACAGCGCAGGTTGTAGAACGTCCAGCCATCAGCTACAGTCTGGCACATCGTGATGTCAGTTGCTTGGCGGGACAAGATGGTACGGTAACGGTGACGGCTTCAGGCGGTACGGGCAACTATTCTGCCTCTCTATATAAGGATGATGGTACGCTTCTTGAAACCAAGAGTTTCTCTTCAGGGGGTACAACCTTTGGACGTCTTCCCTCTGGCTCCTATTCAGTGCGCATTAAAGACAGCAATAATTGCATTGCCCGTACGACATCAGGAGATGAACAAATTCAGCGTGTCACACTCTCAGAACCCAGTGAAGCTGTTGCCATAGAGTTGCTCAAGACAATAAGTCCACTCGCTCATAACTCCTCTGATGGCACCATTGAGATTGCTGTTTCAGGAGGTACGCCCTCAGCATCGGGCTATAACGTTCGCTTTGTCCGCAAGGAGGATGGCCAAACTTTCTCACCTACTTCCTCTCGGCAAGATGGAAATAAGCATATTTATATACTTTCTGGCATTGGCCGAGGAGAATATACAGCCTTCGCTGAAGACCTCCGTTATAGTTCTCTCCAAGAGAATGATAAGAAGACGCCTTGCGGTTGCAAGGCAGAGCTAGACCTACAGCTTACTGCACCACCTCCGCTTATAGTGACACTTCAAGAAACCCATTATGTTTCGTGTCACGGAGACAGTGATGGAGAACTGACCGCCCATGCTTCAGGAGGTAAACCGAGTACATCTTCTCAATTACCTTATGCTTATAGTTGGTATCGCCTGCAAGGAGGAGTGAAGACCTTACTTCCTCTACAAGCTGACAGCATAGCCAGAGGACTGGAAGCGGGACACTATTTGGTCAAGATAACAGATGCCAATGGTATCTCCTTGGAATCACCCTCCTTTGAACTCATTCAACCCGAAGCTCTGAGTCTCTCTTTCCAAACGACTGCCCCCTCTTGTAGTGATGCTGAAGGGCAGGTAGTCGCAGTTGTGCGTGGAGGAACACCGCCTTACAGCTATGAGTGGAATAAAGAAGGTGGAAACGATGCGACTCTTACCATCCAAGAATCGGGAAGCTATTTCGTTCGAGTCAAAGATAGTCGAGGCTGCAGCATCACGGGCAATACCGAAGTGACCGCTCCTAATGCCCTAACCATTAAGCCTACTATAACACATCCCACATGTCACGGCGCAAATAATGGGACTATATCCCTTAGTTTGTCTGGAGGAACTGCTCCTTACAGTATTACTTGGGAAGACGGTGCAAACACTTCATTCACAAGAGAAGGGCTAAAAGCAGGTGTTTACATTGCCCGCATCCAAGACCAATCGGGTTGCACCCAGCACTATCGTGTTGTCCTTAATGAACCAGAGCCAATAATCTTAACGCTTGATGAAGGTTTTACACTCTGTAAAGACCAGTCTCGCTGGCTTAGCGTGCGAGCCAATGTCACTGATCTCAGCTATCAATGGAGACGAAATGGGCAGGTACTGGGAGAGACCCGTGCCAATCTTCTTGTAGATGCGCCTGGACAATATGAAGTAATTGCAACTTCCTCTGAGGGTTGCAGTGCAAAAGCCTCTGTAGAAATCAAAGCTAGTAACTTGGATCTGCCCTTAGACGTTACTGCACCATCCACGGTCTCTGCCGGTGAACCTATTCATGTGGTCAACATCAGCCGAGTTAAAGCAGACCGTTTGGAGTGGCAGCTTCCGAAAGAAGCACAAGTCCAACAAAGTTCTGACGAAAGAGTCGTCTTTACGCTTCCTCGAGTAGGCGTCTATGAAGTCAAACTCTTAGGCTATCTCGGCGACTGCACCACACTGGTTAGTCAGCGTATAGAAGTTCTTGCTGAAGGAAATCTTCTACCTAATGATGAAAGTCCTATCAGCCAATTTCTCATCACGCCTAATCCCACCACAGGGGCATTCCAAGTTCTTGTAGAATTGAAGGCTGCAAGTGATTTCACCCTACGCTTGCTCTCGCCCACAGTTGTGGAGATGGATAAAAAGGAACTAAAGCAGACCCAGCGACAGACCTTCGATTATGAACTGCGTGGAGACACCGAAGGAACCTTTGGCGTAGAACTTACCGTAGGGAAGGTCAAATCCCTCCTCAAGGTTACAAAGAAAAGGAAATAAGTACCTCATAACAAATAGTTAAGCACATGATGCATCGTTGCATGAAGACTTTTTGGTGGAGCTGCAAGCTCATTTTGCTCTCTCTGATTCTAGGTTTTGGAATCAGTGAGCGAGCGCTTGCGCAATACTTCCCCATTCATGCCACGGTGCAATGGCCTGCTCCACAAAGTCCCTATTTGGCTGACTACACCACAGCCGGACGAGACCGACTCATCGTCACGCTGCTTAATCGCGACCAACAGCAACCGCTCCTCTTTGCCAAACTTCGTTTGCAACTGAAGTCGGGAGGTTTCACAGCCAAGAACCGCGAGGAGGTGGCTTATCCGATGCTGGAACTCAACACCGGTGTACCCTTTCGCCTAACTAGTATCGACCTAGCGCCTTATCTCCAACCGCAAAATCTTCAGAGCAACGGCAATTTGCGCAATGGACTATTGCCCACAGGCTATGCCGAAATCTCGGTGCAAGTCATAGATTACTACACGGGACGTCCGCTCTCGGATTGGCATACCGCACGTGCCTACCTTGACGTTAAGAAGCCACCCTTCCTTAATCTTCCTGAGCAAGATGCACAAGTTGCCTTGCACGATCCGCTTTTCATCCGTTTCCAATGGACCCCTCGCCACCAAGGACTCAGTGGTACGGAATATGAATTTGTGCTCAAGGAGCTGCCCGACAACGGAGTTGCTCCTCAGTCTGCCTTTGCCTATGGACAAGAAATCTATCGCACCCATACGCGAAGCACGAGCCTGAGCTACACTCATCTCGAGCCCCTACTCTTCCCCAATCGCAGATATGCTTGGCAAGTGCGTGCTTTGGCGCGTGAGGGGGTGAATGAAGTAGGCATGTTTGAGCACGGCGGATATAGCGAAATCAGTTGGTTCACCCTCAACGACCAGTGCGATGCCCCACGAGGTCTGAAAGCACAACCTCGTTTTGCCAAGGTCGACCTCTCTTGGTCGAAAGTTATCGGCACGACAGGCTATATCGTCGAATGCCGTCCCAAGACCAAGCTCAATGTCTATGAATGGGCACAGACAGAAGTTGCTGGAGAGCAGCTCACTCTTGCCCAGCTCAAGCCGGGCTGGACCTATGAATGGCGAGTCGGTACGCGATGCACTGGTAATCGCCCCGTTTTCTCCGAGGTGCGCGAGTTCACCCTCAGCAAGTACAATGAGAACTTGCTGGCAGATTGTGGCAAAGAACCCATACGCTCTGACCTTGCGAAAGAACCACATCTCGGCATTCGAGCTGGAGATGTCGTGACCATTGGCGGCGACTATCCGATGACCATCACCGAAGTTACCCCTCTGGGTGATGGCTGGTATGCAGGTAAGGGAAAGACACGCCTCAAAACCATCATCGATGCGTCTATAGCCGTGCGCTTTGACCGCTTGCGCATCAACATCGACAAGTACCAAATAGACGGCACTGTCGAAGCTTCTTATGATGAAGGAAAAGGGAAAATCGCCAACACGGACTATATTGACGACGGGGGTAAGGACTTGCGCCCTGCCACACTCCGCATTCGCGAACAAAAACTCGGCTTTTCTTTGCCAGAATCTCCGAGATTTTTCTTAAAACGTCCCACAAATTCTTCAGAAAGTGGGAGATTTCAGCTCGAAACTCAGGATGCAGAGGGCAACCCTCAGACGATTCAGCTAGAACTTCCCGAAGGTGCAGACTATAAGAGCATCTTCCCCATGACGGTCACTGATGCTGAGGGGAATAGCTACCAGATTCAGACAGAAGAATCTGAACCGCAAGACGATGAAACAGCTACTTCGCAGGGGCAAATAGCCCTCAAGGCGGAGCGTGTGGCGCAAGTCGGCGACTTCAATACCGATGCGCTCTCAAAGAAATATGGTCAAGTTCGTTTTGAACGTGGTCAGGGGAAGTATGCCTTCGACGATGGTAAAGAAGCGTGGTACAAGAAATCAGTCAAGCTAGACCGCTTTTACCAACCATTTGCTAAGGACTATATTGCTCCTTGGAAGCTGATTCCCGAAGGGGAAACGGATGTTGTCACCGCACGTTATGAGGGAAAGAAAAGCATTGATGTCTCAAAACTGGTCTTCACTTCCGATGCGAAAAGCCCAGCTCTGCCGGCGAGCTATGATGAGACGACCCAGACGTGGAGCATCAAGTTGCCGTCTGTCGCCTCGGGAGCTGCTTATGATGTATTTGCCGTCTATGAAGGTGAAGTCTTGGGCAAGCTGCATGTGGTGAGCTATGTGAAGCAGCAGCACAAAGTTACCCTCGTTCCCATCAATGATGCCACGTTCGATAAAGCACAAATCGAGCGCGAACTCAACGCTGTCTACACTCCCGTGGGCATTTACTTCGATGTTGAGGTGGATGAGCGCATGCGCGGAGACTACAGCTGGGAAGTGCCCAGCGAACAGGACAAACTGCTGAGCCTTGTGGGCAAGTCCTTCTGGGGCTACGACAAGGAAGTCAAAGAAAGCACTGAGATGCTTCGGCTTCAGCAAGCGTACCAAGCCAAAGCAGGTACGCTCGAGGGGGCATATCTCTTCGTTCTGGATGGTGCTAAGGGTATTGAGGGGCAAAAAGGCAGTTTGCTTGGTGAGATGCCTCGTAAGAGTAGATTCGGCTACATCTTCGCAGCCAACAGCCTCAATACAGAAGAATTTGTTCGTACCATTGCTCATGAAGTAGGGCATGGTATCTTTACCTTGCAACATACTTTTGATGCAGAGTATGGCAAAGGCACGCAGAACACAACAAACAACTTGCTGGACTATGCCAAAGGCACATCCCTTGCTGCCTTCCAGTGGAACATCATGGCCAATCCGGCTATTTTCACAGCGACGGATAAGGCGGAGGAAGGAAGAATCGAGAGCTATAAGAGCCACATAGTGTGTATTCCCATAGAAATATCTAATGCCATCCTTAGCTCACAAAACTCTGTCCTTGCTCCTGACGGAAGAAGAATGAAACTACCCAAGGACGCTATAATTACAGCTTTGTTCTTTGGTGATACTTCAGAACATCCTGCACCAGAAGGAAGCATTGCCAAGTTTCAGGTTCGACAGAAAGTATACAAGACCTGGTATATAGTTAAGGATGGTAACTTCGCATCTTATAATTATCAGAAAGACTCAAAGACAAACTACAAGATTGAAAGTTCACAAGCTCCTCCTGTCTCCATAAAGATAGATGCACAACACCATAGGGTTGTTGTAAATGGAGTAAACTTTGAGGTAGATGCAGCAAATTTCGATTGTGGAGAAAAACCGTTACAAATGATCGACCCTATCTCGTTCCGTATTCGTCCCACTACAGAACAAATCTTAGTAAAGACGAACAAGGAAGATAATCTAATCTCTGATGACCAAGATGTCATCAACGCTTTGGTTGGCGCCTACAATAAGATGTCCAATCATGAGACATCCATCACTCCGAATGAGCTAGAGAAGAAGCTATCAGATAAATTAGAGTACAAAGGACCCGGACTTTCATCTGGTAGAAGATTTATCATACTCTCTTCTCTCCTTACGAAGGGCAGTTCTGATCCACGAGATTGGAATACACTCGCCCATAATGTTTTCCGTAAACTGGGGCTTGGAGAGAAGGATGTTCTTGTTATCTTACCATTTGCACACTATAAAACAAAGTTCAATCATTTTGTCACACTCTACATGCCAGGATTTGCATGTGGGGCAAGTGCTGTTATAGATAGAAATCGCCTAAAGGAAACATACGATATCAGCGATGGAAGTATTGGTAAAACGGGGCAAGGAATGGGTGATTATGCCCTCGACATTTTCACAATGACGGAAATTCCAACAATCAAACCTCGAGTACTAATTCAAACTGTAACCAAACCAGGATATGGCTTGAAAGAAGACCGCAATAAGTATGAATTTGAAGATGCAAATGGTCGTGGGCTGACACCTCCATCTACGATTGTTGCAGAAGATATGAGGTATGGTTCTTCGTTCAATCTATCTACAATCAATGATGATAGAGTAAGGAAAAACCTTGAAAGATTGAGTAAAAAAACAGATGATGAACTATTTAAGAAATTGATCAATTTGGCAGAGTGGGTATCTCGTGGTGAACTTGAAGATAATAATAAACGAATGATTGCAGAATGGCGACAACAGAAATATAAGACTCCAAAAGAGTATTATATAGACTCAAGACTGACAGATGCTGTATATGAAGATACGATTTTTGCTGCAAAAATAAAGGATGCTTTCCGTAAATCTCTCCAAAGAGCAAAAGGACGCATTGAGGATATGAATATGACAGTTGAGGATACCAAAGAACTTAACCATCCCACCTTTCCCCTAAGTAAAGACAAAGGCAGAGGTTTGACTTTTGCACTCAATGATACCTGGGGATTCCGAGTGACGTTGCTGGGGTACAGATTTGATGCTACTAAGAGACATTTTTGGGCTAAAATACGTATAGATATATTTGACCATTTCGGATTAGATAATTCTGACGTTGAGAAATTTGGTTCATTGGAGAATGTTCGAGATAAAGTTGCACCTTGGGGTGAAATCCTTAGTGAAGCAACTCTCCCTAGAGACGACCAAGGGGTTGCTCTAACGGAATATGGAGATTCCGATCTACTCTTCGAAGAAGCAGCAGAAGGTTTTTGTTCGTGGTTTATCTTGCAATACATGAGGGGGTATAAGCCCTTTGTGACAATGATGTCAAAAGAAATTATATTACAAGGGCAATTAAAGTGACATATAATGCGACATAGGAAGATTTTTATTGGACTGGCATTTCTCTGTTTCATAGTGATGGGCGTAATCTTTCACTTTAGAAGAGATATTGTTGTTGCACCAATAAGGTGTGATGTTTTGGAGGCTGATACAACAGTCTCGGATTCAGGAACGAAATCAGTGTACCACATAATGTTGGTGGATAATGCTCCGTATCTGGAACAAAATATAAAGCAATGCTTAGAGACGTTTTTTTGGAAGAATGTGTGTCTGGATTCTTTGGAGCGATATGAATTCTATCAAATCAGTTTTTATAGAAAAACCAAGTATTTGACTCTGAACTTTAAAGAGGGGGGACAATATAATCCTGTATATAGCCATTGGGATAATACTATGAATTGGGGAAATCACTATGAAGATAAATTAGGCGAAGTAAGCTACTACAGACGTAAAGATGGAAGCGTCTGCTATATTGTCTTTATCTATGATTCTGGTTGGGGCATTCGTATGTTTGTAGACGCTTCAAAATCTGAAATGTATAGTGAAGATTGTAAGAATGCGAAAAGTCTTTATAGATTAAAGATGAGAGAGCTTAAAATCGTTGATAATGAAATATAGAAGTATTATAATAGCAGGTCTCTTGACAATACTCTTTTCCTCCTGCCTCCACGAACAGTCAGTTCCAATAGCCTCTTCCTTCTCTATTGAGGTGGCAGAGGACAAGACCTCTCCTGTGATTGTTCAGCTAAAGAATGAGAGCTACGGAGCGGATGGGTACGAGTGGACCTTTGAGGGCGGTTCGCCAAGTTCTTCACGAGAGAAGCAGCCTGGTACAGTAACATTCACTGAGCCTGGTGAGCATAAGATACATCTTCGTGTGAAGAATGCCGTAGAGGAGAAGGTGAGCGAGCAGACCATTCGAGTAGATTCTGCGCTTTCATTGAACTTCGACTATGAGATAGCGATTAACGACATAGCCCCGGCTGTGGTGTCGCTCCGTAACTTAAGCAAAGGAGGCAGTCACTATGAATGGACTTTTGAAGGTGGCGCCCCCAGTTCATCCACAAGCGCATACCCTTCGGCCGTAACCTTCAAAGATGGAGGTGAGCATAAGATTCACCTTCGGGTTTTCAATGGCAGTCGATATGAGGAGTTCAGCAAGACTTTTACCCTGCAAGCACCGATGCATGCAGACTTCAGCTATGCCCCAAGTGCTGTAGACCAAGATTGGGAAGCTCCCTTGACGCTAACAACCAAGAATCTCACGACAAGCGGACTCACCTACGAGTGGCAGTGTGCAGGAGCGACAGTACATCAAGCAGAGGCAGAAAGCACGACCATCCGCTTTGAGCGCGCAGGTAACTACAAGCTCACTCTCCTTGCTCGCAATGGAAAGGAAGAGCAGCGCATAGAGAAGACACTGACCATCAAGCCCAATAGTGGCATTATAGAGCAAAGTGATTTGAAGTTAGGCATCAATGAAGCCAAGAACACCATCGGCTGTTTCTATTCCGCCTATGCGGGAGGAGTAGTGACCTCCAAGCATATTGCAGATGCACAGCTTGGGAATAAGGTCGATTTCGGTTTCTTTGCTCTAAACTCCGCTTTCAACTACTGCTACTTCTTTGCTCCCAATGAAGCTGCTGCAAGTTCTTTTCCCCCCATAACAGGCGCACGAGGAGCAAGCTTTGTTCATCAGCTGGCAAGCTATGGCATCACACTCAGTGATGCAGACTTTGAAAGCATCAAACAAGCAACAGACTTCAATCGTTTCCAGCAATGGCGAGAAACAAGTCCCAAGCACTTTGATAAGAACAACTCACCTCATTTCGTGTTGCTTCGCACTGCTGACGGACGTCGTGGCATTGTCCGTGTGAAACGCTATGTATTTGCCGGTGCTGCATCTTATATTCTTGCTGATATCAAGCTCGAGAAACGTCCCGAAGAATAAAACTCACACAGCCTATGCTGAAACAATACCTCATAAAAAGTTTTGCTCACCGAGTATTTCTATTATTAGTCCTTACGTTCCTAGGGACTAAGTTAATGCATGCCCAGAATATTGAGGAAGTACTTGCTTTCCGAAAAAAGAAACCTTTCAAAATCAGTGGTGGAATTTCGGCAAGGGCGACACAGTTTAGTAGTAATCCCCACGAAGCACGCCAAGGATTTACCTACCAACTTACGGGGTCAGTCAATCTATCCCTCTATGAGCTGATCAATATCCCTCTTGCGTTCAATCTGAACAACTACGGTTCCAATTTCTCTTATCCCTCTCTCCCCAATCGTTTGAGCTTACACCCTTCTTATAAGTGGATAAAGGCACACATCGGTGATGTCTCGATGAGTTTTAGCCCTTACACCCTGAATGGGCATCAGTTTACAGGCTTGGGCGTAGAGCTTACCCCAGGAAAGTGGCAGGTCTCAGCGATGGCTGGACGGCTGCTAAAACGTGTAGACGCCGACCCTAACCTCCCCTCGCTACAGGTTGGCTATGAGCGGTGGGGCTATGGGCTTAAGACACGCTACGAAGGAAGCAAGTTTGCCCTTGGCGCAAACTTACTCACATCTAAGGATAAGGCAGGGCAAGTGTCCTTTGATGCAGATGCTTTAGGCATTCATCCTAAATCGAATGTTGCTTTAGGTGTAGAGGGCAGTCTTAGTCTAATCAAAGATCTCAAACTATCCTTGGAATATGGACTCAGTCGCATGCAGCAAGATCAAAGAAGTTCAGAGATCACCTACTATCATGCTTTGAAAGCAGACCTCGCCTACAGTTTCTTGGGCAACACTTTGGGCGTCGGCTACGAACGAATAGACCCCGACTACGAAACGCTAGGAGCTTACTATTTCAACAACGACTATGAGAACTGGCGATTGAACTATAGCCGTAGCTTCTTTACCGATAAGCTCAGCCTAGCCCTCAGTGGCGGTATTCAAAGAGATGACTTGGCAGGGCAAAAGCAAGAGCGCAATCGACGCTTTGTCGGAGCTGCACAAATAGGCTTCAACCCAAGTGAAACCTTCTCTGCTTCTGTCTCTTTGTCGAGCTTTCAGTCCTATCGCAATCTCAAGTCTAGCTTCGACTACATCAATGCTCAGACGCCTTACGACAACCTAGACACCCTGCGCTTTACGCAGCTTAGTAATAGCCTCGATGCAGATGTAAGCTGGCGACTGAAGCAGAGCGAGACCCAAACGCAGACTTTGTCAGCAAATCTCAGCTACCAAGAAGCAGCAGACAAACAAGGAGACTACATCCAACCTGGGCAACTCACACGCTTTATGAACCTCGGGGCGAACTACAGCTTAGACCTGACGTCGATAGACCTAACACTAGTGGGAGGATTCAATGCCAGCAGCAACTATGCCGACCGTAAAACGATGCTCACCCTAGGCCCCAACCTCAGTGTGAATAAGCGCTTTCTCAAAAAGCAACTGACGACAGGACTAAGTATCTCCTATAATGAAACGCAAGAAGCTGGGCATCACATGGCTCAAGTTTATAACCTCCGAGCTTCAGCAGGCTATCGCTTTTGGGGCAAACATTGTCTCAATGCCAGCCTTGCCTACCAAGGACGTCACTTCTCTAGTGTTCCCAATCGGCAAAGTTCATCCTTTACAAGCGAGCTTAGCTACAGCTACTCCTTCTAAGCTCTCCTCAACTAATTTTGAATGATATGATGCTACGCATTACCACCTATACCCATCTTCTTCTCATCTTTACCCTCTTGTTCTTCTCTTGCAAACAAGAAGAAGTTACTCCACCTACCTCTAAGCAAAAAACCTTTTCAGACACGAACTCAGCAAAAGAAGCCACCAGTCGACTCTACAAGGTGGGCTTGTCCAAACTCTACTTCGATACAGATGCTGAGGAAGGTGTGACACTCGCTTGGTCAGCTTATCTCAGTGGCTTAATCGAGAGCGAAGCTCGCACGGCTTACTATCCAGCATTGAATGCGCAGAAGCTTAACTCTCCCGAGATTCAGAAGCTCGCGAAAAAGCTCTCTGACGAATGCATGAAGGGCATAGCACTTGCGGACTCTATCCTTCTGCTACTTCCACAGACCCAAGGATTAGCAGCCGATGAACAGGCACAGCTTCTTGGAGAGGCGCATTTCTTTCGTGCATTCAATCGCTTCTATCTCCTGCGTACGTTTGGTGTCATTCCCACAATCCACGAAGAACAGAAAAAATCTTTGGAGAAAAGCTATCGTTTCATAGAGCAAGACCTTCAGCGAGCGATAGCTTTGCTCCCTAGTAGAGAGAAGATACCGACCCCTTTCCGTGTATCACAAGACGTAGCACGCGCCTTGCTGGGAGAAATCTACCTACAGATGAGTGGTTATCCCTTACAGCAAGCCAGATACAAGGAGGCTGTGGCAATTCTTAGCCCGATAGTAAGTTCTGGGAAGTACCATTTGATGGCTAATGGAAGCAGTGAGGAACAATCAGCTTTTAATAAGTTACGCACACAACCTCATTGTGAGGAGTATCTCTTTACGTTTCGTGGGGAGAGTTCCATGCCACTAGCCGCTTATGCTTTCCCTTATGAAGCCAAAGCATGGGGAACGCTTGGTACATCCACTACTTTCAATGCCTTTAAGCCCACCCAACTCTTGATGTCCGCCTATGGGGAAACAGACTTAAGAGGGAAAGATCGGCAGTACTTCCACACCTTCTATAAGGTATCAGAAGGCGGAAAGACTGTCTTTGAAATCTTTGACCCGGCACCTTGGTTTTGGATACAGTCTACAGTCGAGAGCATCGGTAACAAACAAGTAGAAATAGGACTCTATCCCTACTCAGAAGTGCTCTTGATGCTTGCCGAAGCCCTTCTCAACTACGAGGAGGGAACGAATACCGCTATCAGCTACCTTGCTGAGGTGAGAGCAAGAGCATTACAAACAGAAGTAGCAGAAGTAACCTTGGCACTTGCTCCGCTTTCTAAAGAAAAGCTACAAGAAGAAGTCTGGCTTGAGCGTCTCCGAGAACTACCTTTCCAATTCAAGCAGTTGTGGGACGTTCAGCGTACAAGGAAATATCCTAAACTCCAAAGAACTGGTCTTAGATTTGTTCCTCTAGCGCAGAGTCAAACACCGCAAAGTCATCAGCTTAATCCTCAGGCTTTGTATCTTCCGCTTCCTACTCCTTAATCAGCTGCTTCAAGTTCGGGTCATTCTTAATCCTTTCAATTTCGCTAGCAACAAGGCTTAGCACCTCTTGTTTGACACGTTTATAATTGGCTTCGATAGTCTCTTTGAGATTGTCGGAGCTATCTTCGTTTGTGAACTCCGCGATGATGGGAATGGGCTGATAGGCTTTCATCTCTGCAGAAACCTTGGCGGAATCCACCACAATCTCTGCGTGGAAGAT
>QWCC01000173.1_pt1 | contig 24645 bp, 28 predicted proteins | sample 1972491 | NCBI WGS metagenome assembly QWCC01 (sample SAMN09866718, study PRJNA288562) | Human oral metagenome isolate term5_saliva, whole genome shotgun sequencing... | isolation source: mouth | host: Homo sapiens | place: USA: California
TGTCTAATATGATTAGCAGAGTAGGAATTACTCCTACTCTGTTTCATCTCTTTATTATGGATATCAATAGCTTGTAATAATTCTTCATCTCTAATATTCAAGAGATCTAAAAAGGTTCTATTGACTAATCCACCTGCTTCACATTTAAAGCAATTAAACATGTAAGGCTTATCCGGAGATAAGCCTATATACATGTGTTTCTTCCCAGCGGAAGATGTATGTCCACAGTATGGACATCTTATCACTAATTCCTTTTTACCAGCAGCAAACTGGCTATTCGGAATTAGTGATTTTAGTTTGCTGCCGATATCCATATTATTTATCCTTTGAACCAAAGATACTACCGAGTACTCCTTTGATTTCTTTACTAGGCGATGCTGCTTCTACCATACCAGTAGATGCCGATACAAGTTCAGTTAAATCTCTAACTTTATCTTTATTGATAGAATGTATAGCTACAGCAGCTAGTGCACCTATTCCAAATATTCCAACTAATCCTTTAATAGCTATTTTAATTACACCAGCATCAGTTTCAGTCAATACTGTTTTAATAATATCAGTACCCTCAAGTACATCTAAAAAGTTGTCCATATTACATACCTCCTATTTTTAATACGTTGTTAAAATACTAGTTGAAAATAACTCCTAATGTAAGTTCTTTAATACGTTTACGCAATCCTTCTTCATTAGTTTGACTATAAAGCCATTGCAATGCAGGGATCAACCTTAAAGAATTACCATTAGCCATTGCTAGTAAATCATCTGCATTAGCATTCTTAAATCCAATAGCGAAACCAACTGATTCATAATTTAACGTATCATTCTTTACTGTATAAATCATTGGTTTTCTCAAATATGTAGTTTTTAGTGCATCTATAGTATCCTTTGCATTCTTTTCAATAGTACCGTCGACAATATCATATTTTTTATCATCTTCTAATTCATCGTCATCAGTAGTATCAATAGTAATATCGCTACCCTTAATAACTTTGAAGTCTGGATTTGAAGCAACTATATTCTTTTCATCAGTTTCTTCATCCTTACTATATAAGAATGGATTTAAGCGATTACCGCTTAAGTCTTCCTTAGGAAGTTCATCTTTGACTTCTGCTTTATTTATACAGATGTCATAGATTTCCTTTGGAGTTAATTGATCTTTGTATTGTTCATATGTCAATTCAAGATCTTCTCCTGTGTGTTTAAATGTAGCTTTCACGTCGTTTAAAATTTTAGTTGTAATCATTTTTCTTATCCTTTCACCAATTCAAGATTGGAATTTAAAATATAACCAGAATCATTCTTTCTGGTCAACTGTGTTAATACTACCATAAGTGGTAAACTTCTAAGCTCTTTAATAATCTTATACTCTTTAGTACCATAGATAAATCTACCCTCTTCTTTATATTCTTCAAGATAATCTTCGATATAATAGAATAGATTTAGATTATCATTAATTCTATTATAAAGATTTCTAGAAGCGTTTGGTTTCAATCCATACTTAACGAAGATTTCTCTCACTATTTCTGGATTGAATTCTTCGGCTCTTGAAGCCATCAATAGATCATAAGTAAATTCTGCAGATTTCACTGCATTAACTTGTGGATCATGTAAGCTTCTATGAGAGCTAATGATATTAGAATCTGCTGCAAACTTGTTATAGTATGCATCAGTATTATATCTTCTAATATTAGTCTTAGCTGCATTTACGGTATAGTATTCACACTCATATTTAATTGCCAAGTCTAATACCTTAGGCGATTGACCTAGTTTAAATAAGTCATCAATCAATTCACTATTGAAGTACCTAAAGTAGATATTATTCAATATTGAATTATATGGACGTGTTATACACTTTTGAAGAACTGTTCTCAAATCTAGTTTTTTAATAGTGCTACCAAATCTACGTTCTGCTACATCTTTAGCAAATTCATAATCATCGTAGATTTTAGTACGCACGATTGGATTGATGTCCATCATACATTCTAGGACATCATCTCCAGTACCAATATCAATATTATTATCTCTAATAAATCTGATATTGCGTAATACCACTTCTGGTATATGATTAAAACGATATTCTTTATTCATCAGTTTTCACTACTCCTAACTCTTTATCCCATTTTCTTCCAGGGATATCATCTCTATAAGCTAATCTAAGCGGATAATACATATATATGAAATCATCACCCGCCGAAGTAAAACTATACTTATTTTTTCCATAAGTAATTTTACGTGTACGCATAAATGAATTGATCTTATCTATATAATCTTTATAAAATCTTTTCCGCTTAATAGCTTTCTTAATTTTCTTAATAGTAGGTGCGGTAAACCTAACTTTATTTTTAGCATAGAATAATTCAAGATCTTTAATTGGATCATCTGATGTACCAAGTATCTTTATACACCCTATGCTAAAATCTAAAGATAAATGTGGACGTGTATCTACATTATTTTTAGATACATATATTGTAGGTTTTTCAGGGTCATATCTATTAAGATACTTTGAGTTATCAAAATTAAACTTTGCTAGACTATTAGCCTTAACTTCCGTGCATTTGAATTTATTCATTATTTCTAATGCACTTCTATTAGACCAGTAATAGATTTCATTAACTAGATCCATATTGAAGTATCTAAAATAAATATTCTTTATGACCATTGTAGTTTTTACTATACATGGACATAATAGAATATCTTTTAGAGTGATTTTGTCAAAAGGTTTATTTAACATCTTCTCCAATTTAAAAAGAGATCTAATGTCCGTTTTTATATCAATTATCCGTATATCATCAGGTATTGGAAAATTAATCATTTCTACCTTATTCCTATAACAAAATAATGCGTTTTTTAATAACATTGGATCATACCCGTCAATATATTGAGTTAATTCCATTTTTATACCTCCTTATTTTTATTTGCTTGACGACGATGTTCGGAACACTCTTCACGAGTAATTGTGATTTCCTCACCAGGCTTCAATGCTAAGATTTCATTAGCTCTATTAGATACAATTGCTTTTAAAGTTTTGCTATCAGGAAATTCCCAGTTATCATCACCTAGTTCTGCCGATCTTTGATCGCTCATTTCACCTCCACCATTCCAGAATTCTTGTCCACAAGCACGATAAGCAGATAAAATGTTTCCATCTAAATCAACTTCTGCATTTAGGTTGTCATAATGGCATACATCGTATTGGAAATACCCATCATTATAAGCATAGTTTGATTCAACTACATAACGATCTTCTAATCGTTTGATTGTGGTATGTCCTAAATAGACACAAAGTTTCCCTAAAGTTTCAATAAGATTAAGTTTTTCCATGATATTTGTCCTCCTTATCTTAAAATTACATTATAACAATATATCATTTCACCTCTATAATATATATCTATAAAAAAGAATAGGCTGCAAGAAATATCCACATAGGAGTTAAACTCCTATGGGGTAATTATTATATCTTATTTCTTACCATAAGTATTATCCCAATCAGATATTTTTTCATTGATTTCATCAAATTTATCAGTTTTATATCCATATGCAAGATTAAATCTTAAATCATTAATGTCCTCAATATCCATATCCCAAGAGCTAATCATTTCAGATTTGAAGTCATAAAGATATTCTGTATCTACACTATTATATAATTCAGTGTATGCTTCTATAAAATCTTTAATGAACTCTGTAGGAAGTTCCATATTTAAAGTACTTTCAATATCACCTATAATATAATCTACCTCCCAATAGATATCTTGATTAGTAATTTCAATACCATTGATTTCGCCTTTAAATGCTTGAATAACTTTTGATTCCATTTTGTTTTCCTCCAAATAAAATAATACCACTAGGAGTTAAACTCCTAGTGGCTTTTCTGTATATTCTCTTGTATCCATATATTCTATGATATCATTATATGCTTCTTTAATATTAGCATCATATATATCTACATTGATATACCCTTCAGGCATAATACGCATTATATTATCAGTTTCATCTAATGCATATTTAGCTTCTCCAGTGTCTACTACATAGAAGTTATCTCTATTAACATAGAATTTATTTTGACTATAGTCAGAAGTAAATACAGTTTTCTCTTTTCTTAGCTTGGTACTAATAAGAGTATAGTATCCTCTTAGTATCATAGTAAATCTCCTTTTTACTTAAAACTTATTTACTCTTTTGTTTAAAGATAACTTATAGGTTAATGACCTTAATGTCTTTATTATAACCATATTCCTTATTAGCGTCTCTGAATATGGCTAATATATTATCCATACGAAATTTATCTCTTCTAGCTAATCTATAAGTAGTTTCTAATGGATAATCTGGATCATATTTATCAAATTCATTATATTCAATACTAACAAGTGCAATCTTATTTAGTTCTTTATCTATAACTATTCTACCATAGAATCTTACTTCATCTATATATGTACACTCTACGGTTATATTTGGCAAGAATTCTTCTATAACTACATTACCAAATATAAAATTATAGAATTCTTCTGGCATATCATTTAAGTTAATCATTATCTTCACCTTCAATAAGATCTAGATCTTTATTAAGAATATAATTAGAATAGATGAATTCCAATACATCGTCTAAGTCTTCCTTTTCTGCCATAAGATTTATTATTGTACCAGATTCTAACTTGGTTATGTTAAAATAAATCTTCCTTAGAGTATCATCTTTGAATATAAGATTCATTGTATATCTATAACCATCTTTAAATACTCCACATATAAAACATACGGATTTAGTATTCATATCACCAGTGATAACAATTGGACCAAAGAGATATCTATAATATCTCTTAAAGATTGTTTCATAGAATCCTTTTGGAAAATCTTTCTTCAATGTAAATCTCATTATATTAATCCTCCTGAAATAAATAAAATGGGTAAGAGAGATCAATCTCTCTTACCCTAAAAGATTATCCATTGTTGATTAAGCTTGCATAGATCAAGAATTCTTCATTAAGTAATTCCTGTTGTGGGATGAATGCTTTACCAGTATTCTCCTTATTATCGAAATCAATAATTTGGAACTTAGATGATACTATAGTAGCAAGCATAGAAACGAGTAGATTAGTAATCTTCTCATTCCGATAAATGGATGCAACAGATTCATATGTATTAGAAGAGGTAATCTTCATTAACTCTTTCTTATTCATATTAACCCGTTTAATTACTTTAACAAACTTACCAGATAAGATTGCTTCCATTGTATATAAGCCATTAGATGCTAAGATACGTTTAGCCGCAATGATAAGTTTGATATAGTTAGTTAAATCAATAGATCCTAAAGAGGATGGGTCTCCAAACCACTTATAGAATAGATAGCATACTAACATCTTCTGATGTGGTACAATAGGAGACTTACGTCCTTTAGATAATTCTATCTTATAATAATCAATCTCTTCTTTGGAGAATGGACCAAATCGTTCTTCAATTTGCTTCATAGTATTCTTGAAGTTTACTTGGTTATGAATCAATAAGGCTTCATTCTTCTTGGAGAGATGACTTTCAAATTTATCGAATTCTGAATTGTCATCATCATCACCTTCATTACGATCAGATGATAATTGATTGAATGCGAATTCATATTTAGCATTAACAACCTTATTCTTGATATTGTTTTTAATAGATACATAGATTAGATTCAATAATGTACCATTATAAACAGCTTTCGGAATAACTTGAATGATAATACTAATGATTGTATCAAAGCTATGAGAGAACTTGTTACGGGAACGAATGAATTGTCTATCCCATGCACCAATATTCTTATTCATATCTTGCACAATACGGCTATTAGTTGTTTCAGACAACTTTGTGTATAGATCAATATCTGGATGCATATCTACAATAAGGATATCATAGAATTTCATTAGATATTCGTCTATATTTTGAATCTTCTTAATATAAGCATAATGGATTAGTAATGGAATCAATATCAATTGAAACATACTTACTTCCATTAATGCTTGAAGATGCTTGTTAGCATATTGAAGTACATTACCATTCTTCTTATTACGTTTAATATGAATGATAAAGTTATCTTCATTCAATGCTTTTACTTTTCTAGCAAATGTACTAAACAAGATATCTCGTTTAATATCTGCCATGAAAGCATCTAGATCATATACATCAGATTCATCAGTATCAATCAAGAACTTAATTCTTGCATAGATAGCAATCATCTCATGGTCAACATCATAGAATTTTTCAAAGTAATTTAGATAATGTGTAAAGTGATCTACACGTTCTTCAGAAGAATAGCATTTCTTAATACTCAATACAAATGAGTTAAAGATAAGACTTTCTTCTTGATTATTAGTTAGCATTTGAGACAATGGAGCAATAATCTGTTTACCTCTAATTGTCTTCAATATTTTATCTTCCTCTGATGGTTGCCAATCATCAATAGGTGGGATGACGTTCTCTGGTTTTATTGAGGTCGAGAATGTTTTAACCTCTGGAGTACGTATTGAGTACTCTCTATCATATATTTCCCCTGACTCTTCGATATTACGTCGAACGGTCTTACTAGTTAATGCTTCTGTTAACTGCATTATATCCTCCTCATACTAACGAATATCATAATACTTCACCTTTATAATATATGATTTTATATTCGTTTAGTAGTCTTGGTCTTCCTGATGTTAGATTTAAGTTTTTTAGCTAATTCCTTGCTTTGCATTGATGCGGCTGTTGTATTAACAGTTTTAATCTTGCCAATATGTTTAACTACCTTATTAGCATTGCCACCAGATTTAACTCCCCTTTTAAGTAATCTATGTTTAAATAATGGATCTATAGCTTGAGCTTGCTTTTCTCCTTCTTGACGTAGTTGTGCTTTTGTGCTACAATCCATTATTAGTTTAAAGAAATCATTAGAATTTCTAATTGCTAAATTGGATTCACTATAATAATGCTTCTCTAGGAAGCCATGTTGCCGTATGTATAGGAACCCGAAATATAGAATTTTAGCGAAATTAATGACCCCATAGGGGTTACGTTCTTTAGGCTTAGTTTTAAGCACTTCATCGGGAACTTTATCTAAAAGCTCGTCAACTAATATACCATGTGCATTATATACATAAGCATATGTAAAAGTGAAAGCTGGGTCATTAGAAAAGAATTGTACTTTATAATTCTTTAAAGTACTAGAATGAGTATCAGTCATCTTAGTAGGAGAGAATTTAAATACAACTTCATATGTAAACTTAGGTACCACTTCAGATGGAACTCTAAGGAGAATAAAATATGATTTACCATCAGTATAAAAGTTATGATCAATTCTACCATTATATCTTAACATAACTTTTTCAAATTTAGTTTTATAAGCTTCAGCTAAATATTGCGAGCCAGTTACATTACCTTTACCCGCAGGAGATTTACCATATTCATCTAAAGTCATTTCTAACTTAGCCATCCAAACTTCTCCTTAATGAGGTTCTTACCAGGATAGGAATTTAATTCCTACCCCAGTAAGCTTGCTCTGGACAATTAATCTTTATAAATATTGTGTGCCGGTGATTGGCAAAGGAATTGCTTGGTTGTGACTAGCATACCAACCACATTAGCAACAATATCTAACACAGTTATATCTGATTTAATAGAAGATAATACTAAACCATCAGCTTTACCAGTACGTAAGTTAATTGGAGTACCAGTTTCAATAGTAGTTTTAATCATATCTTTTACTTTATCAGATGCTTCAGAATATGAGGAAGGTACTTCACCAAGGGAAGAACCATAAAGTTTTGCAAGTAAATCTAAATAAGAGTTGTATACCACACTAATGATACTACTATTAGGATTTTTATATAAAGCATTAAATACATTAAATGCTTGTACGTTAGCACCCCAGCCATAACCATATTCAGCAGCAGACATACAGTTTAATACAGCATCTTCTGCAGCATCAAAACGATTATCACGTTCTTCTGGAGTAGATCCACCAATATATAAGTCAACCATATTAGCTTTCATGCTATGGATACGACGGCGTAAGTTACCAATATCATTTAGATTCTTACCATCTTGTTTAGCTTGATCTAATTGCATTTCCAAGTTATTAATGATAGCTTTATAGAAAGCGGAGAATTCAGTAGTACCTTCTTCGTACATGAGTTTAGGGTTAATAATCTTAGTCTTATTATAACCTGCAACAACTGCATCTGCAGTACCACACCAATCTACAACTGTATCTACAGTTGGAGCATCACCATTAGCTTGGTCTTTTTCTTGTTGTTCAAGATTAATATACTTACGGATAGTACGAGCTTCACATAAGTTAGCTAAGTCCATAAGAATTTCAGGCTTATAGATATCAGTTACAAGACAGAAAGGAATATTAAAGTTATTAGCTTTAGCATTCATCATTGTCTTAACCAATGGATCCATAACAGCTGCAATATCACTGGATACTTTAGGGCACATGATAACAGTAGGAGTTAATTCACGACGGTCTTTTAAAGGTTCCATGATATTATGGTAAATAATAGAGGAGAAGAAGTTAATCATTTCTGGAGTATCAATAGGAGACTCAAAGAAGTAAATCTTAGGAGCATTGATTTCAGCAGAAGAATCAGCTTCATTAGTTACGAATACTTTATCAGCATAACCAGAGTCAATAGTCATACCATCAAAGATTTTAATATAGTCTTGATTATCCATAGAACGTTTAACGTCAATGTATACATCAGTACCATTTTCCATATAGATACCAGAGATTAACTCAGCCATCTCTTCATTGTTATTAGTAGAGATTAGAGCAATCTTATGAATATCTTCATATGTTTTGATTTCACGAGTTTGAGACATAATTGTATCAGAAGCTTGTTTAACCAATTCATTCAATTGACGTTCTAGTTCAGCTGGTGGTAAATGCCAATCATAGATTTTAGAGTTATCTAAGTTTGGTTCACATTTAGTAGCTAAACGTTTATAGATAAGTTGGGATAATAAGATAGCAGATGTAGTACCATCACCAACATTCTTAACTACATGGGAAGTTAAGTCTTCTAATACTTCACGGATACTCATTTCTAAAGTACCATTGAAGTAGATATTTTTCAAGATAGTATGACCATCTTTTGTAAATTTAGGAAGAATGTCATCTTTCTTAATTTGTGTAGCAGAACCATAAGGTCCAAAAGATGTAACTAGGGAATCGGCAATGATTTCTAGCACTGCCATAGTTTGCTTATGTAGAGTTTCTTGATCTACAATATTAGAATAGATTTGCATAACTACCTCGCAATTTTAACTAATTTATCATACGGTTCAACAACGTAGAATAAGTTCTTAGGAAACATATCATAGAACTTTGCTTGAACTATATATTTACTTAGAGTGTAATCATAATCAGTATTAATACCATTCCGTAAAGTGAAGATATGTTTACCTTCTACTTTAGGAGAGTATTGATCTAACTTAAATAAGTTATCAGTATATATTGCATCATATTCTGCTAGTGGGATTTCTCTCTTCTTATATATACGTAACTTGTTTACTATATTTAGATTCATAGATCGTAGATTAACTTCTTGATTTTCATTATCTACAGCTACTGCTATATTAAAACTTTTACCTTCGATACCAAGGATATTATAGAATAGTCTATATAGATCAGTCTCATAAGTATTGAAGTAAAGTAGATCACCATACCTATCAAGAATCTCTTCTAATAGAGTATCAGCAGAATCTAGGTATTCTTCTTTTAATAATGCAGTTAAAGGGTTAGGATTTGTACGTTCCTGAAAGATATAGATCATATCTAGTTGAGATAGATCTAGTATACCATCAATGAAGTACTTAGACTTTCTAAACCCATATTTTATTACATCATATATAGATAAGTCTGTATTGAATAAGCTAGTATATTCAAATATAGGAGCGACTGTTTTACCTTCCATATGAGTATCCTTACAAAAAAATTAGGAGATAGAGAATTTCTCTATCTCCTGTAATATTACATGTCATCTAAAGATGCACGTTTGAATTCAGTACCACCGGAGCTACTATTGCTATTGAAGCTACTGCCAGAGTTAGAGTTAACTCCTAGTTTTTCAGCAATTGCTTCAATAGTTGCATTAGTATTGCTACCAGCATATTGTGCAGTTTCATGTACAGAGTAAGCATATGCATTAGTCATAGATTTAGCATATTCTTCCAATACAAGAACGAAGTCTTCTAAGTCCATATTCTTATAACTATCGAAATCTTTTTCACCATCGAAAGCTTCTTTATCAAAGTTATGAACGGAGAAGTGTAAGTCTGTACGACAAATAAAGATAATTTCTTCTTCTAGAGCAGAAAGATCTTTATTCAATTTACGAATACAAATTACAGGTTGTTCTAGACCAAAGTCAGAACCATCTGTAACTGTAAGGAATGTATTAGCACCTGTAGTGATACCAACAGAAGTTAATTCACCAGCTAAGAAACGACGAATTTCACGAGCTAAGATACGAGCTTTAGTGTGTTTCAAATATGCACTAACTTCACGATCACGATCAGGCATTGGATAATCTTGACCAGATACCATTTTCAATGGAGCAATACCAATCTTCAAAGTACCTTGCCAGAATGTAAACCCAATAGAAGAACCACCATATGTTTTGATGTCCTTAGAGTTTGTCATTCGATAATTAGAATAAACATTAATAGATTTCTTTTGACTGGATCCACCAGTACGGTTAAATAAGCCTTGTCCAAGAGCCATTTTTGTTACCTCCTATAAAATAAGATAATAATTAATCTATTGTAGGCTACACTGTAATATCCTACAATCAGGGTTATAATATATCCTTGTAATACGATATATATATAGTTATATATTATTAGTGTGATATGATGATATAGTGTATTTAAGCGAAAGCAGAAAGGAGTCATATCATGTTAAAAGAAAGTATTTTAAAAGCAGTTCTAGGCACAAGTCGCAATGAAATCAAGATTGAAAAAGCCTCTAATGGAGGATTTGCAATTCAATCTGCCGATACTGTAGAATCAAGTTTCTATCAGTATCAAACATGGGAAGTTACTAATCTTAATCTCTATGTAGATAAAGATGGTAATATCGAAGATGGTGAATATGGTATAGAATTTATTTCTCAACCGAGTTGTGAAGAAATAGAATCTGTAAATATTGTTGATTTTGGTACTGATGCATTTAATGGTCGTTTAGATCGAAATCTTAAAGATGCTAAAGAAAAACCGGAATTAGTAAAAGTAGTAAATGGGCTTTTATCAGTATTAGAAATGATGAAAGTTCATGATGTAGTCAAATTCAAATATAGATACTTCACAGATGAAGTTTCAGAATTTGAATACATTCCATTCGTCAAGAAAGAAGCAGTATAAAGAAAAATCCTCTAGGAGAATCAATCTCCTAGAGGATATTTATTTTTTTCTATGTTACCTGTAATAGTGAATATATATAGATATATATTATTAGTGTGATATGATGATATAGTTTATAGTTTTAAGCCGAAAGGCAGAAGGGAGTCATATCATGAATTTAGTAGAAGTGTTAAAATTAGTAGCTCCTAGTGTTGAAGGTAACATGAAGGTTACCAAAAACGATTACTCTATCTATAGCGTTAAGTGCTATGGAGAAGATAAGGGAGGATGTTATGTAGTATTGAATGCTACTGTAGAAGGTAATATCGATGAAACTGATTTTGATATTTTCAATATCAATGTATCAGTAAATGATATCGAAGAAGAATTATCTTCTGAAGAAGTATTAGATATCTATTGTAATGGTTCAGTAGATCCTTCTGGTGTAGAAGAATTAGAAGTTGGTAGTTCAATGATCTTTGAATTATTCTAAAAGAAAAATCCCCTAGGAGAATCAATCTCCTAGGGGTATTTATTTTTTTTATTTTTATCTACGTTTAAGTTCCATATCAGGATAGTTGATATAGATACGATTATAGTCTCTTCTTAAAGTTTCACGTTTAGCTAACTCTTCTCTTAGCTTAACATATTTAGCTTGTAAGATAGCATATTTGGATCTAAGCTTTTCATCTAGATCGTCTTCAGATAAGACACCATCAATGATAGATAAACGTGTATTAATAGAATGCAATAATAGCAATGCATCGTTTTCTTCATCAATATTACGTAAACGTATTTGGAATTCAAAGAGATCATTTTCATAATCTTTGATAGCACTATATTTGAAAGAATTCGTTGTGTCCCTATATTGTTTTCTAGCCCAATCGATTGGACCAGCTTCTAATAGAGAATTGTCATCGATTCGGGATAGTGCTGTAATAACACGTTCAATCTCATGTTTAACTAGACGAATAGCAGTGTAAGACATTGCTTTGCGTAAGCCTTTAATAGTGATGATACGGTTAGATAATACATCATTATATACAGATAGACACCATGCAATAATAGTAGATGTATCTCTAGGACCACTATTTGTATAATTGATATATCCAGAGTTCTTTAATTTTTTGATAGCAATTTCAAGATCCATGCCAAAGCCACAGCCAATTAAGAAGTCATCAGCTAGTAATAGGTCATGGTCTTTAAACATAACTGAAGTGATTTTCCAAAGTAGATCTTTGAATCCGAATGCTAATAATGCAGCATAGTTTACTGTATTAGCTCTACGAATAACACTATTAGTTTTATCTAAGTATACATCGATTTCTGCTTTAGCAATATCGATAGGAGAAGATGTATTAACTAATGCACCGATATCATGTAGAATCAATGCTAAGATCTCTCTATTAGATAAGTCTAAGATTGGATTGAATAGTTTGAAGTCAATCTCTACATAGTACTTATTAACTTTAGCTTTAGAATCATCACTATTATATTCAAATGCATCATTTAAAAGAATATCATAGATATCATTATCTTTAATCACTGGCATTACACAGATACCAAAGAATGGAGTATCTGTATTCTTAGAAAGCAATACTGTATTACAAGTACTCCCAGTAAAGAAAGAGTTAAGCTCATGATTCAACTGTCTTAGAAGATCTGGGTCTTGATTTGTACGAAGTTGCTCAATAATATCTAAGCAATCGCCGAAATCATAATTGTTCATATTAGAACTCCCTTCTTGAAAGTAAAGGAAAATGCCTAGAGCCTATGAAGGCTCTAGGCTAGAATCCTAATTAGTTAAATTATGGTTTTACATATTCAACTTTTTCTGGAGTAGTGATGTCGCCTTTAGCATCGTTTACTTTGCTGTAAGCGGAAGCGTTAGGGTAACCACCAGCTGTACCAGAAGCTGTCATAGTATCAGGAATGAATGTAGTGTAATCATTCATCAAGTTACGTCCGATAGGATCAGTATTTTCATAACGTGTACGAAGACCTGTTGGGTTGATGATTCTTACACGACCTTGTACTGGTTGATAACCTACCAATTTGAAACGTTCGAACGCATGAACTGCTGGCAAGCTAGGGTTTTGTGCGTTACGGATTTCATTGGATAAGTACAATTGATAATCGTAAATGCAATAGATAATACGATCAGAGTTACGAGGATTTAACAAGATGATCAAGTTTTGGTTGTTGCGTAGTTTATCAGAGCTTACGAAGTTGTAAACACGTTTATCGGAAGTTACAACTGTACGAGTGAAGTCCAATTCTACAGGACCAATGGAACTTGGAGCTTGGTAAGTATAAGTAGTTGGTGTAATTTTGCGAATGATCGCAGGGTTACCAATTACAGAAATAGTGATGTTAGGGTCATTCAATACTTGGATCATATATTGAGCGTAGTTGTCCAAAGCATCCATGAATGTTTTGTGACGGTATTCTACTTGATCCAATGCATAACCTTCTGGTGGAGCGAAGTCAAATACTTCAGCTAAACGGTTAGCTTCTGGCATACGTAAGAAGGATTCATCCAATTCAGCATGGATTTTGTCATCTTTGAAGTTACCAAGAGCTGTTTTGAACAAGGAAAGGATATTAGTCAATTGATCTTCGTTATAAAGAGCTTGAATATCTTTTACTTCTTCAGGGCTGATTGTAGTATTGATTGGGTAAGCATCAGGAATTTCAACGATGTTAGTTTGGGAATCCCATTTAACACTTACAGTGTTGTGCATAGCAGAAGTTGTTTCACGACGTACAGACAATACAACTTTTTGAACTGTAGTGTCAGAGCAGTACAACATGAATTGGTTATTTTTGAAGAAACCAGCTAAATGACCAGAGATAGTTTTAGGAGTACCTGCAGTTTGTTCAACAGTTACGGAGAAAGCAGTCATCATTTGACGGTCGATTTCACCATAGCCTGGTTCGAAGCGACATTCTTGAATAGGTACTGCAACGTCGATAGCTGTACCAGCAGCAATTTCAGCAGCTGTTACAGGTTCAACAGCATCACCAGTAGCATTAGGTTTCATGTAACCAGCTTTTGGAATAGCATTAACTACGATATGAGTTACTGCAGATTCGATAGAGAAGTTATCGATATTTTGGATCAAACCTTGAGGACCAAATACTGCTTTACGGATTTTGTCTTGAGCAGCTGTATCAGTTGGAGCCAAAGGAAGAGTTACCAACAAATGATGAGTTGGAGCTGTCGCAAGAATAGCACCAAACATTTTATTTTGTTCAGTGAACATATCGATTTCACGACCATCTGGAGTAACCATTTTGCGGATCTTCATAGTCAATGTGAATTTAGGAGTTTTAGCAACGGCTTTGTTGATAGCACCTTTATCGAATACGTTGTTCATCAAAAGGTTTTTGTGCAATGGGAATACTAAGCCCATAACTGGGTTGTATGCACCAAGAGTTGCACTTTCCAATAATTTGGAACGGTCATTTTCGTATTGAGCTTCCATCATAGCCATATGGTCTTGATAACCACCTGGGTTACCTAGAGCTTGGTATTCTTCCATATCAGCGGATTCAGATACGAAGAAGTCACGCATAGTTTCATTGGATTCAGGAGACATCATTACACGGCTCATTTCTGTATAGAATTCAGCACCTGTCTCTTGACGGATATTTTCTGCCATTTCACGAATAGCAGAAGCATATTGACGAGTACTGGAAGTGTTATAACCACGACCAAATACCACGTTGTCTTGTTTAGATTCACCTACAACTGGCATAATCTTTCTCCTTTCGAGATTATAAATTTATTTTTTGTATTTTGATTATATTAGGTATCTATAGGGACACCAAAATATTTACTATATTGTTATACTGCACAAGAGTATACAGTTTACTTTTTCATAGGTTCTTTAGGGGCTAAAGTACTCATTAATTCATTCAATCTATCTAGAACCCAAAGACAATAGTAGAAGTCTGATTTGTTTTCAATATAAGATTTAGTATTGAATGTCTTAGTAATATAGTAAGAGATCATATCAGATAGCTTATCTAGAGATTTAGATACTTTAGTGATAACTTTCATATTATCAGAGTTCTTCTTAACGTAATCTACTTTCTCTTTGAAAGCTAGGGTTACATTATAAAGCTCAATAAATCTATCTTTCAATTCTTTAGTACGGATAGCTTTTTGTTCATCAGAAAGGTCTTCAAAGATTTCATTTTCAATACCTTCAATTTCTCCTTCAGAACCACCATCACTAGAATCTCCAGAATCACCACCATCAGATCCATCTTCAGAGTCTCCAGCATCAGGTGTATCATCACCACCATCACCGCCGTCTCCTCCATCACTTAGATCGTCAGGTTCCATATCCCCATCATCACCACCAGCATCAGAGCCACCATCGTCTCCTCCATCACTTAGATCATCAGGTTCCATATCACCATCATCGCCACCAGCGTCAGAGCCACCATCATCTCCTCCGCTTAGGTCATCAGGTTCCATATCTCCATCGTCTCCACCTGCATCTGGAGTGTCATCTCCTCCATCATCAGGTTCATCCATATCAGGTTCTTCAGGTTGTCCATCATCACCATCATCTGGAGCTCCATCTTCTAAATCTTCTGGAGCATCATCAGGATTATCATCACCACCAGCTAATGGATCATCATCACCTGCATCTGGAGTATCATCTCCTCCATCATCAGGTGCATCCATATCTGGTTCTTCAGGTTGATCATCTGGATCGTCTCCTGGTTCATCATCAGCTGGATCATCGCCACCACTTAGATCTTCAGGATCTTCATCAGTGCCATCACCATCCGCATCAGGATCACCAGCTCCTAAATCTTCAGGAGCATCATCTGCATTATCATCATTAGATTGAAGAGGATCTCCCCCATCTCCTGCTGGAGGTGGAGGTGTTTCTTCTTTTTTATCATCAGACTTCTTATCGTCTTCTTTTTTGTCCTCTTTCTTATCTTCTTTTTTCTTTTTATCGTCATCTGCTTCCATGTAGACGACTTGCTCTTTGAGCTCTGCTAGGAAATCATTAAGACTCATTATATATCTCCTTATTAATCATCATCTCTACCTTTACTAGGTAGGGCTTCACCATGTTTAAATGCCATATTATACATGAGTCTAGCTTTTTGACTTTCAAGTTTCTTCTTAATCTTAAGAAGTTCTCTTTGTTTTTCTAGACTACCATCATCTTCAGCTTTCTTTAGATAACGGTTAGTCATTTCTAATTCTAATTCAATTTCTTCTAAAACTTTACGACGTTCTTTAGATTGAGTATCCATAGATAGTCCAAGATAACCTAAGACTACAATTACAGAAATAGCTGGATTGATTAGGTAGCCTACACCAGCAGCAATAGCTAGTTTAACAATACGACTTGCTTTAGGTAGGATCTTACCAGCAATGACTGCTTCTCTATTTTCAGATTCTAAGTCTTTAGTATTAATTACACCCTTAAGTTGATCCATTTGAGCATCGAATTGTCTACTTACATTAGAGATATCAGAAGATACATCACTAATTTTAGCTTTGACTTTTTCAGATGCCATAGAAATAGTATTGATGATATTCATTTCTTTTAAAGTAGTAGGATAGTGAGTGAAATCATATAATAGATTAGCACAGGCTTCTTGTACTTTAGTTTGAATAATAGCTTCATCTAAAGAACCATCACTATATTCTTCTGGTTCAGATTCATTAAGCTTTTCAATATTATCTTTAATACAATCAATCTTTTGATAATCTTTAAGATCCTTATGACGTTTACGTCTAGCAGTCTTAAGTTTTTCTTTTAAGATATGATCAAACTTACCGTGAGGAATAATAGATGCTTCCATATTAGCTAATTGAGTAATACCATCAATATCATCTAAAGAGTATCTATCAAATGATTCACTGATAAGAGATGGAATATCTTTCTCAGATAAAGATCTCATAGATTCAAATAAGATATCTAGTTTAGTTGGTAAAGCATATAGATTGCTTTCTTCAATAGATTCATCAATATTATCTATTAAGAGTCTCATTCTTTCTACAACATCTTTATCAATCTTATTAGCATACTTTTCATATGTAGTAAGTAAAGACTTAATTAATAAAGGTTTTATCTTTAGAGTACAGCAAGAAAGTAATGCTTCATTGATTTTAACTAATGTAATATAGTATTGTGTGGTATCGCTATTAATCATACTCAAAGCATCGAAGATCATATCCATATTATTGATGTAAGTTTCAATACCTACTTCATTTGGAAGCACTTCAATAAGCTTAACAAAGTTTTCATGAGTTGGATCGAATTTGAATTTAGCAATGTATGCTTCCATCTTACCATCTCTAAAATCAATAACTTCATCAGGATCTATATCTTTAGGTTTATTAACTTTATCTACAATCTTAGCAATATCACTAGATCCAAATGGATTATAGTTAGCCATATCAGTTAGAGTAGATTCTAATGCTTCAGCATATTTAAATTTATCTTCAGCATTAATCAAGAAGTAATCTGCTGCTGCTTCCATAATACCAATAGTATCATATGGACAAGCATTCTTACTTAAGACAAAAAGATAGTTTTCTGTAGCTACTTTGAACTTACTAATGGCTGGCATATCATAAGTATCAATTAGCTTACAGATTGTTGTAGTTTCTTTAACTGCATCTTTTTTAGTCAATACGTTTTCAATTACAATCTTATCGAAATCAAAACGTCTACTAATCTTATCATAGTTTTTAATAATACGATCATAAGTTACATTCTCACATGCTACCTTATACATCATATTTAAAGTTTCTTGTTGAGCAGCTTGCCCTTCTTCTCCCTCAGAGCCACCAGCTGATGGAACTAAAGAAGCAATATTACCAGCAGCTTTCTTAAGTTGATCTTTAACATCATTATGGATTTTATCAACAGCATTAGCTACTTTGTTTTTAACTCTACCCTTATGGAGAGCCATCTTACGTTGAAGATAATTTTTGAATTGATTTGCATCACGTACTTTAGTAATCGACTCTAATACTTTCTGACGATGCTTGTTGACTACTACTGGATCATTATCTTTATATAATTCCAATAATAAGTCTACAGATTTCATGATCGCAGTATCAATATTAGAATCTAACTCTAATATGTGTTTAAATACAGTATCAGCTTGAGTCATATTATGATTCTCTGATACGATACTATATAGACCGGCATAATCATCCGAAGTCTTACGTATCTTATTCAATTCGAGTTGCCGTTTTCTAATATTCGTAATCATTTACGCATTTCTCCTTTTGTCTAAGACTTATGTTTATTATTAATAAGTTCAAATATTAAACATTATATTCAGCTAAAACTGGGGTTGATTAACATAAATGTAATACTATATTATTTAATCTTGGAGGGTAAAATGAATATTCCATTTATTATACATGAAGCTCCAATGACGGTTGGTGAATCTAGACTTGTTGAAAGTATCAACAACAAACCTGTTGCTGAAGGTATCCTTCAGGATGGTGATACAATTAATCGTAACCGCCGTTGTTATGCAACATCTGATCTTAAAGCTCAAATTGCTTGTGAGCGTACAAGAGAACTTATCCGTACTGGTAATATGAAAGGTGAACAAGGTCACCCTATGAGTGACAAAGTTGAACGCCAATCTACAATTGATCCTAGTATGGTAGTAGTTAAATATCTTGATATCAAAGTTGAAGGTAACTTAGTACTTGGTCGTTTCACTGGTACTAATAACCAAGCTGGTCGTGACTTCAATGAAGACTTATTAGATGGCGAATTACCAAGTTTTAGTCTTCGTGCATTAGGTGCATTAGAAAACGTTGGTGGTAAAAACTATGTAAAGAACTTAAAGATTATTACATGGGACCGTGTAATCTATCCTTCTCATAAACGTGCTTATACTACAGGTTTGATTAAAGAATCTGCTAATATGGAAGACAACAATGAAGTTGTAGTTAAAGAAGGTTATGAAGGTCGTATTATTCCAATCAATAACCCAGCAGTAATTAGCTATATTCAATCTGAATCTGCAAATGTAGATTTAATCTCTGATGTAATGGAATTCAGTAAACGTGGTATGACTGTATTAGAAAACGGTGATGTACGTTTATTTGATGAAAGTGGTGCATCTTTGATTATGTCTCCTGAAAAATATATCAAAGATGAAATCATGGAATGGGCTAAAAACCAATATTAAGAAAAAAAATAAAACAACCCAAGGAGTCTAAGCTCCTTGGGTAATTTTTATTACTAATTTAGAATCACCATATTCTAAATACTCAACTGTATATTGTTTATCATTTAATAGACGTTCACCTAGATCATTAAGATTTCTAGAATTAATATAAGATCTGTTTTCACATACCATGAAACTATAATGAGTCTTCAATCTATCAATATATTGAATCTCAATATTATTATTGCTAAACTCCCTAAACTTTTTACCTAGCATATATTCTAGCTTAGCCATAGCAATAGCTATTGGATATTTAGGAGTATATATAACATTAGTTAGGTTAGCTAATCTAGCTTGATATACTTCTGGTATTACAACTAAACCAAGAGATCTAATATATTGCATATTATCTAATATCCATTGACAAGATTGTTTAACACATTTGAGTTCTACTTCATCTCTATAACCATTATTGAACTTGATGTATTTATAGTCAATCAATTGGTCTACATGAGTTAATTCATGGATAATAATCTCTAATGCTAAGTTTCTAATTTGGTCTGTATCAATAAATCCTTGTCTTTCTACTGTATCAGCAAAAGCTTCTAAGCTTACATAAATACAGCCATATGGTGTAGTTCTAGCTATATTAGTTTTAGTATCTAAATATCCAGATACAAAGTTTAATCTTGTATAAGGATCTAGTGCATTTACCTTTCCATTAAATGTATTATATACGAATGTGAGTGTTTGTTGAGCTAATTCTATTACGTCAAATCTGTTCATATCTTTCCTCCTCAACATAATAATATATCAATAAAATGTACTTTTTAAAAAGGAGTCTGAAATTATGTTTAATAGAATGACAGACGTTGTAAATAAAATAGAGAGACGTTTAGGTACAGCTCCTTTGAACTTACCTGAAGAACTCCAAAAAGAACACTGGGCTGATAAAGTAATCAAACCAGATACATTGACTACATTTAGTCGTTTCTTTCCTCATATGGTTAAAGTACAACTTAAACCAGAAGATAAGAAAGATGGTTATTATTTATTAGATCGTCAAATACCAGATAACTATGAGATTCTTGGGGTTAAAGATATCTTATGGTCTGATACTAATAATGAAACAGCTGGTCTACAACAATATTCTGGGTATGGTATCTATAATGTATTAGCAAGATCTATGGATACTGATAGTATTATGCTTGCTCAAAACTATGCTGACGTAAGCTCATTATTTAATAACGGTATCTATCTAGATTTCATTCCACCTAATATGGTTAAACTTGAAATGGCTGTTGGTGGTAATACAGATAACTTGTTATCTAATGTCTATATTGGTGTATTCGTTAAGCATCCAGAAAACTTAATGACTATTGAACCAACTAAGATGGAGACATTTGAGCAGTTAGCTCAAGCTGATGTAGCTACATTCTTATTTGAATACCTTAAACACTATGATGGTATTGAAACAGTATATGCTAATATTGACTTGAAGTTATCTTCATTAGAATCTCAAGCTCAAAGAAGAATGGAGATTATTGAGTTCTTAAGAGATAACTATGTTAATCCCGCTAATACTAACCAACCAATTATGTATACTGTATAAAAAAATAAGAGAAGGAGATTGAATCTCCTTCTCTATCCTTATTTTAACATATTCTGTCTATTACTACCAAGAAGTGGAGTCATTGCCATATATCTAGCCATTGCTCCAGCATGTAATACAGGATTATATGTCATAAGGAATCTTCTGAATCCTTTAAGACGAGATACTGGTACATCAAAAGTTAGATCATTATTGAATCTAAATCTCATTGCCTCTGTTAGAGTACCACGATTATCATCAACTAAGACAAATGGAATCAAATCTACCTTATTATTCCATCTATCTTCTAAATGAAGATATCTCACTTTAAGGCTATCACACTTAATATCTAATAGATCTCCTGTAGTAGAATATAATCTCTTAAATGGAGACATCTTATTCTCAGGATCACAGATATTTATCGCTTCTTCTACGACTGTACATAGATCATCATAGTTATCCCAATCTATTACAATACCAATCTTCTCTCCTCTAGGAGATAATCTCATTTGATATTTATATCTTAAGTTAGTTGTAAGTTTATTAGCTCCTACAACATATTCAGAATGAAAGTTTTCTTTAATTTCAGTATTAATCTTCTTATGTATAGTATTAAACGTTACCTCCAGTTTAAATGTAAGATAGTAGTTTAGTTCAAAGATTTGTTCGACTACTTTATTATAATTCTCAAAGTTAGCCAATATATTCACCCCAATCTATTAGTGATTTGTAACGGCTATCTTAAAAAAATAAAACCCCTAGGAGAATGAACTCCTAGGGGAATTGTATTATTTTCTTGCAGAACTAATCAAATGATGATCGAGATCGATCTTATTCAAATCAGGATAAATATCTGCATAGTACTTTGTAGTACCATTAACTACTGTAGATAAACGAATTACGAGATCTTTCTCACGCCCTTGATGACGAATCAATTCATACCGTAGACGTTTGTTTGGATCACCTTCAGGATTGAATGTGGACACGAATTGTGCAAATGCAGCTGCTGCATTTTGATCGCTCATTTTATAATTCAATAAACGAACTGCACGAACAACTTTGTCAGTATTAGATTCTTTAATTTTGATGAAAGAATCATAATCGACATAATTTCCCAAGATATGTTCTGTCTTAGGGAATAATACATTTACTTTAGTTTCGCCTTCAGGCGGAACAGAATTTACTTCAGTTTTAACTTCTTCTTTTGGTTTATTAACCATTTGAGAAAAGTTAACTGCAATAGAAGCATCCTTGTTTTCTAGAGGTTGTTGAAGTGCTTCTTGTACGCAATCAATAATATCTGACATATTTACTTTTTCAGCACCAATTTCTTCTGCTGGCGGAATATCAATAATATTATCATCAGATATAATAGGATCTTTAATTAGATCACTATTATTAGTAAATTCAAAATGTTTACTGATTAATGCACTAATTTCTTTTGTTAAAAAGTTTTCCATAATATGTTTCTCCTTTACTTAACTTAAATAACACTATGGAATAATAAATAGGTGATAGATCATCAAGATCTATCACCTTAATAATATATGATTATTTATATATTTAGTGTATAAAATATACAGTATTGTTTTCTAATGTACCACGCATTAGAATATTATTTCTATACTTATTAAATAATGGTTTATTATATATTTTTATCTTACTGAAGTATACACTACATGGATAATCTATAAATCTACATACTAGTTTACCTTCACGGAATACATTATTTTTGATATATAAGATATTATCTTCTTTATGATAAGAAGTATATACATCCACTTCTTGATTATAGTTAGTTTTAGATAATTCTAGTCCACCATATTTAGTATTACCACTAATCCATTTATCTGTTAAATAAGTTTTACCAAACAATTTACCTAATTTTTGAATTTGCTTAAATCTGTATTTAACTGTGTTCATATTATAATCTCTCCAAACTTTTACCTATATTACGAATATATCTGTTGACGTTCTGTAAAATATCAGCCATAGATCTTAAGAAGAAATATATTGGTTGCTTTCTTCTAAATAATCTAATTGCTCTTTGCCTCATTCGTCTTCGCTTGTTCATATAGAATCTCTTTCATTAGAATCCTACATTTCTGACGAGTACGCTCATTTCTATTCATTTTCCTCACCTAATAAAGATGACACTTTAGTGTCTTTTAATAACTCCTCTGGAAGATTAATACCAATCAACTTAAGTTTTTCTAATGATTCAGTATTCATTGCTTCTAATTTTTCTAACGTATGTAAACACGTATCGTTATTAGCTTTAGCTTTATTTCTTGGTCTATTATTCATTGTCTTCTCCTTCAGTAATAACTGATAGTATATGAATATTATTAAGATGAACAAGAGCATTATTCATCTTAATAATTTCAGTATAAAATTCTAGGAATGGTTTTCTATAGCATTTCATTTTAGAATTATAACAAGCTAATCTTATTAGATCGGGTAAAGTTGTATTAACTGTAAGATTTTCATTAAGTTCTTTAATTCTATCAGTGAATGTTTTAGTTATAACTATACCTTCATTTGTAATTATACTATCAGCATATAGTTTATATGCTTTAATTAGATTCCTATATCTACCATTCTTCTTGTATAGATAGGTATCTTTTGTAAGTAAATCTTTAGATTCCATCTTTATACCCATCCTTAGAATAATCTATAACTGCATATCCAGCATCATATTGCTTCTTAACAGATTCCCTAATCTTAAATAAGTCATCAGCTTTCTCCTGTAAAGCATTAAGACTAATCTTAATTTCTCTACACTCAGTAGCATATTTACTAAAGATAGGTTTCTTAGCATTATAAAATCTGGATATTGATCTAAACCCATCATCTACTACTTCAATACATTCAGTATTAGGATTACGAGTTCGACCTAAAGTTTGTTTAGCTAATATCTCTGACTTAAATGGTTCAGCCAAAATAATAGTAGCTTTTAAATCCCTGATGTCTAATGCGGCACCAGCAGATTTAGTTGTTGAAAGTATAATAGTCTTACTAAGTTGCTCTTGCTTAATCTCTTTAGGAATAACTGAAGTATATACACCGATATCATCTTTAAATTCAGGATAGTTGTCCTCAATCCAAGCTTTAACGATATCTATAGCTAATATAGTACCAATATATACAAGTACTTTACCGCCTATCTTCATGATCTTATCCATAACTATATACATCATATCATAGAATTGGTTATTACAAACTATATAGTTTGTATAAGCATTTCTATTTAATCCGTATACATTATTAGAGCATTCACTTATCTCTTGTGGAGTTGGTCTACTATTAAATCTTAATGCAAGATAAGCCGTATGAGGATCTGTATCTTCATCAAATAGATTTATACTAGGAATATTTCTAAAGTATAATCTATAGATAAAGTTTTCTGTCTCATCTGATCTACCAGGTGTTGCAGTAAGATATAATGTCTTCTTAGTATTAGTATAGAAGTCAATCATACAAATATTATCAAAGTTTAGATGAGCTTCATCGTATACTTT
>QWCC01000331.1_pt1 | contig 24600 bp, 26 predicted proteins | sample 1972491 | NCBI WGS metagenome assembly QWCC01 (sample SAMN09866718, study PRJNA288562) | Human oral metagenome isolate term5_saliva, whole genome shotgun sequencing... | isolation source: mouth | host: Homo sapiens | place: USA: California
TTTTATTTTTTTCTTGCTTTTTTAAAAAAACTTTGGTAAAATAGTAATCAGTATGAGTATTAGTGTAACAAGGAAAGACCAGAAAGAAGCTAACGAAAATATTATTCGTCGCTTTAATCGAAAAGTTCTACAAAGTGGAGTTTTGAGCGAAGCTAAAGCATCGATGCGATTTTCGAAGCCTCTAAGTAAGGTTGAACGACGCAAAAAAGCAATCGTTCGAAATCAACGCCGTGCTGAAAAAGCACAAAAAATGCGACTTGGTATTCGCTAAAAAAACATAAATTCCAGTCGAAAGGCTGGATTTATTTTTAAAGGAGGAAAATGTTAAAAGAACAAATTAATACTGATTTAAAAACTGCAATGCTTGCCCGAAATGCTTTCGAAACTACAGTTTTGCGAGGCTTGAAGGCTTCGATTTTGGACGAAGAAGTAAAGCTTGGTAAGCGTGAAGAAGGTTTAAATGATACTGAAATTGAAACTTTGGTTGCGCGAGAAGTAAAAAAGCGCAAAGAAGCAGCAAGTTTATTAGATGAAGAGCGTGCTGAAAATGAATTAAAAGAAGCTGAAATTCTTTCAAAATATTTGCCGGAAATGGCGAGTGAGGAAGAAATTCGTGCAGCCGTGAAAGACGAAATTTCAATAATGGGTGAAGTTTCGATTAGACAAATGGGCGCAATTATCGGTAAAATGAAAGCAAAATTTGGTAATTCTGCTGATGGTGCGGTTATGGCAAAAATCGTAAAAGAGGAACTTTCGTAAGTAGTAAGTAATTATTGTGATCACAACGTGGTTTCATTTTATAATAGTGTTATAAAATATAGGTTTAACTTCTTAAAATACCAGCTCTATGGCAGAATAATTAAAATATTATTTAATTTGGCCAAGATTTCTAACTTTTAAATTTTTATGCTATAATGTAAAAGTATATAATTTTAAAAACAAAAGGAATTTAATGATTGTATTTTTTGGTCCAGCAGGTGCTGGTAAAAGTGTTCAAGGTAATCTGTTAGCAGCACGAAATGATTGGCGCTGGCTTGGCGCTGGTCAGCTTTTGCGTGATAGTAAAGATCCCGAACTTCTTGCGCGAATGAGTACGGGAAAGCTAGTCGACCCAGAAATTGTTAATCGCGTTATGGGTGAGGCTCTTGATCGTGCAAACAGTAAAAATGTTAAACAGGTTATTCTTGATGGATATCCACGCCAGCTTGCTCAGGCAAAATGGCTGATTGAAAATAAGCAAAATCATGGTCGAAATGTTGATTTAGTGATTGTTCTGGAAGTGCCACGAAGTGAATTGATGCGTCGGCTTGAAATTCGTGGCCGACTTGATGACACACCAGAAGTTATTGATGAGCGCCTTCGAATTTATCGGCAAGAAATGTATCCAGTTTTGAATTATTTTAATGAAAACGGTGTAAGAATTGCCCATATTGATGGAACTGGTACGGTTGGTCAAGTTCATGACCGTATTATGGAGGAAATTGAATCATGCGGAATTTAATTACTGGCAATAAAACTGAAGCGCAGATTCAGGCAATGCGTGAGGGCGGAAAAATCCTCGCGCGAATTTTGCGTGAGCTTACGGAATTTTCGAAAGTTGGCACGACTGGTCTTGAAGTTGATGCTTTTGCGCGCAAGAAAATTAAAGAATATGGAGCAAAATCTGCTTATCTCACGCCAGAGGTAAATTTTCCTGGTGTAGTTTGTATTTCGGTGAATGATTGTGTTGTCCACGGCGCGCCAAATGATATCCCTTTCGAAAAAGGTGATGTGGTAAAATTTGACATGGTAATTGAGTTTAAAGGAATGATGACTGATTCTGCCACAACAACCGTGATTGGTGAAGAGCCAAAAGGTGCGGTCAAACATCTCTTGAACGATACTAAAAAAGCACTTTCAGCTGGAATCGCTGTTGTTAAGCCTGGCGTGAAAACTGGTGATATTGGTGCGGCAGTTGAAAAATCGCTAAAAAAATCAAAACTTGGTAATGTTCGGGAATTGGTTGGACATGGTGTTGGCTTAAAAATGCATATGGCGCCAGAAGTTCCAAATTATGGTAAAGCTGGTATGGGTGTAGTTTTTCAAGAGGGTGACACTTTTTGCATCGAGCCAATGACTTCACTAGGCAAGGGTGATGTAATTTTCAATGGAACAGATAGCGAATGGGATGTTTTAATGAGAGACGGTTCACTTTCGGCCCATTTTGAACACACCATTTTGGTCACAAAAGATGGAGCAGAAATTCTTACTTTAGAATAAAATTTCGAAAAATGGGAGGGAAAGGTAAATTTTCGAAAGAGAAAAAAGCTTGCAAACAAGTGCATGCTCACTTTGGAGTAGCGTATAATCATAAAAAATCGAGTAATCTTCCATTAGCAATTGGCTTAAATTTGGGTTTTTCGATTGCGGAATTTTTCTTTGGCACACTTTTTAGTTCGGCAGCAATTTCGGCTGATGCTGTTCACGATTTGGGTGATGCAATCCTGCTTACGATTACATTAATTTTAAATAAACTAAGCAAGAAAAAACCAACTTCTGTAATGAGCTATGGTCATAAACGATTTGCGGCACTCGGAGCTCTTTTAAATGCTGGTGTGATTTTATGGCTTTCATACACAATGGCGATTTCTGTATATTATGAATTTACTTTTCCGCATGCTCACCCATATGTGAATGTTCCAGGGTTGATGATTGTTTCAATTGCGGGAATTTTAGTGAATTTATTTGCTGCAATACGCTTATATGGTTCGAAAAATATTCTTGACCGAACGGTTTTACTTCACTTAATTGAAGATCTGCTTGGCTGGATTTTAACATTTATTACTTCTGTTTTAATTTCATTTTCAGGACTTCATATACTCGATCGTGTGGCAAGTTTATGTATTTTATTATTTATTTCTTGGGGAGCAATTTCGAATGCTTGGGGAGTTTTGAAGATCTTAACTCAACGTGCGCCAAGTATAAAAAAATTGAACAAAATTAAAAAGCAAATTTTAGCGGTTGAAGGTGTTTTGAAAATTGAAAATATTCATTTTTGGAGTCTTGACGGAGCAGAACATATTTTTACGGCAAGAATTTTTGTAAGCGATATTTCAAGAGCTACTAAGATTCGAAAAGAAATCTCCCATTTTTTACCAGATTTTCAAATTGTAGATTCAACAATTGAGTTTTTAGAAAAATAATCAAAAAAGTGCTTGCAATTTTGAAAAGGCTCGTGTATAATTATTAATGTACTTGGTTGTGCCACCTTAGCTCAGCTGGTTAGAGCAGCTGTTTTGTAAACAGCAGGCCTTCGGTTCGAATCCGAAAGGTGGCTCCAAGTATTTTTTACGGCAGATGCCTTCGAAAGTTCGAATCTTTCTCCCAGCACCAGAAATTATTTTTAAAAAAACACCCACCTACTGCGAGGGTGTTTTTTTATTTTTTATATTCTACCTTGAAATAAAAATATAAATTTTGTTGGTTTTATTATTTTTACTCTTGCTAAAAATTAGCATTAACGGTATAATAGAACTATGAATGAGAATTCTCGATATGTGGTAGGAATAGATATTGGAACAAGCAAGGTTCGTGTGCTTATTGCGAACTTTGATAGAGATGGCTCGCCAAATATTTTGGGGCTTGGATCGGCTGAAAATTCTGGACTTAAAAAAGGTGTTGTTACGCATCCAGAAAATGTTTATCGTGCGATTGATAAAGCTCTTGCTGAAGCTGAACGCATGAGTGGCTATAAAACGGAAATAGCAGCCGTGAGTGTTAATGGCACGCAAATTTTGAGTACAAAAGTAGACGGAATGGTTGCAGTGAACTCAGAAAAAGGCTTGGTTAGTGATGAAGATATTTACCGAGTTGAAGATGTTGCATTGATTGGCAAAATCCCAGAAAATCGAGAAATCTTGAAGTTTATACCTTATTATTATAATGTTGATAATCAAGAAGGGATTGCTGATCCTTTCGAAATGGTTGGAACGCGGCTTGAGGTTTATGGAAACGCAATTTCTGCACCAAGAATACAAGTTGAAAATGTTGAAAATATTTTGGAACGGTTTGATATTTCTTCGAATTTATACATTCCAAGTGCAGTAGCTTCAGCTAGGGCTGTGCTAACTGAAAACCAAAAAGAAAATGGTGTTGTCGTTATCGATTTAGGGGCTTCAACGACTGGTGTTGTGATTTTCGAAGATGGCAATCTGCAATTCATTGAAAATATTCCGCTCGGAGGGATAAATATTACTAACGACCTTGCGATTGGGCTAAAAGTTTCTCCAGAAGTTGCTGAAGAAATTAAAATTAAGCACGGTTTTGCTTTCGAAAGAGAAGACAATAGTGATATTGTTGTAAAACATGGTCGCGAGCATTACAGCTTTAATACGCAAGAAATTGATGAAATTATTGAGGCAAGGGTTGAAGAAATTTTTGAGGAAGTTCGAAAGGTTCTTCGAAAGTCTGGCTTTGAAAATCAATTACCAGGCGGTATTGTACTAACTGGGGGCGGAGCAGCTCTTAAAGGAATTGACACATTTGCGAAAAAATACCTTCAGCTTGCAGTACAGATTAGTAAAAATGGAATTGACAATACGGTTTCTGAAAAGGTTAAAACACTCGAATATTCTGCTGCAGTCGGTTTGTTGATCGAAATGCGCGATAATACTTCGAGATATAATAGTTATAGAGATGAAGAACCAGCGAAAATCGGATTTTTTGCAAAATTATTTAAGAAAAAACAATAAAGTGATATAATGGGAGTAGATTAAGGAGAAGAAATGCCAGAAATTATGCCAAATGAAGTTCAAACTTTTGCTAAAATTAAAGTTGTAGGTATCGGTGGTGCCGGTGGAAGCGCCGTTAATCGAATGAAAGATGTTGGTTTGAGTAACATTGAGTTTATTGCGATGAATACTGATGCTCAAGCTTTATATAAATCAAAGGCTGACAAGAAAATCCACCTCGGTCGTGAAACTACAAATGGTTTAGGTGCTGGTGCTGATCCTATTGTCGGTGAGAGTGCCGCTCTTGAATCTCGAGAAGAAATTCGCGAGGCTCTTGATGGTGCTGATATGGTGTTTATCGCCATTGGTGCTGGTGGTGGAACTGGTTCTGGAGCTGGTCACGTTGTGGCTGAAATTGCTCGTGAAATGGGAATTTTAGTTATCGGTGTTGCAACACGTCCATTTACTTTCGAAGGCGCAAAACGCAAAACTAATGCCGATTGGGCAATTGAAAAGCTTGCCGCTGCGGTTGATACTTTAATAACAATCCCAAATGATCGTCTTCTTCAAACTGTTGATAGGAATTTGCCGCTTCTTGAAACTTTTAAAATTGCTGACGATGTTCTTCGACAGGGTGTTCAAGGTGTTTCTGAACTTATTACCGAGCATGGCTTAATCAACCTTGACTTTGCAGATGTTAAATCAATTATGAGCAATGCCGGTTCTGCTTTGATGGGAATTGGCCGTGCCAGTGGCGATAATCGTGCTCAAAAAGCTGCCGAACAGGCTATCGAAAGCCCAATGATTGAGGTTTCTATTGATGGCGCACGTGGTGTTCTATTTAATGTTGCTGGTGGCTATGATATGAGTATGAGCGAGATTCAGGAGGCGGCTGAAATTATTACTGGTGCCGTTGCTCCGGATGCGAATATTATTTTTGGTGCAACACTTAAACCTGAGCTTGAAGATGAATTGATTATCACAGTTGTTGCAACTGGTTTTGATCGTGATTACAATGAGCCTGTAATAAATTCGCTCGAGAGTGCTGTTTCGAAAACTTTTAATCTTGAAGATGAACATACTGAAGCGCAAGAAATCAACCATACAATTTCTAACGCAATTGATATGGAATTAAATAATGAAGAAAAAACTTCAGCCGAAGATTTTGCTAGTGATATCGAAACTAAAAATATTTGGGCTCAAGACGAAGAAGAAAAGGACGAAAGCGATATTCCTGCATTTTTGCGACGCCGAAAACGTAATAAAAAGGAAGATTAATGGAATTTAATCTTGACGAAACAAAAGTTTTGGAAAGTAGAATGTCAGTTGACGGTCAATCTGTGCGCCGCCGCCGAGTTGCGCCAGACGGTACTCGTTTTACCACCTATGAGCGGATCGAAAAACCACGAATTGTTGTGATGAAATCGCACGGTGGTCGCGAGGATTTTAGCCGTGAAAAGCTTAAAAGTTCAATTATCCGTTCAATTGGTAAGTTCATTTCTGACCTTCAAGTTGAAGAAATTATTAATCGTGTCGAGAATGAACTTCTTCAAAAATCAAGTAAAGTTTCTTCACACCAGATTGGCGAGACGGTTCTTTCGGTATTGTTTGAGATGAACAAGGTTGCGTATATTCGTTTTGCGAGTGTTTTTAATGGCTTTGAAACGGTTGAAGATTTCGAAGACATTTTAGCAAAAGTTAGAGGTGAAAATGAGAATTGTAGTAGTTTATAAAGATGCTAGCGATCATGGCCGTGAAGTTCGAGAATATGTTGACGATTTTAAAAGGCAAACTGGCTTAAAAATCGAAGTTATGGATCCCGATTCTGGCAGGAATGATTTTTTCTTGCGAGCTTATGATATAGTTGAATATCCTACAATCTTAGCAATCGCTGGTGATGGCCGACTTTTACAGATTTGGCGCGGGCGACCTTTGCCATTATTTGATGAAGTCGCATACTATGCACGCTAAGCTAAAAAAATAGTGTGTTTTTTGTATTGACAATAATTTTATTTGGATATATACTCGATTTTAGCATTATATATTATTAAAAATAATTATATCATATTCTAAATTGTTAGGGAACTATAACAAATAGTACTCCAGCCGAAGCTGGAGCCACTTATATTATACCATATTCTAAATCGTTAGGGAACTATAACATTTATTGAAATAAGCTTATCCTTAATGTATAATGAAATTATGGATAAGAAAACAATAGAGCCATTAAATAATAATATTGAAATTGAAGAAAATAAAAGTTTTGCTTCAAGAGAAAATCAGCAAAAAGCTTCAGATGTATATCAAGAAAACACTCAAAAAGAAGCTTTAGCGATTGAAACAAGAAATCTTTTAAGACAACGACTTAAGCACGATATACGTCAAGAAGTTGCTAAAATGCGAAAACACGTTTTATGGCTATCTTTCTTTTTTGTGCTTATGTTTTTTATGTATAGTTCACAAAAAAATAGTTCTTCTTTTGTTTGGCTTTTCTTCGTTGCGCTACAAGTTCCCTACTATTATTTCAGAAAATCACGCATAATTAAATCTTATACCGATGATTCAGAAATATAAAATAATAAATTTTAGGTATTACTTATGGAAGAAAATAAATTCACTGAAAAAGACTATTTAGAAGCTCAATATAAAATTCAACGAAGTATTCAAGCTAATGTTAATGTTATAGCATTTATTGTTGTTACTCAATTCCTAATCACCATTATAGGAGCTATTATTGTGTATTTTTCTATATCTTCCATACCATCTCTTGTTTCTTAAAGTTTAAAATAGTGTAAATATTACACTATTTTTATTATGTCCATCTGTAATTATGTCATATTCTAAATTATTAAGGGATATGGCAACTAATTAAGCTTTAAAGGTGAGATATTCGGAAGGTTTACAGGTGACAATCGCAATCTAAGGCATTAAAAAGTTCACAGATGAAATGTTGGAAATTTCTAAAAGTGGTAAATAATAGTGTTATGCCGGTTTTATTTGGCTGTCCGAAGGATATTAATAAGATCTAAAATCTTACATTATAGTAATAAATAAAACACTTAAAAGCTTGAAAATATCTTTAAATTTTGATAAAATAAAATCATAAAAGCATTTTATTTTGATAAATGAGCGGCTATCAACCGCGAAGCTCCCAGAAGAAAGGTTTTGAAAACTGATTAGAACTGGGCGGGAAGGCTCCGTAAAAGCTAAAATTAAGGGCTAAAAGAATCACTTCTTTTGGAATCGAGATGGTATCGCCGAGCTTGCTGGGTTCTCGAATCTAAAAGAGGTGATTTTTAATTTAAAAGGAGGAAAAATGAAATTTCAAGCAAATTCAAGAAGACGAGCAAAAGAATATGAAGCTGATGTCTTGGTGCGCTGGAAAGCAGAAAAAACTTTCGAGCAATCAATCGAAAACCGTAGCGAAGATAACACCTTCGTATTTTATGACGGCCCTCCTTTTATCACTGGTGTGCCGCACCACGGAACACTTCTTAGCTCAATAGTAAAAGATGCTGTTCCGCGCTATCAAACGATGCTTGGTAAAAGAGTTGAACGCCGTTGGGGTTGGGATACGCACGGTTTGCCAGCCGAAAACTTTGTAGAAAAAAAGCTCGGTATTACTTCTCGGCACGAAGTTGGTGAAAAAATTTCGCTCGCCGAATATATCACGACTGCGCGTGAAAGCATGGTTTCGAATGCGGCTCTTTGGGAAAAAACAATTGATCGCATTGGCCGTTGGGTTGAATTTAAAAATGCTTACAAAACAATGGACAAAGATTTCATGGAAAGTGTTTGGTGGGCGTTTAAAACTCTTTACGAAAAAGGTAAAATTTATGAAGGTGAACGTGTTTTGATGTATGATACGGCGTGGGCAACTCCACTTTCGAAAAGTGAAGTTACAATGGATAACGACGCCTATAAAACCGTAACCGACCCAAGTGTTTTTGTTAAGTTTTGGCTGAAAGACTTTGAAGATGCGGAAGGTTCGAAAGATAAAACTGCAATGCTCGCCTGGACAACAACTCCTTGGACTTTGCCGGCAAATATGGGCTTGTTTGTTAATCCTGAAATCACCTACGCAAAAGTAAAAATTGGTGATGAATTCTTCATTTTGGCAAAAGATTTGCTCGAAAAAGTTTTTGTTGATGAGAAAAAGCAATCGATTCCTTTCGAAATTGTAAATTTGATCGATGGTGCGGATTTGATTGGTTTGAGTTATGAGCCACTTTTCGAAGATTCGAAATATTCTGGTGAAGGGGAAGAGAACGCTTATAAAGTCTGGGGTGCAGATTATGTTTCTCTTGAAAGTGGAACGGGAATTGTTCACTCCGCACCAGCTTATGGTGAAGAAGACTTCAACTTTGGTAAAAAATATGGAATTCCAGTTTTTCACGTTTTAGATGAATATGGTAAATATTTGAGCGGTGAATTTGTAGGCGAAGATGTGTGGGAATTCAACAAACCTCTTGCGAAAATCTTAAAAGAGCGTGGTGTGGTTTGGAAAATCGATTACATTCGTCACGAGTATCCGCACTCAGCGCTTAATGTATCGAGCCCACCCAAGCTGGTTCTTTGATATTCAAGGTCAAAAAGAATTAATGCTTGAGCAAAATGAAAATATCAACTGGTTCCCAGCGCACTTGAAGCACGGTCGTTTCGAAAAAAATCTTGAATCTGCACCAGATTGGAATTTGTCGCGCGACCGTTTTTGGGCGACAGCAATGCCAGTTTGGAAGTCTGAAAGTGGCAAGATTCGCGTGGTTGGTTCTTATGCTGAACTTAAAGAATTGAGTGGTGTGGAGCTTGAAGATTATCACCGACCTTGGGTTGATGACATTACTTTCGAAATTGATGGTGAAAAATACACTCGAATTGATAAAGTGCTTGACTGCTGGTTCGAAAGTGGCTCAATGCCATTTGCACAATTCCATTATCCTTTCGAAAATAAAGAGAAGTTCGAAAAGAATTTCCCAGGCGATTTTATTGTTGAATATATTGGTCAGGTTCGTGCGTGGTTTTATTATGTTCATGCTGTAAACACTGCTTTATTTGGCAAAAATGCCTTCAAAAATGTGATTACGACCGGTGTTGTTGCCGGAAATGATGGCCGAAAAATGAGTAAATCGCTTGGAAACTACACTGATCCGAACGAGCTAATGGATCAATATTCAGCCGATAGTTTGCGATTCTTGTTGCTAACGAGCCCACTTTTGAATGGTGAAGATTTTGCACTTCATGATAAGGACGTTTCGGATGTTGCGCGCAAACTTTCAATGATCTGGAACATGTATGATTTCTTCACGATGTATGCGAGTGTTGATGGTTGGGAATTTAATGGTGAGCTTAAAGACCCTTCGAAAAATCTTGAAAACCCACTTGATAAATGGATTGTGAGCCGCGTTCACGAGCTTCGAAACGAAATTACTGAAAATATGGACGTTTATAACATTCCACGTGCGCTTGAAGGTGTTTTGCCGTTCCTAGATGACGCTTCAAACTGGTTTGTGCGTCGTTCGCGCCGTCGTTTCTGGAAGAGTGAAAATGGTACCGATAAACTTCAGGCCTATCAAACACTCCACTATGTTTTGAGCTATCTTGCGCTGATTCTTGCGCCATTCGTGCCTTTCTTGGCGGAAGAACTTTGGGGTAAAATGGTTGGTGATGGCTCAGTTCATTTGAAAGATTGGCCAGAGGCTGGCGAGATTGATGAGAGCTTACTTTCTGAAATGGCTGAAGTTCGTGGTTACGTGAATGAAGCTCTTGCGCTTCGAGCAAAAAATGGCGTAAAAATTCGCCAACCGTTAGCTAGCGTAAAAGTTCCGCAAAATGCAAAATCTTTTGATTTTACGTCAATTCTAATGGAAGAATTAAACGTTAAAAATGTTGAGTTTGGCGTTGAGGGTGTTGAATTTGACTTTGAGCTAACTCCTGAGCTTCGTGCAGAAGGCTTAATGCGTGAGATTATCCGCCACATTCAGGCTGCGCGTAAAAAAGCTGATCTAAACGTTGATGATCGAATTGAGCTTAACTTTATATCTGAAAATACTGAAGTTCTTGATTCGTTCAAAAAATTTGAACAAGAAATTTCGAAAGAAGTTTTGGCTACAAAGGCTGAAATTTCAGAAAATGAACTTGATTTTGTTCAGGTTGTAAAAGTTGAAGGTTCAGAAGTGAAAATTTCACTCAAAAAAGCCTAATCAAAATATTGACAATCAAAATAACTTATGCTATAATACGAGCATAAGTTATTTTTAAAACAAAAAACATAAAAAATCAAAAGGCGAAAATGGAAAATTTTAAGACAAACGATTATAATACGAAAGGGCAAGATAAAAGATCTCTTGAGCAAGAGAATAATTTTGAAGAGTTTCAAAATCTTAATTTAGATTCTCTCGAAAGCTTGGACCCAGCACGACAAGAAAAAATCGAAGACGCACAAGAGAGTTTAAAAAAAGAAGCTCTTGAAAATTTGAATAATATCTATGCGCAAACTGAACTAAAAGCCGATCGTGAAAACAGTAGTTTTTTCTTGCATGAAGATGAAATTCGAAATATGCATATTACGCATTTCGAAGATTATGGTGCAAATTTTGAAACTTATGAGGGTCGTGAAGATAAATTTAGCTTGCGTGAAAATCAGTTTAAAACACAAGAACAACTCGTTCAAGAAATTAGTACAATAAAATCTATTCCTCGAGAAATCTCAGCAGGGAAACGTTTTTCGAACATTATTCGAGCAATTTCTGGAAAAATTGCAGCTTAATATCTAGAAAAAATAAAATCAATAGAAATATCGATTTTATTTTTTAAAAAAGTGTTGACTTTTTATTACGCTTGTGGTAAAATACGGGAGTAAAATAAATTAAAAATAAACAAGGACAGAAATGAAAAACGGGGAAAATTTTAATTCTGCGGCAGACGCAAGCAAGTCTTTCGAAGACGCTTATGGTTCTTGGGATAGTCTTCGTGAAGAACTTAACCAAAAACAAGAAGCAAAAGCCGAGGCTGATGCTTTTAAGAAGCGCGAAGAAGAATTGAAGAAAGGTGCAAAAAAATTCGATAAATCTGTTCGCGATGCAATTCATAAAGGTGATAAAGTTGCTTTTGATGAAATGATGGAGCGCGACGAACACTACCGCCAAATGGAAAATAGTGAAAATCGAGTTGAAAGCGAACAACCTTATGAAATTTCTACTCTTTCAAAAGAAGAAATGGATCAAGCTGTAGGAGCGAGTTCGGAAATTCAAAGAATGAATTCGTTGGCTAAAATGATTCAAAATGCGGAAAGTGAAGAAGCTAAAAATAAATATCGTCAGCAATTGATTGAGGCTTCTAATGATTTTTCAAAAAATGGTGTAAATTTTGACGGTTTAAAAAATAAGCTTGAAGATAGATTTATCTGGGAATATTCGAAAAAACCAGAATATCGACAAAAGGTTCTTGATACAATTTGGGAAAATGCAATGGCAGAGCCTGATGCTAAAAAATCGAATCCAGATGATGGCGCAAAAAACGAAGCGTTAAATAATGGTGATGATGCGGAAAAGCAAAAATCGGAAGTGATTGAACTTTCAGACGATGAAAAGAAATTTTATGAATTATCTTCGAAAGGTGCTAGCGCTGAAGAATTAACGCGATTTCGCCGACAAGTTCGTTCAGAGTTAATTCAAAAAAATGAATTAACTCCTGAGAATGAAGCAATGCTTGAACGAATGCTAGAAACTAGCCTTGCAGTTGGCAACCAAGAGCGAGCACTTAATAAAGCTAATTCTTCAATTGATAATGATTTAAATATTGAGGCAAAAGCAGGTAGGTTCCAGAGAATTAAAAAGTTCATTGGAAGTAAAGTTATGAAATGGACTGCACTGGGAATACTTGGTATGACGATTTTCGGAGTTGGAAGGCAGGCTTCTGAAGGTTTTAAGTCGAGTGATAACTCTCCTCAAACTGAACAAACTTTTTCCGGCACTGTTCATGCAAATAGCCTAAATGGAGCTGCAAACTTCAATAGTGATGGTTCTGTGATTGAGAGTGAAAAGAACTTTAATAATGGTAAATATGACTCTGAGAATGATGATTATAATAAGATCGATCAAAAAGAGAGTAAATATTCTATCGGAACGGATACCTCAAAACTTTCGAATGAAGAATATCAAAAGAAAATGATTGAATCGCATAACGAAGATGATATTGAATATATGGGGCAATTCTTCGTGAACGATCCTGAATCTGCTCGGAACCTACTTGGAATTTCGAATAATGAAGTTGATGATTTGGTTGATGATGCTCGAAATGGCGATCAAACGGCTTTTCAAAAATTGAATGATGCATATTCGAAATATATGGAAGGCGCTAAAGTTGTTGGAAATCAAACTTTGGATGGTGATTATTACTCGCTATTTGTGAATTCTAATAAAGATTATGCTCATGCTGAAGGTGCGTTTGGCGGAACAGCTCGCGTAGTTGAATTGAAGAATGGGCAACAAATTTTGATTCGTGACCAGTGTAAGCAAATGGTTATGAAGAAGATTGCTGAAGTTCCAAACACTTGGACAACTCCAGTAATTCCATTCGAAGAAGCTTATACCCCACCAGCTCCAGATACTGAAAAACCACCGGCACCTACACCAGAAACCCCACCTGAAACGCCTCCTACTACACCAGATACACCTCCAACTCCAGAAACTCCACCCGAAGAACATGATAATACTAAATTTAAGACTGATCAGTCTATCTATAATATAGATAATGCGGTTACTAGAATGGATAAAGGTGAATTAATAGGTGAAGCTTCTCAAGAGGAAAGAAACAATAATATAAATCCTGAAGTTACTCCTGGAACAGCAACTGATAGAATAAAAGCTGAAAGTGTTGATGAATCTATAGATGTCTCAAAAATAGGTGAACAACCAGCTGAATATACTGGCGAGACTACTGCAGAAGCTCAAGCGCAAGCTGCGGAACAAGCTAGACAAGCACAGGCTGAAGCTGAAGCTAAGGCTCGCGAGGCTGAACAAGCACAGAACAAAACTGTAAATATTGGTGGTGAAACTGTGAATTATAACGATGTTTGGGCAGCTCAACAAAATTATAACCAAACATATGGCTCTTCAGCTGCTACAAATCAAAATAATACACAACAATAAAATAAAAAAGGTAAGAAATGTTAGTAAAAAATAAATTACAAACTTTGGGGGTTGCGGCATTCGCAGCCCTCATCGGGGCGGTAGCTTTAGGCGGAAGTGCTTTCGCTTATGGTCCAGAAAGGAAAACCTTCACTGCCGAAAACCCTGCCGACTATGTAACATTTAACTCTATTACAAATAATCCAACCGTTGGGGATGAACGAAATTTCGTTCGAGTTCGTCAAGCTGGCGTGGGAAATTTTGTTGATAGTATTGATATTGTACCTGGTCGAGAATACGAAGTTTATATCTATTATCACAATAATGCAAAAAGCTCTTTAAATTCAAAAGAGAATAGCTATCGTGGAATTGCTTTAGATGCAAAACTTAATACAATTGTTCCTTCAGCTATTGCGAAAGGTAAAGAGGGTCTTGTGCGGGCAGAAATTACCGCTCGAAACGCCCGACCACAGAAAGTTTGGGACCAAGCTGTTTTGCGTTCTCCTTCGCGAGATGTTGCTTTGAGATATATTCAAGGCTCAGCTAAAATTACAACAAAAGGTGCAGCAAATGGTCAAATCTTGAATGGAGGAAATCTATTCGGTTCTGGCACAAACCTTGGTTATGATAGCTTAAATGGAATGCTTCCTGGCTGTGACCAATATTCAGGTGTTATAACTTATCGATTTAAAGCAGATTTTGCAGATTTCGAAACAACTAAAACAGTTTCGAAAGCTGGTGCAAATAATTTTGCAAAAAATCAAAATATTGGTTTAAATGATGAAGTTGAATTTAAAATCACTTATAAGAACACTGGAACAATTTCACAAAATAATGTAAATATTAAAGATTTACTTCCTGCTGGATTAATTCTTGTTCCTGGAACAACTCGAATTACAACTCCATCAGATGCTGCTGGTAAAATCTTGAGTGATAATATTGTGAAATCTGGAGTTAATATCGGAAATTACTCTTTTGGCGGTTCTGCAACGCTAACTTTCCGTGCAAAAATTGATGCTTCGAAATTAATTTGTGGAAACAATACAATCACAAATACGGCTCAAGTTTTAACTGAAAACGGCGGAAAGTCTGATAAAGCAACCGTAACTGTGCAAAAAAATTGTACACCACAAGAACGCAAAGAATTTTGTGAAATTCCTGGAAAAGGAAACTTAAAGAAGAATGACCCAAATTGTAATGATAAATGTAAAATTACGGGTCTTGAAAACCTTGCAGCTAATGATCCAAAATGTGCTGAAGTTCCAAGCGAACTGCCGCATACTGGTCCTGCTGAAGCTGCAATGATGGTGATTGCGATTATGGCAATTACTGGTGCTGTAGCCTACTGGTACCGAAGTCGTGAAGAAATGAAAAAAGCAACTGCTGAATTTACGAAAAAAGCAAATGAAGTTGTTGAATCTGAAACGACAAAAACTCACGAAGCTAAAAAATCTGAAAAAGTAGAGAAAAAATAGTTTCGAAAACTAAATAAACCTCGCATTAGTGGGGTTTATTTTTTGGTTTTACTGGATTTGCGGTTCGAAAAGTTAGTAAAATGATTATGTCGCACAATTTTAATTTTAAGTGTTTCATCAAATCCATTAAACATAAAATATATAGTTAAATCTACGAACAAAAAAATAAAAACTAGCCCTTGAGTAGAGAGCTAGTTTTTAAATGGCTGGCCGCCTTTTAATTATTTAATTGAAGCAATTTCAATTTTAGTGTATTTTTGACGATGTCCGTTCTCTTTGTGAACTCGTTTTTTAGCCTTGTAACGGATCACACGGATTTTTTCTCCCTTAACAAGTTCGTCAACAACTTTAGCGGAAACTTTCACGCCTTTCACAACAGGAGTTCCAACTTCCACTTTGTCGCCATTAATAAGCATCAAAGCATCAAGTTCGAGCTCTTTTGTTCCTTGCGGGAGGAGGTCCACCAGAAGGGTCTCTTTTTCGCCAACGATAAATTGTTTACCGCCAACTTTTATGACTGCTTTTTTCATAAAATCCTCATTAAATTTAATATCTTTATTATTTTATCATAGTTTTAAGTTTAAATCAAGGGTAAAATAAGTTGAAAAAGGTAGTGCTTTGTGCTAAAATGGTTGTAATTAATATTGTAGGAATAAATTAAAGAGAGGAACTTTATGGAGAGAGATAAATATGCTTCTAAACGGGCGTTAAGGGTTACAAACGTTGCTTTGATTATTTTATTGATCATTGTGTTGCTATTTTGGTGGCGCGGATCTTCGAATTTTCAATTTAAAGGTGTAAATCCTGGACAAATTAGTATTCGCCAGCAAGATGGAAAAATTCAATATCAGTTCTTGGACGGCGAATGGCAAGATATTACATCTGTTGCTAGTCTTAAAGGCGAAAAAGGAGCTGATGGAAAAAATGGACAAGATGGCAAGAACGGTGTCGATGGAAAAAATGGCGTTAATGGCTTAAACGGTTCGAATGGTACTAACGGAGTTAATGGTATTGACGGGAAAAACGGGCTAAACGGCGCACAAGGAATCCAAGGCCAAAAAGGTGACCGAGGCGAAAAAGGTGAGCAAGGCGCACAAGGAATCCAAGGCCAAAAAGGTGACCGAGGCGAAAAAGGTGAGCAAGGCGCACAAGGAAATAACGGTCAAGATGGTCGCGAAATTGAAATTCGCAAAGATGCTCTATATATTCAGTGGCGATATAGAGGTGATTCAAACTGGAATAACCTTATAGCCTACTCAGATCTTAAGGGTGAAAAAGGTGATAAGGGTGACACCGGTCCTAAGGGTGAAAAAGGTGAACAAGGAATCCAAGGTGCTCAAGGCACTAAAGGTGAAAAAGGTGACACCGGAGCTAAGGGCGAACAAGGAATTCAAGGTATTCAGGGCATTGCTGGAGTTGGTATACCTCAAACTCTAAGCTTAAATAATGGCATTCTTTCGCTTTCTCATGGGGGTGGAAGTATAGCGTTGCCAAATAATAATCTTGGTGCTTACTCTGTATTTCGAATGACTTCTGCTGATACTTCAAATGTTTTCGCTTCCGGAAGACTTGCACGAGAATTTGACGCTAATCGAAACTACATGATAATCAATAACGCAACAGGTCAAGGCTTTATTCACGTTGATTTCTGGGCGAGTTCGGTTTCTGATAGTAAGCAAATTCTAAGCCTACCAGCCAATGCTCCTACACCAAAAGAACTTTCTGAAGTCCAGTTGTTCGATGGTGGTAGTGTTTGGATTGTGCCGGGTGCTAAAAATGTACAGATTCAAGGTCTTTCACCAAATAGGCGATATGTTAATAATATTCCAGTAATGGTTGAGCCTATCAAATAATATAAAAAAGAGCGTCTAAAAAGGCGTTCTTTTTAAAGGTTATGGTTTTTTTTAAAAAAATATGATATAATGTAATTATTATGAAGGTAATTTCGATAACCAATCAAAAGGGAGGAGTCGGCAAAACAACTAGCGCTATTAATATTGCTTATTTTATCGCAAAAAAGGGTTTTCGAACGCTTCTTGTAGATTTTGATCCACAAGGAAATGCAACTAGCGGTCTTGGTATTGACAAGAATAATCTTGATTTTACCATGGCAGATGTAGTATCTGGTGAAAAGCAGTTAGGTGAAATCATTATTGAAACAGAATTTTCGAAATTAAAAATTGCACCAAGTACACCGATTTTAGCTAATGCTGAAGTTGAGCTCGCGTCAGCAAAAGGTCGATTTACTCGATTGAAAGATGCTTTAAAATCTGTCGAAGCCGATTTTGACTATGTTATTTTAGATTCTCCACCAAGTTTGAGTCTATTGACTGTGAATGGTTTTATTGCTAGCGATTATTTAATCCTACCAGTTCAGGCTGAATTTTATGCGATGGAAGGCCTTGGTCAGCTTCTTGAAAGCATGAAGCTTGTGAAAAAGGGGATGAATCCAAACCTTGAGCTTCTTGGGGTTCTTCCAACAATGGTGGATTCTCGCACAACTTTGGGTGGGCAAGTCCTTGAAGAAATTAAAAAATTCTTTCCAGATAAGATTTTTTCGAATGCAATTCCGCGGAATATTCGTCTTGCAGAAGCTCCAAGTCATGGTGTTCCTATTGGTGTTTATGATAGGTTTAGTAAGGGGGCTCGTGCTTATAAAGCAGTTTCGAAAGAGATTATTCAGCGTATAGAAGGGGGCGAATAATGGCAAAAAAAGGACTTGGTCGTGGATTCTCTTCTTTGATTCCAACCGAGATGATTATTGATGAAAAAATCGATTCAGAGTTAGGTTTAGAATATGACAAAAGCCAACTAAAAGAGCTAAAAATTAGTGATATTTCGCCTGATCCAGAGCAACCTCGCCGGCACTTCAATAAAGAAAAGCTTGAAGAACTCGCAAACTCAATTAGAATTCATGGTGTTTTACAGCCAATTGTAGTCGTTCGAAAAAACTCGAAGTTTTTAATTGTTGCTGGTGAGAGGCGTTATCGCGCCTCAAAGCTCGTGGGGCTAGAAAAGGTTCCTGCAGTTGTTCGTGAGCTTTCTGACCAGAACCGCCTCGAATTAAGTTTGATTGAAAATATTCAGCGCGATAATTTAAATGTTCTTGAAATGGCTGAAGCCTATTTAAAACTTCGTGAACAATTTAATTTAACGGCAAAGGAAATTGGTGAACGCGTTGGTGGAAGGAGCGAAAGTGCAGTTTTAAATACCTTGCGCTTATTAAAACTTCCACAAATTGTTAAAGACTATATCATTTCTGGCAAACTAAAAGAAGGCCAAGCGCGCCCACTTTTAAAGATTGATGAGGAAACTATCAAAAAAATTCTACCAAAAATTATTGAAGAAAATTGGAGCTCACGTAAAATTGAACAATTCTTGGTGAATTATAAAAAGCAGATTGAAGAGTCTAAAAAAGTTGAACCTAAAAAAGTGAACAATCCTTTCGAAAAAACAGTTAAGCATATTTCGAAAAAGCTGAGTGCAGATGTAGATATTAAAACTTCTGCAAGAGGTTCAGGAAAGATCGTTATAAAATTTAAAAGTGAAGAAGAATTAAAGCGACTTGAGAAAATTCTTTCAAAATAAAATAACCCCTGTTAAAAGGGTTATTTTTTATATTTTAATAGTTCTGAGAATATTCAAAATTTCGAATTTTGTTAAAAGGAAAGATTCGGAAGGCAACAGGACCAACAATTTTATACAGCGGAACGGTACCAAGACCACTTCGGGAGTCATACGAATTATTTCCCTCGCGATTATCACCCGAAACGAATATTTCATTTTCTGGAACAGTCCATTCTCCATCATGACTTGTATACTTTTTTGGTTCATTGTTAAAATTATCATCTGGGCTAAAACCGTCAGGATGCTTATCGTTGTAAACTGTTAATTTTCCTTTTTCAACTTTTACTTTTTCACCAGCAAAGGCGATCACGCGTTTAATGATATATTGATCTTTCATCCCGTCGATAAACTGTGGGTTTTCGAAAACAATAATCTCACCACGTTTTGGTATAAATTTTGTGTTCGTAAAATTTGCCCAAGTTAAGGGTAAGCGATTTATAATGGCTTTATCGCCGTCTTTAAAAGTTGGTTCCATGCTCGAGCCGACGATTGTGAAGCTTTGAAAAATAAAAGTATTAATAAAGATTGTTCCTAAAGTTACACAAAAAAAGAAAACAAAAATCCCGAAAGTGTCGGCTATTCGAGGATGCCGTTGCCAAAAATTACTCTTCATTTTTATATTTTAGCATGATTTTTAAAGATTTTCAATTATGGTTATTTTTAAAATTGTGTGATATAATGGAGGAAGTATGGATTTTATTAGAATTTCGAAAAAATATTCTTTTTGGGGAAATATTGCGCATATTTTTTTAAATATTATTTTGGCGGTTATAGTTTGGCTCTCCATTTATATTACTAAAACCCCTTGGATTGCAATTCTCTTGGTTTTTGTGAGTAAATGGCGAACTTTTGCTGTTAGGCCAAGATTTTGGCTTGCAAATGTAAAATCAAATCTTGTTGATTTAATTTTTTCGTTAAGTATAGTTATTTTAATGTTCTCAACAGGTATAGACTATATTTTTTCGCAAGGGCTACTCTTGGCTTTATATATATTTTGGTTAACAATCATCAAGCCAAGCTCAAAAGAATTATTCGTGCAAGTTCAAGCTCTTTTCACCGTATTCTTTGGGTTTTCGGCTTTATATTCGATTGCCTATGGTTGGAACGAAGCTTTAATTTTTATCTTGGCATTTTTGCTCGGATATTCAACAATTCGGCATATTATTTCATCTTATGTAGATTTAAATATTGAGATTTTCAGTCTTTTTTGGGGTCTAATTGTTGCTGAATTTGCTTGGATATTTAACTTTTTGGTGATTGGCTATCGCATTAACTTTGCGCCATATTTTAATTTTGTAATTCCTCAGGCAGCAATTATTTTAACAGTTTTAAGTTTTATTGGTTTTAATGTGATTGTTTCAGATAAAGATAAAGAAAGGGAACGAAAAGAATTTCTACCAGAGGTGATTTTTGCAACAATTCTCATCTTGACTTTATTGTTGTTCTTTTCTTCAATCCCAGTTGCGAAAGGTTAAGGTATGAATTTTCGAAAATATTTTAAAAAGCCAAAAAGTCAATTTTTAATAGCCATAATTATGGTGGCGGTTGTATTTTGTATAATTATTTTAGCTCAAATTATATCAAAAAGTAATTTTAATAAGAATAAAACTGGGTCTGCAAACTTTAACTTTTCGGCAAGCGATAAAGCTTCGAATTTTGCGAATCAAATGGATTCTAATTCGATTGAGTCGGTTGCGAATAGGGTTTCGCAAAGTGTTGTTTCTATTGTTAGCAAAAATCAAAAAAGTTCAAGATTCTTTTATTCAACAGAAGATTCTGCAAGCGCAGGAACGGGAATTATTATTAGTGAAAATGGCTATATCTTAACGAACAAGCACGTTATTGAAAAATCTTCTGAAATCTTAGTTGTTACTAATAATGGCGATTCCTATGAAAACGTTAGAGTGGTTATGGTCGACCCAATGAGTGATATTGCGATTTTAAAGATTTCGAACGCAAAAGGATTGAAAGCTGCCGAACTTGGAGACTCGAAGAAAATAAATATCGGACAGCAAGTGATTGCGATCGGAAATGCTTTGGGCGAATATGACGGTACTGTCACAAGTGGCATTATTTCTGGAATTGGTCGTACAGTTGAGGCTTCTAGCGAAGACGGTTCTTCGAGAGAAGTTTTGACCGATATGATTCAAACAGACGCGGCAATCAATAGTGGAAATTCTGGTGGTCCTTTAGTGAATGCACAAGGACAGGTAATTGGAATTAATACTGCAGTAGCCTCTAAAGCTCAAAGCATTGGTTTTGCAATACCGATATCTTCAGTAAAGGGTATCTTAAAATCTATTAGTAAAGGCAAGGAACCGAAACGAGCTTATCTTGGAGCGAGTTATATATCAATTAATCAGCAAATTAGAAAAAAATATAATCTTGATGTTTCGAAAGGCGCTTTAGTTAAGTCGAGAAAAGGCAATGCTATTGTCTATGGTAGCCCTGCGCAAAAAGCTGGTTTAAAAGACGGAGACATAATCACAAAAATTGATGGTGTTGAGGTTTCTAAAAATTCCAGCATTAGTTCTTTAATCGGTGAAAAGTCCGTTGGTGATATTATTGAAATTTCTTATATTCGAGACGGTAGAGAAAAATCTACTCGCGCAACTCTTGAAGAATATCATAAATAAAAATAACCCCTTGTTGGGTTATTTTTTTTCGAAAACAATTGTGTAATTTTCTGAATAAGTTTTTGAGAAACCACATTTTTTGGCGTAATTCTCAATTTCCTCAAATTGAGATGGGTCGGCTTCAAGAATAATTTTTTGTAATTTTGGTAAATCTTGAGCTTGAAAAATTAAATTAAAGATTGCCTCTAATCCGTTTTTCTGAGCATAAAGTGCAATTTGTGGTTCATAATGTAGCTCATTATTCTTTTCGAAATTTACCCAATCTTTATTAACATAAGGCAGATTTGCTGTAATTATTGTTATTTTTGAAAGAATTTCTGACGGTATTTGGCTTAAAAGGTCACTTTCGAAAAGCTCAATTTTACTTTCAAGGATTTTTATAGCGTTTAGATTCGCCACAGAAAGCGCTTGAAGTGAAATGTCGCTCGCGAAAAAATCAATATTTTCGCCAAGCTCAGCTTTTAGAGTGATTGGAATTATTCCAGAACCTGTACCAACATCTAAAATTTTATCGCCATTTTTGGCAATTTTTTTAGTAATTTCAATTAGGGTTTCAGTTTCTGGGCGAGGAACTAGTACATTTTCGTTCACGAAAAAAGTTCTTCCAAAAAACTCCTTTTCTCGAAAAATATAAGCGAGGGGAATTCTCTTTAGGCGCTTATTTGAAAAATTATTTGCGTGAAAAACCAGAGTTTTCGAAAGCTTTTTTTGCGGATTTGCATGTAAAAAAGTTCGTTCAACTTTTAAAATATTTGCCAAAATTAGCTCAGCATCAAGTTGTGAACTCTCAATTTTAGCATTCCTAAGTTTTTGCGCTGATTTTTTCAGCCAAGATTCAATAGTTTCTCGCATAAATTAGTTGTTTTCTGAAGCGTTTGCGGCTAAGAATTCAAGCTCGGCAGCTTGTAAGTGTTCAACAATATCTAAAATTTGCCCATTCATTGCGGCTGGAATATTACTTCTTGAAAAGCCAATCCGGTGGTCGGTGATGCGATCTTGAGGGAAATTGTATGTTCGAATCTTTTCGGAGCGGTCGCCAGAACCAATTAGGCTGCGGCGTTCGGCGGTAAGTTTGGCATTTTCCTCATCAATTTTAGCTTGAAGTAGGCGCGCACGCAAAATCCCAAGGGCTTTCTCTTTGTTCTTAATTTGTGATTTTTCATCTTGGTTTGTAACCACCATACCAGTTGGAATGTGAGTGATTCGCACAGCAGAATCAGTCGTGTTCACACTTTGGCCGCCATGACCGCCCGAACGATAAACGTCAATTCGTAAATCATTCGGATTAATTTCAATATCAGCCTCTTCGGCCTCAGGCAAAACTGCTACCGTTACGGTTGAAGTGTGAATACGCCCTTGCGATTCAGTAGCTGGAATGCGTTGAACTCGATGAACACCACTTTCGAATTTTAATTTTGAGTAGGGAGCATCGCCCTTTACTCCAAAAACAACTTCTTTATAGCCGCCAGCATCGTTTGCAGATTCGCTCAGAAGTTCGGTTTTTAGGCCATTTTGTTCACAATATCGTAAATACATGCGGTAAAGTTCGCTTGCAAAAAGTGAAGCTTCATCGCCACCCGCTCCTGCACGAATTTCGACAATCACGTTCTTCTCATCATTCGGATCTTTAGGGAGAAGCATTTCGAAAAGCTCCTGTTCAAGATCGGCAAGCTTTTCTTCGCTTTCAGCGATTTCAATTTTGGCAAGTTCTGCAAGTTCACCAGTCTCAAGACTAGCAAGTTCACGCGCTTCTTCGATATTTTTTTCAAGATTTTCGCGCAATTCACCACGCTCGATAATTTTTTCAAGTTCGGTGAATCGCTTATTTTTGGTAGAAAAATCAGGCGAAGAATAAGCGTTTGGTTCGCTCAAAAAAGCCTGAATTTCTTCGCGCTCAATTTTAAGTTTATCAAGATTTAAATCAATTTTTGGCATATAAAATATTATACCAGAAATTTGCATAAATTTGAAGTATTGAAATTTGATTGTGGTTATGATAAGATTTTGATATGAAAATAACTTCTTGGCGAGAATTTATCGAAAACGAAGCCGAAAAGCCATATTTTAAAAAGTTGTGGCAAAAAGTTGAACACGAACGCATTTCGAAAGATATTTTTCCCGCAAGAGAAGATATTTTTTCTTGTTTTAAAGAATGCCCACTTGAAAAAACTAAGGTTGTAATTATCGGCCAAGATCCTTATCACGGTGAAGGGCAGGCACATGGAATGAGTTTTTCGGTTAAAAAAGGTGTTAAAATTCCGCCAAGTTTGCAAAATATTTATAAAGAACTTCAAAGTGATCTAGGAATTGAGCCGGCTAGCGATGGTTTTTTAGAGTCTTGGGCCGAGCAAGGTGTTTTACTGCTGAATACTTCTTTTAGTGTTGAAAAAGGCAAGCCAGCAAGTCATGCAAATTTTGGCTGGATGGAGTTTTCTGAACATGTTTTAGATTTTTTAAATGATTTCGAAAAGCCGTTAGTTTTTATTTTGTGGGGAGCACATGCACAAAAAGTTGGTGCCCGAATAACTAATTCAAAACACCTTAAAATTGAGAGTGCACATCCTTCGCCATTTTCAGCGCGGCGTGGATTTTTTGGCTCAAAGCCTTTTTCTAAAGTGAACAAATTTTTAGAACAAAATGGTGAGACTCCGATTGATTGGCGTGTAAAATAAAAATCTCGCAATTAAATGCGAGATTTTTCCATTAAACGAATTATCGTTCAGCTTTTTTAGCTTTTTCAGCAGCTTGTTTTTTGGCTTTATTTGCCAAAGCAGCTTTGCGAGCTTCTGCCATTTCTTGGGCTCGTTTGAAGCGATCAACACGACCTTCGGTGTCGATGATTTTTTCTTCACCAGTAAAGAATGGGTGAGAAGCACTCGAGATGTGCATTTTTACAAGTGGGTATTCGTTGCCGTCTTCCCATTTGATAGTTTCTTTTGAATCTGCTGTTGAGCGAGTCAAGAAAGCAAATCCAGCCACCTCGTCGCTAAATACGACAGGGCGATACTCGGTTGGATGTAAATTC
>QWCC01000202.1_pt1 | contig 24186 bp, 17 predicted proteins | sample 1972491 | NCBI WGS metagenome assembly QWCC01 (sample SAMN09866718, study PRJNA288562) | Human oral metagenome isolate term5_saliva, whole genome shotgun sequencing... | isolation source: mouth | host: Homo sapiens | place: USA: California
TTAAAACGAAGTCTGTAATTTTGCGGAAACAAACTAACAATTATATATAACCTTCTTGTTAATCATGAGTAAATTTAAAAAAATCATTACCCGGAGAAGCGTCTTATCATTCGTATTGATGTTTGTATCAATCGTGATGAGTGCTCAAATCAAAGTTTCGGGCGTCGTAAAAGACGATGCAGGTGAACCCATGCCGGGAGTAAGTGTGATGATAAAAGGAACGAATGTCGGTGTTGTCACCGATGTTAATGGTCTTTTTAGTCTACAAACCGACCGCAAGAATGCAGTTCTTTCGTTTTCGTTCTTAGGTTATACTACGCAAGAACAGAAGTTGCAAACAGGAAAACTGATGACTGTCACGATGCAGGAAGACCACCAGGTGCTTGACGAGGTAGTCGTTGTCGGCTATCAAGAAGTGAGGAAACGTGACCTCACGGGCTCGGTGTCTAAAGCAGATGTGAGTGCGCTGACGAGTACTCCTGTTTCGTCATTCGACCAGACTTTAGGAGGTCGCTTGGCGGGAGTCAACGTGTCATCTAATGAGGGTATGCCTGGCGGAAGCATGAAAATTGTGATTCGAGGCAACAACTCTTTGACGCAAGAGAACTCTCCCTTGTATGTTATTGATGGTTTCCCGGTTGAAGATCCAAGTATCGCGAGTTCAATTAATCCCTCGGATATTGCTTCGATTGATGTTTTGAAAGATGCTTCTGCCTCTGCCATTTATGGTGCGCGAGGCGCAAATGGTGTGGTGATTATCGTTACAAAGAGCGGTAAGACAGGCCGTCCAAAGGTGAATTATGACGGCAGCGTAGGTTGGCAGAGCGTATCAAAGACCATCCCCATGATGAATGCCTATGAGTTTGTTGCCTTGCAAAATGAGATGTATCCAGAGATTGTTAAGAACTCATATCTATCGCTTTATGATGGAAAGCAATGGACAATGGACGACTATAAGCATATTCCTCAATATGATTGGCAGGATATGATCTTCAGAACAGCACCTATTCAGAATCACAATGTGAGTTTGACGGGAGGAAGTGAAGACGTTAGATATACCGCCTCACTATCTTATTTTGATCAAGATGGTATTGTGCAGAATTCTAATTATAACCGCATTCAGGGTACCTACATGCAGTTTAATGGCTTCGTAGAATACGAACTCATGAAAGGACTTCGTCTGAAGGTTTCGGGCGGATATACGGATAACCGCATGAATACGGATAACTTCAATAACTCGAAAACACGTTATGGAGGACCGACATCTATAGAGAAAGTAAATGCACAAGTGGCGCGTGCTCAACGTCAAACATGGCTCAATGAGAATACTTTAACTTGGCAAACAAACATTCAAAAGCGCCATTATTTCAATTCTTTATTGGGCTTCTCACTACAGAATTCTGACTTCGAATATTATCGTTTCAAGACGATAAAAATACCAAACGAGAGCTTAGGAATGGCTGGAATGAGCGACGGAACACCAACCATCACACGCTCAGAGAAGTCATCTTGGGCGATGATGTCTTATTTCGGACGCTTCAATTACAACTATAAGTCGAAATATTATGCTACGATGACGATGCGTGCCGACGGCAGTTCTAAGTTCCGTGGCAATAATCGTTTCGGATATTTTCCATCGGGTTCATTGGCTTGGAACTTTACCGAAGAGCAGTTTATGAAGCCAGTTCACAAGGTGCTCAATAGCGGAAAGCTTCGTCTAAGCTGGGGACTCACGGGAAACAATCGCGTGGGTGAGTATGACACCTATGGCATTTATCAACTCTTAAAAGACCGCACAGGCGACCTCATCTCATTGGAAAGTGTGCCCAGTGGCGTTTATCCTTATAACAATGACAATACAAATGTCGGCATGGTTCCAGTCTCTATACCCAACAAAGACTTGAAATGGGAGACTACGGAGCAATGGAACTTAGGTGTTGATTTGGGCTTCCTTAACGATAGAATTGGCTTGACCGTTGATTTATATCATAAGGTAACACGCGACCTTCTGCTGGTATCGAGTCTGCCTTTATCATCGGGTTTCATCAGTGCAATGAAGAATGTTGGAAAGGTAAGAAACCAGGGTCTTGAAATCACCTTGAACACAACAAACATCAAGACCAAGCATTTTACGTGGACCAGCAACTTTAACATTGCCTTCAACCGCAACAAAGTGTTGGCGCTTTCAGAAAATCAGACCGCCTTACTCACCTCTGCTCAGTTTGATCAGAACTTCAATTCGCAAAGCAGTTACATTGCAAAGGTGGGCCATTCTATGGGAGCTATGTATGGATATATTTATGAAGGAACATATAAATTGGATGACTTCAACAAGTCAGGAAATAGCTATACGCTGAAATCTAATGTTCCTTACTATACCTCTGAAGCCAACACACAACCGGGAATGCCTAAATATCGCGACCTAAATGACGATGGTGTCATCAACACGAACGACTGTACATTCATCGGCAACGGCCTTCCCACGCACACAGGTGGCTTTACAAACAACTTCAACTATCGTGATTTCGATTTCAGTTTCTTCTTCCAATGGTCGTATGGAAACGACGTCTTGAATGCCAATCGACTGATGTTTGAAAGCTCATGGAACCGTACACGCGAGCTGAATCAATTCGCAAGTTATGCTGATCGCTGGACGATTGACAACCCAACAAGCAATATTCCTCGTGCAACCTCATCGAGTTCAAATCGTGTCTTCTCTTCACGCATCATTGAAGATGGTTCTTTCTTGCGTCTGAAGACCTTGACTTTGGGTTACACCGTTCCTCGAAAAGCAATCTCACGCGTAGGAATCGACCAACTCAGAATATACTTTGCAGCACAGAATCTCTTCACCATTAGCAACTATAGTGGCTATGATCCAGAGGTATCTATTAGAGAAAGTGCGCTGACTCCGGGCTTAGATTTCTCAGCATATCCACGTGCCCGCAGCTTCAGCTTCGGTATTAATCTTGGTTTCTAACTATTAACTGCAACATATTATGAAAGTAAGTAATATATATATCATAGCGCTTGGAATTATCGTTTCATTGCTATCGAGTTGTAACTTCCTTGACAAGGAACCAACAAGTACAACGTCGGGGAGTTACTTTAAGAACGAATCAGAAGCTGAACTATTCCTAAAAGGCATCTATGCTCCTATTACTGAGACCGCCTTTTACGGCAATGATTACTTCTATCTCGTAGGAGGTGACGACCTCGAAGCCTATGGAGGACCTGGTCGTTCGCCATCAACGAGGGGGTTGATTTGCAACAATGCAAACAGCAGTGACCCTGCAGTCGCAGCATACTGGTATACACTTTACGCCGGAATTAACCGTGCAAACATCTTCTTGGAGGAGGTGAATGGAGTGCCTGGACTATCAGAATCTATGATAAAGACCATGTCTTCAGAAGCTCGTTTCCTTCGTGCCTTCTACTATTTCAACTTAGTTCAATGCTGGGGAGATGTGCCTTTCGGAACTCATTCCACGCAATCGGTGTATGGACTACAAACCGCTCGTACGCCAAAAGAAGAGATTTATGACTTCATTTGCAAGGAAATGGAAGAGAGTGTTGACGGACTTAAGCACGCTTCGGAAGTCAGTTTCTTGCCCGGAGGCATAACAAAATCAGCAGCATGGGGCATCTTGGCACGCGTCTATATGTTTAGAGCTGGCGAATGTTTCCGCGATCATACCACACCAAATGAGGCCTTAAGAAAAGACTATTTCACTAAGGCTGGGGCATTTGCACAAAGAGTTATGAACGAAGGGCATACGCTTGCACCGCATTATTGGGACTTCTTCATCGACCAATGTTCTGATAAATATAACACAACAGGCAAGGAAAGTATCTGGGAAGCAGAATATACGGGCAACTATAGCACGGATACTCGCACCGAAGGTCGTGTGGGAAATATCATCGGAATCCAAGCGCCCGACTTGTCAAGCAAAACAGATATCACCGGGAAATTAGACCCAGGATTCGGTTATTGCTTCTTCTGGAGCACACCAAAGCTTTATGAACTCTATGAAAAGAACGGCGATAAAGACCGCATGAACTGGAATATTGCCCCCTTCTCTTACACACAATCCAAAGTGGGTAAAGGCGTTGATGGACGCGTTTTCGAGAAAGGTAAGTTGCAAGAAGTAAAGACTCAGTATTACAATCAATCTTATAGCTATGGTGATATGCCTTCAACAGCAAAGACAGGTGACCGAGAAAAGGCCGTAGCTTCAACAGATTACAGCCGTATGTGTGGCAAATGGCGCCGTGAATACGAACCCGATAAGAAGAATAAGAACTTCACACTCATCAACTTCCCCATCCTTCGATATTCCGATGTGTTGCTGATGGTTGCAGAATGTGAGAATGAAATCCACGGCGGTCCAACGACTTTGGCTTATCAATGCATTAACATGGTGCGCCAACGTGCAGGAATTGCTACGCTCGCTGGACTCAATCAAGAAGACTTCCGCAATGCAATCAAAGACGAACGTGCCATGGAATTATGTTTTGAAATGACACGAAGATTTGACTTAATTCGCTGGGGTGATTTCACAAAGGATATGAATGCACTGGTTGAAAGAGCTAAAAACGGAACGAACTGGAACTTTGGACCATCCAATGTTTACACTTATTTCCAAGTCTCTGACGCCTATAACTATTTCCCAATTCCTTCGAATGAAATGGCAATCAACAAAAAGATTGTCGCTAATAACCCTGGTTGGTAGAAAGTAAAAGCATAGAGAACACACGACAAAGTGATAGACTTTGTCGTGTAAAGTGACTCTAATCATTTAATCATTCAATACAAATTAAACAACATGAAACGCTATATATATATGTGGATTCCTCTATTTGCCTTTATACTCTCAGCGTGTGAAGACGATATGAAGGAACAAGTTACCTTAAATGTAAAGGCGATTACGCAAGAAAACACCCAGCAAGCTGGCGACAATATCATTGTGAAAAAAGGATCGCCCCTAACATTTGCACTGACAGGCCAACCCGACTTCATCACTTTTTACAGTGGTGAAGCTGGCCATCAGTATGCTTATAAGGACCGCGATCAAGTGGCTTTTGACGACATTGCCTCATCAAAGCTCACCTTCTCTGTTTGGTATCAATATGGAAATGCAGCCTCTTCGGCTGACCTTATGAGATTCTATATCTCAGAATCATTCCCTGGTTTAGCAAAGAATGCCTTCAAAGAAGATTCAACTTTGGTAGAGAGCTTCTCATGGAAAAACCTCGTTGAGCCAGCACAACTGCCTACTGCACCGAGCAATGCAGCCAATGCCAGCTCCTATGAGATTGATTTCACTCCCTATTTAGGTAAGCGTATCACCATCGCGGCATGCTATAAGCCTCATACCAACACTGCTCCGCAACCGCGAGTTAACGTTGTTGGCATGAAGATTGTCAACACTATGAAAGATGGAACAAGCACAACGCTCTATGCAAGTGGCTTCAACTTCACTGCGCTGAACATGATGTGCCACCACAATTTGGCTGATCAGAAGACAATGACAGGCAATCGTGAGTATGGAACGGTATCGAATAATACGAGTGGAGTGTGGAATCTTACAGGCTCATCAAAAGGAGACTTCTTCATTCATAGCTCTGCAGCAGGTGCTAAATTGAAATATTCGTGGTTGGTTTCTGACTTGATTTTGGCGAACGCTTGCTCTCCTGATCGAGGCGTAAGCATAAAGAACACCACAGAAAGTCTGTCTTCCTACACCTATATATATAATAAGGTGGGACAATACAAGGCTGTGTTTGTTGCAACAAACGGCAACTATAAGTCGGAGAGTAGAGTCGTAAAAGAAATAAACATCCAAGTTGTTGATTGACGATATGAAGTTAAACACATTCAAATGTGTCATCCTTGGCCTTAGTCTTATCGCTGTTTCATCATCTGTTCATGCGCAGATGTATGACAATAGTCGTATGCTCTCATTTGAGACAACAAATGAGTTGCGCCAAATTCATACCGAAAAAGGAACAACCTCCCTATCTGATCGTCATTTCAGAAATGGCAAAAAGTCTTTGGAATGGACTTTCAACGTCGGAGGAAAGCTGTTTATTGACAAAGACCTTCAGTTTGAACCACACCTCAAGGGCAGTCAGGATAACTACCTATCTGCCTTTATCGTGTGGCTCTACAACGAGCGTCCATTGCCCAACAAGACTGTAGTCTTCAAGTTCCAAAAGCAGGGAAAGCTCTGCACTTCATTCCCAATGAGCCTCAATTTCAAAGGATGGCGCGGAGCATGGGTATGCTATGAGCGCGACATGAAAGGCAAACCAGAAACTGGGATGAATGAGATTGTTGTCGAAGCGCCTGATGTGGCGGGGAAACTTTATATCGATCACATGATTACCGCTATCAAAGTGGACCCCCGTTACCAAACCGCTGACGAGCTATTGCCCTTTGTCAATCCTGAATCGCATAACGAATGGTTGCAGGTTTTGAAGCGTTCAAAGTTACAGTCTGACATCACTTTGACTCCTCTAACCACACAACAGACAAAGCAAATTCATGTGATAGAGCAACGCTTTCGGCAGCTAATCTATACGCCATCTAAGCTTTATCCGAAGCAAATGGAAGGCATTCGGGAGAAGATTGACACGTATAAAATCAAGAGAAAGAAAGGCTATATTATAGGTACTCCAATATGGTATGTGCGCCATGCAGAGGCTTATGAGCGTATGCTTCCTAAATGGGATAAGGAGATTCTGACTCGAACGGGCTTTGAAATGAACGATTATTTCAAGCTCATGCAACAGATAGCAATCGCTTATAACAATGCATCTACGGGTGAAGATAAAAAGGAACTGCGTGAGATGTTCATGCTAATGTATGACAATATCACAGACCAGGGCGTCACCTGGGGCTCTTGTTGGGGTAACATTCATCATTACGGATATAGTCTTCGCAGCATGTATATCGCCTATTTCCTCATGAAAGAGGTGTTGAAAGCCGAAGGAAAATTAGATGAAGCTGTAGCAACAATGGTTTGGTATAGCCAATTACGCCAAGTTTATGTAAAGCCAACAGGCAATGGAATGGATATGGATACGTTTAATACAGCCACAATGGGTTGTATGGCGAGCATCCTATTAATGGAAGATTCGCCCATAAAGGTGCAATATCTTCGTTCATTCTCTCGCTGGCTTGATTGGGGTTGTCGCCCAGCTCCAGGCTTAATGGACTCCTTTAAGATAGATGGTTCAGCCTATCACCATTGTAATAACTATCCAGCCTATGCGATTGGAGGGCTCAATGGCGCTACACAAATGATCTATTTACTTAGTGGAAGTGAGTTTGCAATAGGCGAATTAGCCCATCAAACCATTAAAAATGCGTTGATGGCCATGCGCTTTTACTGCAATAAACTGAGTTTCCCCTTATCCCTTTCTGGGCGTCATCCCGATGGAAAAGGACAGCTCTCACCGATGCACTACGCTTACATGGCTTGGGCAGGCACACCAAATGGTGCTAACGAACTTGACGAATCTATGGCTGCCGCCTATCTACGTCTAACGCAAAACACGACAAACAACAAAGAAAAACAAATCTATCGTGAGTTTAGATTGAAGGGAATTTCACCCGAAGCTGACCCACAAGGGAATCTTAGTTTAGGCTATTCGTGTGCCGCCGTACAGCGAAGAGACAACTGGGCTGCCGTTGTTCGTGGTACAAGTCGCTATCTATGGTGTAGCGAACACTATACAGGCGAGAATCTCTATGGCCGTTATTTGGGCTATGGCAGTTTGTTGTTATCAACAGCTCCCAAGGGAGTTGATGTTACCTTAAAAACAAGTGGCTGGCAGGAAGAAGGCTTTGATTGGAACCGAATACCTGGTGCGACAAGCATTCATCTGCCATACGACGACCTGAAAGCCAAGATTTTGAATGTCGATACCTCTTCAGGTGTTGAAGAAATGCTATTGTCTGACGAAGCTTTTGCAGGCGGATTGTCTCAACAAAAGACTAATGGCAACTTCGGATTAAAGCTGCATGAGCACGATAAATATAATGGTTCGTTCCGTGCACGCAAATCTGTTCACTTCTTTAGTGACGACATTATATGTCTCGGAAGCAACATAGAGAACAACGACAAGCAACATCCAACGGAGACAACTGTCTTTCAATTGGCTGCCGATGACCCACAAACACAAAGCTATTGGCAAACATATCAGCCCCAAAGTAATACGTGTTTAGACGCTCTTGGCACAGGATATTATTCTCCAAATTCATGGACTTTTACGGGTCTTGTCCAACAACAATCGCGCAATAATGATACTAACAAGCCCAACACTGGACAATGGGTATCGTTATATATCCCTCATGGCACTGCCCCAACAGGTGCAGAATATGAATACGCTGTATTGCCAAAGGTTAATCCCGAAAGGCTAAAGACCATTGCTTCTAAGCCTTTCTACACCGTGATTAAAAAGGACAGAGACGCACATATCGTTCGACATGAGCCCACACACACCATGTCTTATGTCATCTTTGAAACGCCTAAGTCGTACCTTCCGGGTGGTCCTGTATTGCTCACCGACACAACTTGTCTCGCAATGGTACGCCAAGTGGCCAAAAATAAGCTGATATTAACGGTTGCTCAGCCTGATTTGAATCTTTATTCAGGCCCGAATGATGATATCTATCAAGATGGGAAACGTGTTGAACGCAGTGTTTATAGCCGGTCATGGATTAAGAATCCCAGCCAGGAACTGCCTGTTCGTGTAACCTTATTGGGCGACTGGGACTTCACTCCAACGGCAAATATTCGATTGGTTGAACGCAAAGCAAAAACAACAACGCTTGAGTTTATGTGTAAAGATGGACTAAGTTATGAACTTGAATTAAACAAACGATGATATGAAAATAAGAAAATTACTACTATCCTTGGGTGTTTTTCTAATGACACCAGCCTTTTGCCACGCTGAAAACAACGACATCAGCAATGTCATTAACAATGATATCAACTTTTCAACACGCCAATATTCTCTGATGCTTCAACAGATTGGACGTGAAGGAAAGGTACGCATTCCTAAAACGATTGACAAACTTGGGCGCATGGTTTATATCCCGATAGACGATTGGTGCTCAGGATTCTTCCCCGGAAGTCTATGTTATCTCTACCAATTAACTAACGATAAATCGTGGCTTTTGCAATCAAGACGCTTTACAGAAGCCTTAGATTCCATCCAATATCTTACCTGGCATCACGATGTCGGCTTCATGATTGGCAGCAGTTATCTAAACATCTATCGTCTCAATCCTAACAAAGCATACAAGAAAGCCATTATACAAACAGCCAAATCTCTATGTACTCGCTTCCGTAAAAAGGCTGGAGTTATCCAGTCATGGAACGTAGATAGAGGGTGGCAATCAAAGCGAGGATGGACCTGTCCCGTTATCATTGACAACATGATGAACCTCGAATTATTGTTTGAAGCAACGCGACTTAGCGGTGACTCTACCTATTGGAAGGTGGCTGTTTCGCATGCAAACAAGACATTAGAAAACCAATTTCGCAAGGATGGAAGCTGTTATCATGTGGTAGATTATGACCCAAATAACGGGGCCGTTTTACATAGACAGACAGCACAAGGATACGCAGATAATAGTGCATGGGCACGCGGACAAGCTTGGGCAGTCTATGGATATACAGTGTGTTATCGCTATACTCACGACCGCAAATACCTTGACCAAGCTGTAAAAACATTGAACTTCGTCATGCAAAATCCTAATCTTCCCGAGGATCTTATCCCCTATTGGGACTTTGATGCGCCTAATATTCCGAATGAACCTCGCGATGTTTCAAGTGCTGCTTGCATAGCTTCGGCGCTGTATGAGATGAATAATTACCTGCCAGATAATGGCTATACATCTCTTGCTGACAGAATAATCCGCTCTCTTTCCTCACCAGAATATCGCGCACCTCTTGGCAAAAATGGTTGCTTTTTGTTAATGCACTCGGTTGGAAGTATTCCTCATAACAACGAGATTGATGTGCCATTGAACTATGCAGACTATTATTTCCTTGAAGCATTGACAAGAAGAAAATGAAAAAAAAGACGTTTTTCGCGGGATTGTTAGTCTTTTCTCCGCAGGCTATTTGTGCAGTAGCAGGGAACAATGTACCACCTAATATAGTATATGTATTCCCAGATCAGTTCCGTAATGCAGCCTTGGGAATATGGCAAGAGAAAGGATTTGCAGAACAAGTAAAGTTTCGTGGTGATCCAACACATACGCCACGACTGAATGAATTCGCTAAAGAGTCAGTGGTTTTAAGCTCTGCTATGAGCAACTGTCCACTGAGTAGTCCTCACCGTGGCAGTCTACTGACCGGGATGTATCCTAATCGTAGTGGCGTGCCTGTTAACTGTAACTCGTCCCGTCCGTTTAGTTTTATTCGCCCAGAGACTACATGTATCGGAGACGTTTTCCATCAAGCAGGCTATGATTGCGGGTATATTGGCAAACTACATGCCGACAGACCTGAGCAAAACGACCCTGCTCGACCAGGCCATTACGTAGAAGATAAACAACCAGTATGGGATGCTTATACGCCAAAAGAACGTCGACATGGATTCAATTTCTGGTATTCTTACGGCACATTTGATGAACATAAGAATCCACATTATTGGGATACAGAGGGTAAGAAACATGAACCTCACGAGTGGTCTCCATTACATGAAGCACGCATTGCAGCCGACTACATTCGTAATCTGCATGGAGAGCGCGACCCAAAAAAGCCATTTTTCCTCATGGTTGGTATGAATCCGCCTCATAGTCCCTATCGTTCGTTAAACGACTGCATGCCAGAAGACTATGCTTTATATAAGGATAAACCTATCGAACAATTACTTGTGCGCGACAATGCAGTGCGAAACATGGACAAAGCTAAGTCTGCTGCATTCTATTTTGCCTCTGTAAGTGGCGTCGATAGAGCCTTTGGTCAGATCCTCGATGCACTGAAAGAAGCTGGCCTTACACGTAATACTATCGTCGTATTTGCTTCTGATCATGGAGAAACGATGTGCAGCCAAGGAACAGAAGACCCCAAAAACTCTCCATACACTGAGTCTATGAACATTCCTTTCATGGTCAGATATCCTGGTCATTTGACACCAAGAGTCGACTCACTGCTCATGTCTTCACCCGACATTATGCCTACAATGATTGGCTTAGCAGGGCTTGGTCATCACCTTCCTTCATCGGTTCAAGGCCATGATTACTCGTCACTTTTCTTGAATAAGAAGGCTACTATACAACGTCCTGACGCTGCTCTTTATATTCAAAACATAGACGGACGCAAGGGAACGGATGGCAAAGTTCTCGATTACTTCCCATCCGCAAGAGGCATAAAGACATCGCGTTACACCCTCGCACTTTACATAACACGTAATAAAAAGCTTAAAAACGTTCTGTTCTTTGACGATTGGAACGATCCCTATCAGCTGCATAATATCAATCCAGAGACGCGAAAGGCCGACTATCTTGCCCTCTGTCACCGACTCGGAGAACTATTAAAAGAGATTGATGACCCGTGGGCTCAGCAACAGATTTTAAGTCAATTGATAAGCTACAAAAAATGAAACATGCAAAGATAATAAACATATTGTGCTGTCTTATGACGGCTACTCCTCTATGGGCACAGCAAGAGTATACTACCGCATGGAATGAATTTGTTACAAATTCCCCTCAAAACGTATTGTTAGACTTCTCTTATGCTGGCTACAATCATGGCCTTTCACTGCCCAAAGAGGCTTTCCCTGACTACACTGTCTATAATGTGATGGACTATGGGGCTATCCCTGACGATGGGAAGTCTGACCGATTGGCACTGAAAACGATTCTATCGAAAATCGATAAGAAGCCTAATGCACGTGCAATCATCTATTTCCCAGAAGGTGAGTTCATTCTACACACTGCAGATGATGATATCATCGACAGCAAAACGGGACTGAAAAAGTCTGAATGTCTCAACTTCGTTATGGGACAAGTAATCATGAAAGGTGCTGGTCGCGACAAGACTTTCCTCACGATGAATGACCCGATGTTGCCTGCAAATGAAAAGCTGTTATACAGTTCTCCAACACTGCTTTCTTTCCGAAACAATGGAGTAAAGACGCCAGCTATCTATGCAAATGTGAATGGAACAGCTCAAAAGGGAACCTTTAGTGTCGAAGTTGACAATGTCTCTAAACTGAAAGTAGGCGATTGGATATGTCTGCAAATGAAGCCAAATACCAATCTACAAGTCATCAAAGATGAACTTCTTGGACGTACTCCCGACCATACGATGACAAACCTCCTTAATAGTGGTGTCACCGTTAATGACTATCATCAAATCAAATCCATTGTAGGCAACGTGGTAACCTTTGAAGAACCGCTCATGCGTGCCGTCAAATCAGGTGAGCAATGGATGATAACGGAGTACAGATATTATGCAGAAGTGGGCGTAGAAGACCTCACTTTCCGCGGTCATTCCAAGCCAAACTTCAAACATCATGGCTCGTGGCAAGACGATGGAGCGTATAAACCTATCAACTTCGTACGCTTAGTTAACTCTTGGATGCGACGCGTAAGGTTTGAGAATATCAGTGAATGTGCGACGTTCCAAGACTGTGCAAACGTCATTTGTTATGATGTAGAGATAACGGGAAACCGAGGACATTCGGCCGTACGTATGGCCAGTTCGTCACGCGGATTGATTGCAAACGTCTATGATAACACGTGGGGTTATCTAACAAGTGATAAGTATTTCAGCGACCAACGCACTGGATTGGGACAGTATCACGCTTGCGGTGTGTCGAAACCCAGCATTGGAAACGTGATATGGAACTGCACTTGGGGAACTGACGACTGCTTTGAAAGCCATGCAACTCAGCCTCGTGCAACGCTATTTGATGGCTGTAAAGGTGGGTTTATGCAGTTGCGTATGGGCGGAGATATAACCCAACTACCGAATCATCTCGATGACCTTACAATGTGGAACTTTACTTGTACGGCCACGAACCCTGACGAACTGCCTTTCAAATGGTGGGAGAACAGCAACCGATGGTATAAGACTCTCCCCCCAACCATCATTGGTTTCCACGGCACTCACGTGACTTTCGCCGATGGACACACAAAGCGTGACGAGGCACATGGACTCGAAGTGGCTCCTCGCTCGCTCTATGCGGCTCAATTGCAACACCGACTTGGCTATCTTCCTGATTGGGTTTCAGAACTCGATTTGCAGGCACAAGCACCCAAAAAGACATGGGATTTCACAATCATGCCTACGGAAGAGGAAGATCAATTGAGGCAAGATGCGAATTGGGAAAGCATTGATGACCACGGGAAACACTATTATTCTAACAAACAGAATATAGGTCGTTCGGGTGGAACAAAGACGCTTTCAGCCAATGAAATCGGCCCATTCACCTCCCCAATCTCTGCCAATGGGAAAGCCATTGAGAGCTGGCGAGGCCTTCAATTCGGCATCTTTGTCAACGGAAACAGCAAACCTCTCAGTGCAGGTAAGCTGCTGATTGCCCATGATGAGGGACAACGTGTACTACGATTGAATGCAAAAGGTATTGCCATTGTTATCCCAAATTGTAAAAAAGGACAAACTATCATAGTGCATTACAAGTCAACAAGTAAGGCAGCAAAAAACTATTTGCAAGCTGAAGCCAATGTAGAGGTTTTGCAAGGGTTTGCTACTCCTGATGACGGAGCACTCATTCAAGAAAGCATCGGAAAGGTAAAAGCCGACGGAGATGTGGTCTTTACAACAACAAACGGACTTTTCCTCTTCGACATTATCCTAAAAGATGCTACGGGAAAGCCTATTCCTGCAGGGATAACGAATCACAAACTGCAGCAAAAAAAGGCTCAAGTGAGCATGACTTATAACCTACAAGGACAGCGTGTTGGCAAGTCTTTTAAAGGTATAGTCATTCAAAACGGAAAGAAAATCATACAGAAATAAATCATGAGAAACTTTATATCGACGCTTCTGTGCAGTCTCTTTGTGTCGCTTCCTGTAATGGGAAAAAGCCATGAGGTCAAAGTTGTTATCGCGAATCCTACGTCAGAACAACGCGCAGAAGTTGTCGAAATCAATGCTAAAATGCTTTTTCAGCGACTGCAATCTGCTTATGGTTCGCCGCTGATTATACGCAATGCGTTTGGTCAACAGGTGGCCTCTCAACTCACATCTGATAGCCTCTTGCTGATTGATGCAGCCGTTTTCCCTCACGAAAAGACGGTGTTTAGTGTTACACGTGGCGTGCCTCAAGCCTTCAAAAGCAGTGTAGATGGTCAACTATATGCCTGGCGTGTGGATGACTTTACATGGGAAAACGACCGCTGTGCCTATCGTGCTTATGGGCCAGCCCTACAGAAAACAGGCGAAAAAGCCTATGGAATCGACGTCTGGTTAAAGTCAGTTCCCTACTTGGTTGTAGCCGAACGCTATGCCAATGTCTATTCCGCCAATCAAGAAGAGAAGCGACTTCGCAAGCAGGGAGCTACCGAAGCTGCCGACAGTGTCAAGCGAAACTTCTCGTTACATCTTGACCATGGCAACGGACTTGATTGCTATAATGTAGGTCCTACGCTTGGATGTGGCACACCAGCCCTATTGCATGGCGACAGCATTGTTATGCCTTATTGCTTTAGTTCCTATCGTGTTATCGACAACGGGCCCCTCCGTTTCCGCGCGGAATTTATCTATAATCCTGCCAATGTGAATGGGGAGACCAACCTCATTGAGCATCGTTTGATTACATTAGATAAGGGATCAAGTTTCAATCACGCTGCCGTTTGGTATGAAAATCAACGTCGTCCGCAGCCATTCTGTGCTGGATTCGTCGTCCATGAGGGTGCTGTCAACACACTACACATGGGTCGTAACTACGTGGAATATGCTGACCCAACCGACAATCCATCGGGGCATGGCATCCAAATCTATGTCGCTGTCGTCTTCCCTGAAGGCAAAGTGCAACCCCGCTGGTTGAAAAACACTCGATTAAGTAAAGGAGTTGTGGGGCACGCTATCTGCAAAACTACCCTCCGTCCGAATGAAAAGGCAACCTATTATTTTGGTGCTGGCTGGATTGGTTCAGGCATTCGTAATCAAAAAATGTGGCAACTTGAAATCAATTCTCTAACTGAAAGACTGATAAATCCACTCCAAGTAACGATTGAATAGCGCCTTATCACGAGCCGTAAAGGCACACATCATAAAATGATTTGGGGCAAATCATCACGTCATCTCCCCTATTTTACCGCATGAACCAAAGAAATGGGGTTAGAAAATATATGTTTCAACACCATAGGTCTTGCGCTTTTGATAGCCTAAGGTTGCCAAACGATAGTGCAGGCTACCCTGGGTTAATGTGTGGTGTGCGGGGAACAACGCCATCGGTGTTGCGCTTTCTAAGCGTAATCCACCATATTTTCTGGCGCGAAAAAATATGAATCTTGACCCAATACCTTCGCTGTTGCGCATTAGGATATTTGTAACGGCAAATGGGTTAATGGGAAATGGTGGCGTAGTTGCTAATTAAAGGCTAAATGAATTGCGGCATTTTATCGTGTAAAATACGGCAAAACGAACGATGATTTGACGCGAATTGTCGCATGAAATGACGCAAATAATAAGGCGAAGTGCCATGAATAGCACTTCGCCTTAACTGATTTCACACAAATGTTTCTATAATATCGTGATATACAACGACTTCATCAATATTCTACATGTAGCCTAACCACCTCAGAATGTCATTGAGATTGGCCACAATCATTAGCAGAATGATAATCGTTACGCCTGTATACTCGGCACGAATCATAAACTTTTCACTCGGCTTTCGACCCGTTATCATTTCATAAATGAGGAAAAGCACGTGACCACCATCAAGGGCTGGGATGGGAAGTATATTCATAAAGGCGAGAATTATGCTTAAGAAGGCGGTCATCTTCCAAAAGATATACCAATCCCATGATGAGGGAAAGAGACTTCCTATCGTACCAAACCCACCGAGACTCTTGGCTCCACTGGCAGAGAACACATACTTCATGTCACTCACATAGCCTCTCAACACATCCCAACCATAGGCAACTCCTGCCGGGAAACTGGCCAAAAAGCTGTAGCTTTTGTGTGTAGGTGTGTAGAGAGACAACATACTTGGGAACTCAATGGCAAACTTCAAGTCGGGTGTAAGCACAGCTTTTGCGGTGTCAACCTTATCGGATTGATACACCAACTGCGCCGTTCTAATCTTCATACTGTCTTGATGTGTCTTGCAAGCAGATAGTTTTTCTCTCATTTTGCTTAGTTCATCAAGGAACACATTGGCTGAAGTTATCTTCACACCATTAAGTGCCAACAGCTTGTTTCCTTTCTTCAAACCAATCTTTTCGCCAGGACCGCCGGGAATAACAGAGTCGACTGTGGCAGGAAGATAAGGCTGACAGAAAGCCGGAGTGCTTTTAATCATGCTTAAAAGATTAATATCTCCTGACAAATGTAGGCTCATTGGCTTTCCATTTCGAATGATATCAACGCGCTTAGCCTTTGAGATTGCGCGGAACATATCGGCACTAAAGTCTTTAAACTGCCCTTTTTCGGTGCCAAGAAGAATGTCATGGTCTTTAAAACCATAGCGTTTTGCCTCTTGATTAAACAGCATTCCTTGCTTCATGTCTTTCGTTTGGATGTAAGTATCGCCCCAAACAAACATGAGCATTGAATAGATGAAGAGTGCAAGAAGGAAGTTAACGGTTACTCCACCAATCATAACCAGCAGCCGTTGCCATGCAGGTTTTGTTCTGAACTCCCATGGTTCAGCCGGTTTAGCCATTTGTTCGGTGTCGAAACTCTCGTCAATCATTCCTGCAATCTTGCAGTAACCACCAAATGGAAGCCATCCCATCCCATATTCGGTATCGCTGTTTTTAGGTTTAAAATGGAACAGACTACCCGTCCATTTCCCTATACCGACATCAAAAAATATATAAAACTTCTCGACTCTTATACCGAAAAGCTTTGCAAAAAACATGTGTCCACCCTCGTGGAGCAGTACTAACAATGAGATTGCAAGAATGAACTGCAATGCCTTTATGAATATAACTTCCATGATTTATTTATCGTTTTTATTTTCAAAATGAATGACTCTATAGGGTTGAAGCCTTCAAAACAAGACGCTGAGCAATGGTTCTGGCTTCAGCATCTGTCTGCAAATAGACATCAAGATTAGGGTTTTTATCGAATGTTGCCTGTTGCATGGTTTGCTCAATCACATCGGCCATGCCAAGGAAAGAACACTCATTGCGACGGAAAGCCGCATTAACCACCTCGTTGGCAGCGTTCAAAATACAGGGCATATTCCCCCCTTTATCGATTGCTTCGTAGGCCAAGGCTAAGCATTTGAACTTATTTGTGTCGGGCTCGAAGAACTCCAAACGTTGTTGTTTGAATAGATCGAGGCGCTCACCTTTTAGATATAAGCGCTCAGGAAATGAGAAAGCATATTGTATGGGCAGCCTCATGTCGGGCACACCCAACTGAGCTTTCACCGCACCATCAATGAATTCGACCGCACTATGGACTATACTTTGGGGATGAATCAACACTTGTATGCGGTCAGCGGGTACGCCAAAGAGCCACTTTGCCTCTATAATCTCGAAACCTTTATTCATTAACGACGCCGAGTCTATAGTTATTTTAGCGCCCATATCCCATGTAGGATGCTTCAAAGCATCAGCAGCTGTGACCGTCTTGAGTTGTTCGTGGCTGAACAATCTGAAAGGACCTCCAGAACAAGTAAGCAGAATTTTCTCTATCTTATTATCTGCATCACCGACAATACTCTGGAAGATTGCACTATGTTCACTATCAACAGGCAAGATGGGTACATGGTTTTCTTTGGCCAAATTACATATTAATTCGCCGGCAACGACAAGCGTTTCTTTGTTTGCCAAGCATATTTTCTTATGCGCTTTAATGGCATTTATCGTCGGAACAAGCCCCGAAAAACCTACCATTGCGGCTAAAACCATGTCAATAGGTGAGGCAGAAACAATCTGTTCTAAGGCCTCTTTACCGGCATAAACCTTTATTTCTGGTAGGTCGTTGAGCAGTTGTTGCAAAGCATCATAATGTGCTTCGTTGGCAATAACGACAGCAGCAGGCTTAAATTCTCGTGCCTGTTGGGCCAACTTCTCTACGCTGTTGTTCGCCGTAAGACAATAAACTTCGTAGCGATCACTATGTTGTCGGATAACATCTAAAGCTTGAGTACCAATGCTTCCGGTAGATCCGAGGATACATATCTGTTGTTTTTTCATTTCTTTTCCTATCGTCTTAGGGTTATAAATCAAGCAGCCCATCAGGGATGGACATTCGAATCTCACGGCGTTGCATATCAGCTTCGTGAATCAACTCCTCGTGAGCAGGCACCAAGATATCTTTACCTGTGGTGGTTTTAATCTCAAAAAGTGTGTTGATGGTGGTGTTATCAACTTCTGTTATATGCCCAACAACCTCATCATTCAGCCTATTGATGACCGTAAAGCCTATGATTTCGGCCCATGACAAGCCTTGTTCTGCGCCATCAGAAAGACTGCGTTCAAAGAACACTTCGCATCCCGTGAGCTGACGGGCACGCCCTTCTGAGTCGATATCTTCAAACTTAACAAGAGCATTTTCGGCACTCTTGAACCGATATTCCTCTATAAAGAACGGCACAAGTATGCCATCAATAGATAGTAATAAATAGTCGGCATCAACACGATCAAACACATCATCGGTGAAGAGAAAGGATATTTCACCTTGCACCCCATGTGGTTTCCCAAGCTTTCCGATTCTATATACGTCTTCGTTTTTAATCATTTACACGTTTGATACAAGCCCCGATAGCATTCAATCTGTTTTCAATGTCCTCATAACCCCTATCGATTTGGGCTATATTTGCAATATGACTTGTCCCCTGAGATGACATTGCTGCGATAAGTAAAGCGATACCCGCGCGGATGTCAGGACTGGTCATTCGTCCCGCTCTTAGCTTCATTTTGTGATCATGTCCCACGACAACTGCCCGATGAGGATCACACAAAATGATTTGTGCTCCCATATCAATTAGCTTGTCAACAAAGAACAAACGGCTCTCAAACATCTTCTGATGTATGAGCACAGAGCCACGTGCTTGTGTGGCAACGACAAGGAGAACAGAAATCAAGTCGGGGGTAAGTCCGGGCCAAGGGGCATCAGACAATGTCATAATAGTGCCGTCAATGAACGAGTCAACCACGTAATGTGGCTGATAGGGTACAATCAAATCATCACCTTCAACCTGTATCTTTACGCCCAAACGCCTAAAGGCATCGGGGATGATTCCTAAGTTTTGAAGTGACACATTCTTGATTCTTACACCGTCACCCACCATGGCTGCCATGCCAATAAATGATCCTACCTCTATCATATCGGGTAAAACCGTGTGCGAAGCTCCATGCAATCGCTCCACCCCCACTATCGTAATAAGGTTACTTGCAATGCCACTGATGTTGGCGCCCATAGCATTTAACAAGTGACATAGCTGCTGAATATATGGTTCACAGGCTGCATTGTAGATGGTTGTTGTGCCTTTTGCCGTCACAGCTGCCATGATAATATTTGCTGTTCCGGTAATAGACGCCTCATCAAGTAACATATAACAGCCTTTCAACTGTTCTGCTTCGATTCGGAAAACATCACGTTCGGGGTCACGAACAAACTTTGCTCCGAGGTACTTAAAACCGAGAAAGTGTGTATCTAAGCGTCTACGTCCTATCTTATCTCCCCCAGGTTTAGCCACGATTGCTTTGCCAAAACGGCCTAACAGAGGTCCAATCAAGAGAACACTTCCACGAAGTGAGGAACATTTCTGAACAAATTGCAAGCTGTCGAGATAGGAAAGATTCAGTTCATCAGCTTGAAACGTGTAGTCTCCACGCTGATGTCGCGTCACCTTTACCCCAATATCTTGCAATAATATGATGAGGTTATTGACATCAAGAATATCGGGTATATTCTTGATTCTCACGGGGTCAGTCGTCAACAACGTAGCACAAATCACTTCAAGTGCCTCGTTTTTGGCTCCTTGTGGCGTGATAGTACCCTTTAATCGATGTCCACCTTCGATGACAAATGATTCCATAGTTACTTCTTTTTGCGTTTGTTCGGCGTATTAGCAATGGGCCTATCCGCAATCTTATTAAACACAAAGGAGTTCAAATCGAGTTGAACCTTCCCATCAGTAAACCGTGCAAGGTCATCAGCAACCTTCACATCATCGGCTGAACCATGGCTCCACGTCATCAAATCTATCTTCATTTGATTCGCCGTCAAACGTATAAGTTCATCGCGTTCTTCGCCTTCTGGCATCGTCTTTAGACGCTGAAAAACTTCAAAAAGGATATGTCCGTAATGACGAACTGGTATGCGTTCCATCGGATAAGGCATCGGTTCGGGCTTTGAAGAGATTCTATTTGCCTCACTGATATCATAGGGCCAGTCGATATCAAGCTTGAAATCACTCATTATTGCAAGGTGATCCCACAGCTTATGTTGATAGTCCCCACTCTCTTTTCCCTGTGGAAACATACGCTCCATGATGGCAATTATTGTCTCAGCGCAAGCCTGACGCTCTTCCTTTGTCTTTAAGTTCACACAGAGATCCACCATATCTTGCACCTCACGTCCATACTCGGGCATGATTAGTTTCTCACGTTGTGTGTTGTAATCTAATCCTTCAATATTCATAATTAAAGCAGTTTCTTAGGCATTTTAGCTACAAAATCTTTCAAATAGAAAGGCACAAAGTAAGCTACATCCTCAAATTTCTCTTCGGCAAATCGCTTTTCTGCCAAGGGAAACATATTCTTTGCAAGTGGTAAAATGTCTTTAATGTAACGGGCGTTAGGATGATTTATCTCACTCATACATTTGCCTGCACCATCTCCAAAGAAATAAACAATACCCTTATCTAAATAAGTTTTATAGGTTTCTTCAGTTACTACATCTGCCTGAATCGGTCGAACAACATGCAAAGCACGGTCAAACACCTCGGCATATACCTCCATTCTGCGGGCATCTAACATAGGAACCAGCAGCGCATCTTCCTCATTTGGATGCTCACCAAGTAACACTGGAACAGCCAAAAGCTCAAGCGTTGGTATGGCAATCAACTTTACATCGCGACCATAACAAATGCCCTTAGCCATTGAAGTACCTATACGTAGCCCCGTATATGAGCCAGGTCCGCAGCTCACTGCCACTGCATCAAGTTTCAAACCATGGCTATCGATGAAAGAAAGTGCCTCATCTACGAACGCACCTAACGTCTCGTTGTGGTGCGGACCACTATGATCTTCCTTGTTAAAGATGCATTCTGCGTCATTACTCACGGCAACCGAGCACACCGTTGTACTCGTTTCAATGTTTAATATACACGACATAAATGAAAAATATAATCTTAATAAATTGCAAATTTACGCTTTTTTCCCACAAAATTATTACTTTTGCAGAAATTTAACGCGTAGCAATTATGATACAATCCATGACGGGTTACGGCAAAGCTGTAGTCACTTTTAAAGAAAAGAAGATTAATGTTGAGATTAAATCTCTAAACAGTAAGGCATTAGATTTGTCTGCCCGCATTGCCCCACTCTATAGAGAAAAGGAGATGGATATACGCCAAAAGGTTGCTAAAAGCCTTGAGCGTGGGAAGGTAGACTTTGCCATTTGGATTGAAAAAGATGACGTTGTAGACGCTGCTTCCATTAATGCGGCGCTCGTAGAAAACTATTATAAGCAGATTAAAAACATCTCATTGCAAACCGGAATCCCTGAGCCTACCGATTGGTATGCCACTCTTCTGGCGCTCCCTGATATCACAACAAAGACTGAAAACGAAGAACTCACCAACGAAGAATGGGCAGTTGCCTCAGAGCTTATCTATTATATTGAAAAGTTAGATATCAGCGAAGAGAAGCAAAGACTTACCAATCACTTGAACTATTTCCGTGAAACAATGCAAGAAGAAGGCCATGGTGTTGGTAAGAAACTTGGCTTTATTGCACAAGAAATGGGTCGAGAGATTAACACAACTGGTAGTAAGAGCAATCAAGCGGAGATGCAAAATATCGTCGTAAAGATGAAAGATGAGTTGGAACAAATTAAGGAACAGGTGCTAAATGCACTATAAGTTAAAGACGGAAGGGCTCTACATCTCTTCCCAAAGGGGTAGAACCGCTAAACAGATGCATCTTTCTTGCGACTAATTCTGAAATGAAACAGCTCTATAAATAGCAGAATTTAGATAATCCTTCAATAGTGAATAAAAGTAGGAAAGAATCTTCCTAATCAAAATAAACCATGATATTAAAGGATGAATATGATGAAACAAAACAACGACTTTCTTCATTCCAACGAGTCAGAACAAAGCAAACAACAACCAGAAGATTCTAAAAAAGATTCTCATTTGGGTGAGTTTCCTGGCCGACTCCTAATCTTCAGTGCGCCATCGGGCTCGGGAAAGAGCACCATTGTGCAATGGTTGATGAAAGAACATCCTGAACTTAATCTCCACTTTTCTATCTCGTGTACAAGTCGTGAGCCTCGAGGAACGGAGCAAAATGGCGTAGAATACTTCTTTCTTTCGCCCGTAGCATTCAAGGAAAAGATAGCAAACAACGAGTTCCTTGAATACGAAGAAGTTTATGAAAACCGCTTCTATGGCACACTAAAGTCTGAAGTTGAGGAGCAGATTGCACGTGGAGAGAACGTCGTTTTTGACGTAGATGTGAAAGGCGGATGCAACATAAAGCAATTCTTCGGCAGTCAAGCCATAAGCATCTTTGTACAACCTCCCTCGATAGAAGAACTGAGAAAAAGACTCAATGGACGTGGAACCGATCGGCAGGAGGTTATCGAACAGCGCATCGCAAAAGCTGAATACGAACTTTCTTTCGCACCAAACTTCGACCATATCGTTGTCAACGACGACCTCGAAACAGCCAAACAAGACACTCTTAGACTGATAACGACTTTCCTGAACAATAAATAAAAGTGGACGAAATAAGGCTCACTGCACCCCAAATCGGTATCTACGGCGGTTCATTTAACCCCATTCATATGGGGCATATATCGTTGGCTAAGACGCTACTTCAGCACACACGGCTCGACGAAATCTGGTTCATGGTGTCGCCTCTCAACCCTTTTAAGCGCATGGACAACGACCTTTTAGACGACAACCACCGCTTAGAACTCACACAAAATGCCCTTGCTGACGAGCCAAACCTTATTGCTTGTGACTTCGAATTCCGCCTTCCTAAGCCCTCATATACCTATGATACGCTTTGCAAACTCCATGAAACCTACCCTCAAAATCAGTTTTCACTCATCATAGGAGCAGACAACTGGGCGAACTTCGACCGATGGAAAAACCACGATTTCATCCTCCATCACTACCCCATTATCATCTATCCGCGCAAACATTCGCCTATATGCACAACGCAACTCCCTAAGAATGTCACGCTCGAAAATACGCCGTTATACGATTTCAACAGTACGGATATCCGGCGACGTATTGCACATGGCATGTCGATTCATGGCATGGTGAAGCCTGAAATAGAAGCGAAAACAATACAATATTACCAAGAACTGCAAAAGAAAACAAATCTTTCAGAGAATCTCTAAGGTGAATCGACCTACCGAAAGATGTTTGTTGGGGGGATTGATTGAGGGAAATAAAGCCTCACCCTCAGCCCCTCTCCGAAGAGAGAGGGGAGTAGTTAGTCGTGGAAAAGGAGGAGGTTGTTTGAGGGTTAATTAGAGGTGGTGATGTTGTTGATAATTAAAGGTTAAATGGTTTGGGGCAAACAAAGCCTCACCCCCAGCCCCTCCCCGAAGAGAGAGGGGAGTAGTTAGTCGTGGAAATGGAGGAAGTTGTTTGAGAGTTAATTAGAGGTGGCGATGTTGTTGATAATTAAAGGTGAAATGGTTTGCGTCATTTCATCGCGTAATTTGCCGTGTTTTACCGTATGAAATGATAGAGATTATCGCATAAAATGATGCAAATTATATTATGCTTTTTATTATTCAACGCCGTAGGTGTTGCGTTTTTGAT
>QWCC01000179.1_pt1 | contig 24154 bp, 20 predicted proteins | sample 1972491 | NCBI WGS metagenome assembly QWCC01 (sample SAMN09866718, study PRJNA288562) | Human oral metagenome isolate term5_saliva, whole genome shotgun sequencing... | isolation source: mouth | host: Homo sapiens | place: USA: California
TCCGGGACGCACAAGGAGAACCACCTCATGGCACGCCACGCTCAGCGTACTTCCGCGCAGCCCACCAGCCACCGCCTCCGCACCGGCGCAGCCGCACTGTCCATCACAGCAATCGCAGCACTGGGCCTGAGCGCCTGCGGCTCATCCCGGGCCTCCTCTACCGCCTCCGCGAGCGGTTCGGCAGGCGGCTCAGCGAGCGCCACCTCGGAGAGCACCGCCGCAGCATCGGCGAGCGCATCCGCAAGCGCGTCCGCTACTCCCTCGAGCTCGGCTTCGGAGACCGCTTCCGCATCGGCTACCGCGGATGACGGCTACGTCGGCTTCCGCCTCAACCGCGAAGTACCCGGTGCGGGCACCGCGACCCTGTACACCGACTACCAGTGCCCCTACTGCGCCAAGGCAGAACCCAAGTTCGAGGAGGCCGCCAAGAAGCTCGACGGCGTGCTGAACGTGACCGCCCGCCACATGCCCCTGAGCATGCACGCCAACGCCGTGCCGGCCGCCCTGGCCGTGCAGGCCGCAGAAGCGCAGGGTAAGCACCTCGAAATGGCCGATAAGCTCTTCGCCACCCAGAACGACTGGAAGGGCATCAAGGAGCGCGATAAGCTGCGCACCCTCTTCAACGACTACGCCAAGGAACTGGGCCTGAACGTTGAAGAATTCGACAAGGTCCTACTCGCCTCCGACACCGTCAAGCCCATCCAGCGCGACTACGAGCACGCCGTGAAGATCGGTGTGAAGGGCACCCCCACCTTCGCCGTGAACGACAAGGTCATTGAGGGTCTGGATTCTTCCTCTTCGGTGGATGACCTGGTCAGCACCTTCAAGCGTGAAGCCGGCGTGAAGTAGTGGCGCACATTCAGCTCTCCGGCGGCCAGCGTGCCGAGATTCAGCCCGACGGGTTCAGCGAGCACGGCTACGTTCTCGAAATTGGGGGTGCCGAGCAGTCCCACGTGGATACCGCGGATCCCTCCTACGTGTTCTACGAGTACCTGCGCCGCATCGCGAACGCGGTGGATGCGCTCGCCCCCGCCGGCGAGCCCATTACCGCCGCGCACCTGGGTGCGGGGGCGCTGACCCTCGTGCGCTATATTCAGGCGACCCGCCCCGGCTCCCGCCAGGTTGCCGTGGATATCGAACCCGAGCTCATGGGCTTCGTGACGGACCGCCTGCCGTTACCCGCCGGAACCGACTGCCAGCTCGTGGTGGGCGATGCCCGCGAGCAGCTGGCCCACCTGCCCGAACTGCTGGGCGTGCCCGGCTTCGACGCGATTATCCTCGATATTTTCACCGGCATGGACGCGCCCGCCCATCTGGCGAACCGCGACTTCTACCGCGAACTCAAGGACGCCCTGAGTGAGCGCGGTATGGTCGCCATCAACGTGGGTGACGATGCGGGCCTGCCCTTCTTCCGCCTGCAGGCGGCCGCCATGCTCGAGGTTTTTGACCACGTGTGGTGCCTGTGCGAAAGTTCGATGCTCAGTGGCGAGAACGAGGGAAACCTCGTGCTGATCGGTACCTCCCGCGAGCTGGACGAGGACACCCAGGACCGGCTGTACGCGATGGGACCGCATCCGGCGGAGGTGCTCACCACCGACGAGCTGCGCGACCTGCTGGACAGTCTGGAGGCTTAGGCGCGAGATTTAAACCGTTGAGGCGGTGCTTGGAAGAGCCGCTCTGCGCGGTGGTCAGCGTAATGCCCACGCTCGCCGTCATGAGCAGGCAGATCGCCACCCAACGAATCGGGCCCGTCTCCTGGTTTAGCAGCGCCCAGCCGGCAATCGCCGCGATGGCGGGCTCCATGCTCATCAACACGCTAAACACCTGCTGCGGCAGGTTGCGCAGGGCCATCAGCTCCGCGCTGTAGGGAATCACCGAGGCGAACATCGCGGTACCGAAAATCATGAGGAGTAGCACCGGGTCCTGAGCCGCGTTCCACAGCGGCTGGGATGCCGGAACAACCGCCGCCGCCGGGGCAATGAACGCGGCGCCGACCAGCATCGCCACCGCCAGGCCGCTTGCACCCGGAACCAGGGCACCCCCGGGCACGAGATACTATCCTACGTGCTACCCGGGGGTGCGAGAAAGAAGAGACATGCTCTCCAGCGCAATATTCAGCTGGGCTCTCTACGGCTACCTAGAGGCCCTTCGCCTCGCGGTCGGCCCTAATCTGCTCGGCCGATGGAAGCGTAATGGAACTGGTCGCCATCTGTGCGATATCCACCGCGTGCGCATCCACCGCACCAGGGAGGTAGCGATCCATCTCCTCGCTATCACCGCGCTCCTGGGCCCGTTTTTGGGCGCGGGCGTGCGAAATGGAGATGCCGATACTCGCCAGCACCAGCAGCGAGATGGCCAGCCAGCGAACCGCATCCGTCGGCTCGGCCAGCATAATGACGCCCACCAGCGCGGCAATCGCCGGTTCCAGCGAAAGCACCACACTGTAGATGTGCGCCGGCAGCAGGCGCAGGGAAGAGACCTCACCCAGGGCCGGGATGGCCGAGGCCAGCAGGCCCATCAGACAGCCAATTGCCAGCAGGTGAACGTCCTGAGTCACCTTCAACAGGTTATTGCCGCTCAGAATAAACGGGAACGGCAGCACCAGCAGCGTGGATACGGCGTTGCCCATCACCATGCCGCCCATACCCGGGATGAGCGCGCCCACCTTCTCCGTCGCCAGGATGTAGGCGGCACGCGAAATCGCCGTCAGCACCGCGAAGAACACGCCCACCAGGGCAAAGTCCTCAGGCTTGGCCTGTGATTCGGCCGTCAGAATCGCCATGCCGCTAAAGGACAGGGCAATCCATACCAGGTCCAGCTTGCGGCGGGACATAACGGTCGCCAACACCAGCGGGCCCATAAACTCGATTGCCACGGCAATCGCCAGCGGAACCTGCTCAATCGCCACGTAGAAGAAGGCGTTCGCGCCGGTGAGGGCCACGCCCAGCACGATGACCGCGGTCCATTGCGCGCGCGTCCACGCGAGAATATTCGGGCGGAAGAACACGTACAGCAGGATGGTGGAAGTCAGCAGACGTAGCGCCACCACACCCCAGGGCCCCAAATCACCCATGAGCTGCTTCGCGAGGGCTGAACCGAATTGCGCGGAAATAATCGCGCCGGTCGCGTAGGCGACACCCAGCCCCTGAGTGGCCAGGGGAGAACGCGCAGCCGTGGGCGTGCTGGCGGAAGAAGTCATGGTAATCCTTTACAGCATGAAGCGTAAGCAAGTATCGGCGGTACAGCCCAACCCGAATCGCCGTGAAACGGGTCACGCATTATGCAGACAATGAATAGTGTGTAACCTAGGACAATTTTACGCGGTTTAAAAAAGGGCGCAAATAAATGGGAAGCGATTTCAGAAGCGCCGCCGCGCCGGCTGGACGACCGCGCTCAAGCCCTCGGTGAACTCAAGCCCTCGGTGAACAAGGCTCTTCCAGCCCGCCGGAAGGCCCGCCCGTTCAGGAAATATTCACCCGACCGTGCTTTACTAAAGACATGATTGACCCGAAGAAGTCTCTATTCGATGAGGACGGCAACCCCCGTCCCGCGCTAACCACCACCCTCGACAACGTACTGCGCATGCAACGACCGCTCGCGCTGTCCATCGTCAAGAAGCTGCGCGAAGCGCACCCCGACGAAACCCCCGCACAGATTCACAAGCGCCTCGACCGCGCCTACCTGCGCGACATCACCGCCATCGGTGGCGTGACCGGCGCATCCGCATTCGTGCCCGGCGTCGGCACCATTACCTCCATGAGCCTCTCGGCGCTCGCCGTGGGCGGTTACATGGAGCGCACCGCCCTCTACGCCCAGGCCGTCGCCGAGCTGCACGGCGTGCACGTGCACGACCCCGAAACCGCCCGCTCCATGGTCATGGCCATCATGCTCGGCGAGGAGGGCTCGCAGCTCATGAACACCGTGCTGCTGCAGACCGGTAAGGCAAGCGGCGTATCCAACAAGTGGGGTATGCTGCTGGGCAATTCCTCCGGCGGCAAGATGTTCAGCGTCGAGCGCACCATCCGAAACATGTTCATCCGCCGCTTCCTCACCCGCCAGACCGGTGCACTGCTCGGCCGTGCCCTGCCCTTCGGCGTGGGCGCAGTCGTTGGCGGTGGCGCGAACCTGACCCTCGGCAAGGACGTCGTGCGCAACACCCGCCGAGCCTTCGGCGACGCACCCGCCTACTTCCCCACGGAGCTCATGATTACCCCGCGCGCACCGCGCGTAAAGTCCGAAGAGGATGAGTCCCCGGAGAGCACCCGCGGCGAACGAGGCCAGCTCGTGGATAAGGCCGGTTCGATTCTCAAGGGTGCGGGCAAGGTCGCTAGTAAGGCTGCCGGAAAGGTCTTCACCCGTGGCAAGGGCCACGACACTGAGACCGAAAACCGCCCCATGCTCGAGCGCTAAAACCCTTGCTGGTTAGCAGATATAGCAAAGCCCCAACACGCTGAAGACCCCGGATCCCTGAACTCAGGGACCCGGGGTCTTCAGCGTTAAGACCGGCGCTCAGCCGATGCTACCGACTACGCGTTCTTCGCGTGATCGAGCAGCTGAGCCGCAATGCCGTTGTAGGTGTGCGGGGTCAGGTTCGACAGACGCTCCTCGGCCTCGGGGGAAAGGCCCAGGGTTGCCACAAACTCCTTGAGGCGAGCCGCATCCACGCGGTGACCACGAGTCAGCTCCTTCAGACGCTCGTAGGGGTTCTCCATGCCGGGAACGCCCGCGATAGCCTCCGCGCGCATCACCATCTGGATTGCCTCGGCCAGAACCTCCCAGTTGGAGTCCAGGTCGGCAGAAATCACGTCGGCCGCGATGTCCAGGCGCTTCAGGCCCTTCACCACGTTCGAGATGGCCAGGACCGAGTGACCGAAGGCCACGCCGATGTTGCGCTGAGCCGAGGAATCGGTCAGGTCGCGCTGCCAGCGGGAGGTCACCAGGGTCGAGCCCAGCGAATCCAGCAGGGCGTTGGAGAGCTCCAGGTTAGCCTCCGCGTTCTCGAAGCGAATCGGGTTAACCTTGTGCGGCATGGTGGACGAACCGGTCGCACCGGCCACCGGAATCTGGCGGAAGAAACCAATCGAAATGTAGCTCCACACGTCGGTGCAGAGGTTGTGCAGCACGCGGTTGAAGTGCGCGATATCCGAGTACAGCTCGGCCTGCCAGTCGTGCGACTCAATCTGGGTGGTCAGCGGGTTCCAGGTCAGGCCCAGGTGCTCAACGAAACCGCGAGAAATCTTCTGCCAATCGGCGGTGGGCACCGAGGCGTAGTGCGCGGCGTAGGTGCCGGTCGCACCATTGATCTTGCCGAGGAACTCGGTCGCCTTCACATGCTTGACCTGGCGCTTCAGACGGTAGGCGAGCACGCCCATCTCCTTGCCCAGGGTGGTCGGGGTTGCGGGCTGGCCGTGGGTACGCGAGAGCATGGGAACCTCGCGGCCCTCCTCGGCCAGGTTCAGCAGAACCTCAATCAGCTCCTCGGCTGCGGGGATCCACACGTTCTGCACGGCATCCTTGATGCCCAGGGCGTAGGAGAGGTTGTTGATGTCTTCGGAGGTGCAGCCGAAGTGAACCAGCGGCACCAGGTGGTCCAGGCCCAGGCCCTTCAGACGGCGACCGATGTAGTACTCGACGGCCTTCACGTCGTGTACGGTCACGGCCTCAATCTCGGCCAGCTCGGCCACGGAATCGGCGTTGAAATCGGTCACGATGGCGCGCAAGCCCTTCTTCTGCTCCTCGCTCAGCGGGGACAGACCCGGCAGCACCTCGTGCTCGCACAGGTAAATGAACCACTCAACCTCAACGTGGATGCGGTCGCGGTTCAGAGCCGCCTCAGAAAGGTAGTTGGTCAGGGGCGCGGTCACGGATGCGTAGCGTCCGTCCAGGGGGCCCAGAGCAAGTTCGCCGGTGCCCAAATCGATACGGCCAGAAGGCAGGATGGTGTTATTGGTGTGAGACATAACTCCATTTTCGCATGGATTGCCGGAAAATGCGGGCGGGGTGTGGGGCGGTGGGCGGTTGGAGGGTGCTCTGGATAGTGGTTTGGGCGAAGGCCCAGACTGCGGTCCGGGTGGTGTCGGGGATGGTCCGGGCGGCGCTCGCCGCGAGCGCGCCGACTCCAACGGGTGGGCGTTTTTCGGTTCCGAAGCGGTTTCGGAGTGGCTTCGAGGCAATCTTTGCGCGGAAATATGACGGCGGCGGAAGCTGTGGATAAAGCACTTTGCGGGTTCTGCAGCTCAAATCCGTGCGGATTTTTCGTTTTGTGGGGTCGCTATCCACAGGCGGCTAAAAGCCGGGGGAGCAACGCCGGCCCGCCCATAGGCTGGAACCAAAGTCCACCCGCTAAGCCGGTATCCGTAACCGGCTCCTCCGAAAGGACGCGCCGTGCCCACCTTCGTCGATTCCACACCGCCATCTGCGCCTCCGGGAACCCCCAGCCCGCCCAGCACCGCGGATATTCTGCGTGCCGCCGGGCACCTGGGCATCGGCTCCGCGGCCGGACGCGCGTTCGCCGCCTCGCTCCTCGCGGCAGCCGCCTTGGCCCGCACCAAGGGTGCCGAGCTTTCCGCACGCATGCGCGCCGAGGCCCACGAGATACAGGGGGTCTACGCGCGCACCGGCGAGCTCGGAACAGAGCACTGGGCCTCGGAGGCGGGCCGCGCCTTCCGCAGACAGCTCGAAAGGCACCGCGACAGTATTCGAGACAGGGCACAGATTGCCGAGAACGCGGCGGCCGATATTGCCGCCGCCGCTGAAGAGCTCGCCGCCGAACTGACCGCCAAAGCCCAGGCCGTTACCGCCGCGGCCGGTGCCCTCGACAGCCTTCTCGGGTCCCTCACGGATACCGCCGCCGATATCCTCGACCCCGGAAAACTGGAGGACCTCGTGGCCCGCCACGCGGGGTCCGCGCAACACAAGCTTGATTCCCTCATGCACGTCAGCCTCCCCGAGGGGCTCAACGCGCTCGTTACCCGCCAAACCGGCTATTAGACCGCTACTCACCGCTAGTCGTCGCTAGGAGAACCCATCTAGGAGAACCCATGACCAACGCAACGTACGCCCTTCCCATCGAGGGGAGCGGCTCGGCCCCCACAGGGTCGACCATCACCGTCACACTGGAAGAGATGCCCGCCATCGCCGATTCCCTCGCCCACGCCAGCCAGCGCTGCGCTGAACGTCCGGTGCCCATCTCGAGCATTGGCGCAGAGACGATGCTCTTTCTCGGGGTCAACGCGCGCGCCCGTCTGGCCAGCGGCCAGTGCACCATGTTGGCCGCCGGGATGGGCCAAAGTGCCGCCGAGCTAATGGCCACGGCGGTGGCCGTGCGCCTCGCCCACAGCGCCTACCTGCAGGTCGAGAACATGGTAGCCGGCTGGTTCGAATCGCTCGGTATCGCCCAGGACGGTAAGCTTCCTGACGGGCTGACGGTGCGAACCCACATCCGTGGCGCCCTCGCCGGCGACCCCGACGAGGTCCGGTACCTTATCCGGCTGACGCTGCCCGAGCTCGGGTACTATAGCGCATCAATAGCGATGCCCTATTCACCCCTCGTCGCGGCGGTACTTTTCGGAGCGACAGCCTATCTTGACGCCCGACTCAACCCCGAGATTGCCCGCCGGCGAGTGGCTGGACGGCTGTCCAGGATCACCGGAATCCCCGCGAAAATCATTGAGAAATTCATCGGGAGGGCCACCCTATCGTTGAAGAGAGAGAATACGTGGCGGGACGTGGGCAGCACGGCACACAACGTGCGTACCGCTTCGGCTGATGAGTACGGGGTCGCGGCGCACCGGGGAGAGAAAAATCAGCTTTCCGTAGGCTCCAGCTCGGAACGGTTGCAGGCGGCTGCCAAAGCCCAGGACCAGGAATTCGAGCGTTCTCAGCAGGACCCGACGAAGGGCGAACGCGGCGCCGTGATGGTCACCGCCATGTACGAAGAAGGCCACGAGGGTGACCCCGCCTACGCCCTGTACGTGGTGAGTATTCCGGGGACTAACTTTGACTCCTGGGGCGGCTCTCCCATGGACCCTGCGGGTGCTATACGTGAAACGTTAGGTGAAGATACCACGAGGAACCCCGCCTATCGGATGGTTCTTCAGGCTTTGCGTGATGCCGGTGCGCCGCAGGGGGCCCGCGTGTATCTGGAAGGGTTCAGCCAGGGAGCCATGATTGCCTACAACATGGCTAATAGTTTCGAGGTCGCCAAAGAAATCAACATCGTCGGTATCTACGCCCAAGGTGCTCCGCTACGAGGTCTGCCCGCCAAACGCCGAGACTTCGCCGTGGACTATGTGGAAGGCGAAGGCGATATTGTTCCGGATAGTGCACGGCGGGAAGAGGGCGGCTGGCGTCCTGACGACCGTGATACAGCAATTACCATCCAGAACCCTGTACACGATGGCGAAAAATACCGAGAAGCTCTAGAGCGTGAGGGGCATAGTAACGCGGTTTTTGGTGGCATGCGTGCGGCGATGGATGGTAAGGAATACGTGCTGGGGGAGCAGAAGGTTACCTCGGGTTCTGCTATGCCGGACGGATACAGCCTAGCTGAGCGAAGGGACGTAACGATCTCACGTATCGGAATCTACTCGCGACAGGCCTACAAATCGGGGGTTAGGTTTGACGAGAAGGGTGTAGACGAAGCGATTGAACATGGAACAGGTGGAATGATCAAGGGCGTTCAGGACGCCAAAGATAAGGGGGAACGGATCCAAAAAGCAGCCCAAGATACGTGGGAGAGCGCCGAACGGCGTCTCCCTCACCCGGGCCCTAAACCGTCGCAGGAGCCGGGGAGCCCGAAGCCGACCTGGCCCGAGATGCCTGCACCGCAGACGCCCAAAACACCTCCCCTGCAGGGATACGACCCGCAGAATGTTCCGTCCGCCATCAACTTGCCGGCGGACCTGAGCGGCCCGGAGCCTGCCCCTATCAAATTGCCCGCTCGAGTCGAGCCGGAGGGTCCACCACCCCCTGCAGATTTGCTCCCGCCGGACCTTCTACCAGAGCCCGCAGGCTCACAGGCAAACATCGGAAAGGTTATTAATCAGCCAACCATCGATGACCTGCCACTCCCTAAAATTGGTTCTGCGTTTGCGGGCACATTCCTCGGGCCCCGACAGGGCGGGGACTACGATGGTGAGGAATCGCTTACCCCCGACCTACCAGAGCTGAAGCCTGTTCCCATGCCCGTGGCGCCGGCCGAGGACATCGACCCGGGGTTCCACACGCCGATTCCTCCCGAGGAGATCGACCCGGGGTTGATACACCCCGCACCGGAGCCTCGGCGCGCCGTCACCGTTGAGCGGGAGCCGGTATTTGCCTAGTGGGGAGCCCGGCCGGTGAGGTGGCGGAGACCGGCATGGGGATGGCTCGTCCTGTCCCCATGCTGGTCTTCACCCCGATAGCGCTGGCTCCGCGGCGCTCGCAGGCACATACTAAAGCTATGAGCCACTCAGAAGAACCCACCAGCATCCCGGTCCGCCCCGTCTTCGACACCCTGCCCAGCTACGCCGCGGGCAAGCCTCCCGTTCCCGTCGAGGGCCTGACCCGGTACAAGCTTTCCTCTAACGAGAACCCGCTGGGCCCCGTGCCCGAGGTGGCGCGCGTGCTGGCCGAATTCGATGCGGTGCACCGCTATCCCGACCCCCTCTCAACCGCCCTGCGCACCGCCCTCGCCGGGCAGCTGGGCGTGGATGCCGAGGATATCGTGACCGGCGCCGGCAGCCTCGGCGCGCTCAACCAGATTCTCAAAACCTTCGCGGGCGTTAACGCCGACGGCGTGCAGGACGAGGTCATCTACGCGTGGCGTTCCTTCGAGGCCTACCCCATTCTGGTTGGCATCATGGGCGCTCGTAGCGTGCAGGTGCCGAACCTGCCCGACGGCGCGCACGACCTGGACGCTATGGCCGCGGCCGTCACCGACCGCACCCGCCTGATTCTGGTGTGCACCCCCAATAACCCGACCGGTCCCGCCGTGACCGAGAGCCAGATTCGCTCCTTCCTCGCGAAGGTGCCGGCTACCGTTCCCGTGGTCATCGACGAGGCCTACTTCGAGTTCTGCGCGGCCTCCTCCATTCCGGAGGGGGAAGAGCCCCCACTGAACGGCCTGGACATCTACCGTGACTACCCGAACGTCATCATTCTGCGCACTTTCTCCAAGGCGCAGGGCCTGGCGGGTTTGCGCGTGGGCTACTCGATTTCGCATCCGCAGATTACCCGCCACCTGCGGGTTGCCGCGACGCCCTTTGCCGTGTCCGCCCTGGCCGAGCGGGCCGCCGTCGCCTCCATCGAGCACCAGGAGGCCGTCATGGCGCGGGTCAGGCACATCGTGGCCGAGCGTGAGCGCGTCACGGCCCGTCTACGCGAACTGGGCTACGAGTTCCCGGGCACCTACGCAAACTTTGTGTGGCTGCCCCTGGGGGAGCGGACCGGTGACTTCGTTGACCTCATGAACCGGAACGCTCTCTCGGTGCGTGCCTTCGGGTCCGAGGGCGTGCGCGTGAGCATCGGCGAGGTCGAGGCAAACGACCGTTTCCTGTCCCTGTGCGAGCTCTTCGCGCAGGAGGGCTAATCTCGCTCAACATCGCTGGATAAGCTTGAATCGCATAGCGGTCCTGAGCGTATGAAAATGAAGGAACCCTCCTATATATTCTGATTATCGAATATATAGGAGGGTTCCTTTGGTCATTAAACGCAATTGGTAGCGCCGCTGGTTTTCGCCTGCTCATATGCTGAATGACGGGGTGCAATACGCGGTGTTCCAGGCGTGTTCCGAGCGTGCACGTTATTGCCGAGAGCCCGAAATAGTAAACTGGTAGGTATATATGCCCAGTCCTGATGGTGCACCGGCCGTAAATCAGCCTCTCAACCCTCCACCTTTCGTGGAGAATGAGGCTTGGTCCCGGTAGCCCGCAGGCGAAGCCATCGTCACGTGTGGAGGTTAGATGCACGAGAACGACAAGTACCCGGGAGTGCCCGAGCGCATCCAGCTCATGGATGAGAACGGCACCGTCCACGAACACCCCACCTTCAGCCGATACGTCAAAGACGTCGATGGTGATACCCTGCGCGAGGCCTACCGCCTCATGTACACCACCCGCCGCTTCGACGACGAGGCGACCGCCCTGCAGCGCCAGGGCCAGCTCGCCCTGTGGGTTCCTAGCCGAGGCCAGGAGGCCGCGCAGGTCGGCTCCGCACTGGCCTACGCCCCCAACGACTACATCTTCCCCTCCTATCGTGAGCACGCCGTCGCCCTGGCGCGCGGTGTGGATTTCCGCGATCTGATTACCATCTTCCGCGGCACCACCACCCACGGTTGGGACATGAAGGCCCACAACTTCCACACCTACACCAAGGTGCTGGCCGCCCAGACCCTGCACGCCGTCGGCTACGCCATGGGCCTGAACTTCGATGCCGATATCGAGGCTGAAACCGGCAAGCGCCCCACCGGCCAGGGCCAGGCCACCGACCCCGCAACCGACGCGCAGAAGCCCGCCGTCGCGGTCTACTTCGGCGACGGCTCCTCCAGCGAGGGCGACGTTCACGAATCCATGGTCTTTGCGGCCTCCTATGACGCCCCGGTGCTCTTCTTCGTGCAGAACAACCGCTGGGCCATCTCGGTTCCCTTCGAGGTGCAGTCGCGCGTGCCGATTTCGACCCGAGCCGCCGGTTACGGCTTCGAGGGCCTGCGCGTGGACGGCAATGACATCCTGGGCGTGCTCGCGGTGACCCGTTACGCCATGGAGAAGATTCGTGCCGGCGAGGGCCCCGTGCTCATCGAGGCCGAGACCTACCGCCTGGGCCCGCACACCACTGCCGACGACCCCACGAAGTACCGCACCGAGGCCGACCTTGAAGGGCCGCTGCACCGCGACCCCATGATTCGCCTCGAGAAGTACCTGCGCGAGCAGGGCTACGCCGACGATGCCTTCTTCGAGGAGGTTGCCGAGTCTGCCCAGAAGGTCGCATCCGGCGTGCGCGACGCCGTACTTTCCGCCGAGGTGGCAGACTTTGAGCACTTCTTCGACCGCGTCTACGCCCAGGAACACCAGCAGGTTGAGGACGACCGCGAATTCTACCGCACCTACAACGCAGGCTTTGAAGAGGAGTAAAGATGAGCGAAAACATTGAGCGTTTGACCCTCGCCAAGGCCATTACTCGCGGCCTGGAGGATGCCCTGGAGGCTGACCGCACCGTGGTTCTGCTCGGTGAGGATATCGGCAAGCTTGGCGGCGTGTACCGCGTGACCGAGGGCTTGCAGGCCCGCTTCGGCAACCGCCGCGTCATGGATAGCCCGCTGGGGGAGTCCGGCATTATCGGCACCTCCATCGGCATGGCGCTGCGCGGGTACCGCCCCGTTCCCGAGATTCAGTTCGACGGCTTCGTTTTCCCCGCCTTCAACCAAATCACGAGCCAGCTTGCGAAGATTCACAACCGCACCGATAAGCAGTACATCGTGCCGGTGACGATTCGTATTCCCTACGGCGGCGTGATTGGCTCGGTGGAGCACCACTCCGAGTCACCCGAGGCGCTGTTCGCCCACACCGCCGGCCTGCGCATCGTGACCCCCTCGAGCCCGCACGAGGCCTATTGGATGACCCGCAAGGCGATTGAGTGCCCGGATCCGGTCATTATCTTTGAGCCCAAGCGCCGCTACTGGCTCAAGGGGGACGTGGACCTGAACGACACCTCCTTCGACCCGTTTAGCGCCAAGGTCGTGCGCGAGGGTACCGACGCCACGATTGTTGCGTACGGTCCGCTGGTTCCGGTGGCCCTGGCAGCCGCGGAGGCCGCGGTTGAGGATGGCCGCTCGATTGAGGTGATTGACCTGCGCTCGATTTCTCCGCTGGATGTGCCGACCGTGGCCGCCTCGGTGGCGAAGACCGGTCGACTGATTATCGCCCACGAGGCCCCCACCTTCGGTGGCATGGGTGGTGAGCTGGCGTCCGCGATTACGGAACGTTGCTTCTACAGCCTGCAGGCCCCGGTGATTCGCGTGGGCGGCTACTACATGCCGTACCCGGTTTCCCGCGTGGAGGAGGAGTACGTGCCGGATATTGACCGCATCCTGGAGGCGGTTGATCGTGCTTTCGATTACTAGGCATTCCCTGATCTGACGTATCAGCGTGTTGCGCTTATTGCGGGTTGCGAGCCCGCACAGAATATTCCATGTAGGGTATATGCCCTAGTGAGAGGTAAATATGTCCCAGATTTTTTCGCTTCCCGACGTGGGCGAAGGCCTGACCGAGGCTGAAATCCTCAGCTGGAAGGTCGCAACCGGCACCGAGGTCGCCATCAACGATGTGCTGGTCGAGATTGAAACCGCCAAGAGCGTTGTCGAACTGCCCTCGCCCTATGCCGGCACCGTCGAAGAACTGATGGTCGCCGAGGGTGAGACCGTCGAGGTGGGTACCCCCATCATCCGCATCTCCGGTGGCGACGGCGCGGCCCCGGCCGCCCCCGCCGCGCCGCAGCAGGAGACCGAATCCGGCACCGCGCTGGTCGGCTCCGGACCCAAGGCGGACGCCGTTAAGCGCCGCGCACGTAAGCGTCCCGCCTCCGCGGCCCAGCCCGCACCTGCCGCCCCCGCATCACCCGCGGCGCCGACAGCCCAGGCACCGGTGGCGCACACCCCCTCCGACCCGGTAAACCGCAACCAGGGCCTGCTCAGCGAGCTGGCTGAGCGCGCCTCCCGCTTTGTGGAGAACACCCCGCTGAACTCGGTGGTGCAGCGTCTGGCACCCGAGCCCGCAGCGGCTCCCGCGCCGACTTTGGCTCCCGAGCAGGTTCCGTACCGCCCTACCCTGGCGGCCCCTCCGGTGCGTTTGGCCGCTAAGGAACTCGGCGTCGACCTGGCCCACGTGACCGCCACCGGTGCCCGCGGCCAGGTGACCAAGCAGGACCTCATGAACTACGTTGCCCACCTCAAGGACGTGCAGCACAGCGGTGCCCGCCAGCCCTTCTGGCAGGGTGCAACCACCCCGGGCGACCGCATCGAGCGCATCCCGGTGCGCGGCGTGCGCAAGGCCACCGCGAAGGCCATGGTCGCCTCGGCCTTCAGCGCCCCGCACGTGTCGATTTTCGTGGACGTGGATGCATCCCGCACCATGGAGTTCGTCAAGCGCCTGAAGAAGTCCCGCCACTTTGAGGGCGTGAAGGTCACCCCGCTGCTGGTTCTGGCCGCCGCGGTGATTTGGGCCGCCGAGCGCAACCCGCAGGTCAACGCAACCTGGACCGACAGCGAGATCCAGATTAAGCACTACATGAATCTGGGTATCGCTGCGGCGACCCCGCGCGGCCTGATGGTTCCGAACATCAAGGATGCCCAGGAGCTTTCCCTGCGCGAGCTTGCGATTGCCCTGAACAACCTGACCACTCGCGCTCGTGAAGGCAAGACCCAGCCGGCAGAGATGGCGAACGGCACCCTGACCATTACGAATATCGGTTCGCTGGGCATTGATACCGGTACCCCGATTATCAACCCGGGTGAGGTTGCGATTGTGGCCTTCGGTACCATCAAGCAGAAGCCGTGGGTGGTTGACGGCGAAGTGATTCCTCGCTGGGTGACGACCCTGGGCGGTTCGTTCGATCACCGCGTGGTGGACGGCGACCTCTCGGCTCGCTTCATGGCCGATGTGGCGGCCATCCTGGAGGAACCGGCCTTGCTGCTGGATCACTAGGCAATAACCTAAACGGCCCCGAAGGGTCGCTCAACGCGAAGACCTCCGGCGCACATAGCGTGCGCCGGAGGTCTTCGCGTTTTGTATCGGCATCGGTGCGGTGTCCGGTGCTTCGGAGGCTAGTCGTCCTCGCGCTCCACCCGGGTGCTCGGGTACTTATCCACGCGGCGGTGGTATATCTGCCCGCAGGCGCCGCCTATAAGGGCTCCCAGGAAGCTGAGCGCCAGGATGAGCATGATCGCCAGCAGGCCGTTGGAGGTATCCCCGTTCATGAGCCGCTGCATGGAGAACGCGGCGGTTCCGTTCGGGAAAATCTGCGGGGCCAGGTAGGTGGCCAGCGAAGCCACAATGAGGCCCATGAGGTGCCACAGCCACACCGCAATGCCCTGCTTGGAGCCGGCGAATCGAGCCATGCGTCCGGCGGCGTATCCGCCGACCAGGTAGGCACCAAAGATGAGGACGCTCAGGGCGACCGCCACGGGAACTACGGAGGATTCCCCGGAGAGTAGTCGTCCGATGACGGCGTGGTACTCGAGGGACTGCTCCTGCCCGGTAGAGGTGAGCCAGGCGCCGATGCCCCAGCGGCCGCCGTCCATGAGGGTGATGGCAACGAGCCAGCCGAGCAGGCCCGGGAGCACGTGCATGCGGGAGTACCGTTCCTTCTGCATCTGCAGGGCGGTGGCGGCGGTGAGCACCGGTTCGCCGGGCTGGAGGATGGGCTGGGTGGGTTGGCCCGCGGGGACGGCGAAGCCCCCGTGCTGGGCGGGCTGTTCCGGTGCACGCGGTGCGGTATTCTGCGGGGTAACGCTGGGTGCCGTTCCGCGGTCGTTGGCGGCCTGCGCGCCGCGGCGCTCGGACACGCTCGGGGCAGATGCGGCGCTCTGCGCGGGCGCGGAACCCGCGGATGCGCCGCCACCCGAGCTACCTGAGCCGGGGGTGTTGAGCCAGCCGAAGGCGCTTTCCCCGCCGTCCGAGGTGTCCGCGTCATCCTGCGGGCTGGGAGCCGGGATGGGGCTGGGGAAGGCGCGGGTCGCCTCCCCGTCGGTGGTTCGCGACTCGGCGCGGCGTGAGGCGGCCTGCTGCAGGTCCTCGGCGGTCAGCACGACCGTGGGGTCGTCGGAGGAGAAGGCCGCGTCCCACAGATCCTGCTCGCTGGGCGCGGAATTGTCGTTGCCCTTTGCCTGCTGGCTGGCCGCCGGGCGGGACTCCGGCTGCTGGTTGTGTTGTGTATTCATGGCTTCCGATAACGGGGTTCGGGGATCGTCTGGCGACCCGGTGTGTGCGGTGGCTCGCGTTTTGGGTGGGTCTTAGCCTACTCGCTGTGCTCGGACTGGAAGGCCCGGGCCTCTTCGAGGGATTCGGCGGAGTAGGGGTGGGGGTGTGCGGGTCGTTCGTTCTCGTCGAGGGTGCGAACTACGCGTCCGGGGTTGCCGACCACGACGGAGTTTGCGGGTACGTCCTTGGTGACGACGGTACCCGCACCGATGACGGAGTTCTTGCCGATGGTCACGCCGCCCAGGATGATGGCACCGCCACCGATCCAGACGTTGTCCTCAACGGTGATGGGCTTGCCGCCCTCCCAGTACGCGGCGCGGTCGACGGGGTTGAGCGGGTGGGTGGGGGTGAGGAACTGCACGTTGTTGCCGACGAGCACGGTGGATCCGATGCGAATCGGGCAGACGTCCAGGAATACGCAGCCGAAGTTGAAGAAGGAACCGTCGCCAATGTAGGTGTTCACGCCGTAGTCGAAGCGCGCACCGGGGCGGATGTGGGAGTGCTCGCCCAGGTGGCCGAGGTTTTCGCGGTAGACGTGCATTGCCTGGGCGTGCTCGCCGCGTGCGTAGTGTTCTTCGGCGAGGACGGTGGCGGCGTGGATGCGCTTAGTCTGTGCCGCACATTCGGCGTCGGGCATGTAGGCGGCGCCGGAGACCATGCGGTTGAAGATGTCGCCGTTGGGGCGCTGCGGGGTGTGCATTAGTGGGCTCCTCCCAGAAGGTAGACTAGGGCGATGATGGCCAGACCGATGAGAATGACGACTCCTCCGGCGATGGCGAAGCGCTTGGAAATTTCGCGAAGGAGCTGCTTGAACTGCTCGTCGGTTATGTCTTGCTGTCGCTTACTCATGGTTTAAGTATCCCAGAGTTGCGCCGAGCGCACCCGGGGGAGTGTCGTGAAACTGGCCGCGCCGGGCTCCCTTAGCTGGGAGCCTGCCGTGAAGATGGCCTGGAAGGGCGCTGGAAGTTGAGTCGAGGGGCCGTCGGCGGGCACAATCGAAATCATGACTGAGGCTCAGAAGAACACGAACACGGGGGACGCAGCCCCCGCGCGCGCCGCGGTGTTCGGCGCACCCGCTACCGAATCCGGTGAGAACCCCCTGGCGCATCGCCCCTGGTTGAAGAATTATTCTTCGTGGACTGCCCGCGATATTGAGCTGCCCGAGACCTCGCTGAGCCACCTTATCGATGAGGCGGTGCGTAGCGTCCCGCAGAAGGTCGCCCTGGAGTTCTTCGGCGCGACCACGACCTACGCTGAGCTGGGGGACCAGATTGAGCGTGCTGCGGAGGGTCTGCGCGTTGCGGGTGTGCAGGCGGGTGACCGTGTGGCGCTGATTTTGCCGAACTGCCCTCAGCATATTGCGGCGTTCTATGCGATTTTGCGCCTGGGCGCGATTGTGGTGGAGCATAACCCGCTGTACACGGGGGCCGAGCTGCGCCACATGTTTGAGGATCACGGCGCGAAGGTCGCGATTGTGTGGGACAAGATTGCCTCGCACGTGACCGAGATGCCAGCCGATATCCGCCCCACCCACATTTATTCGGTGAACCTGATTTCGGCGATGCCGCGCCTCATGCGCACCGCGCTGAAGCTACCCGTCAAGAGCGCGCGTGCCTCGCGTGAGAAGCTGACGGGCCCGGCCCCGGGCACGGTGCCATGGTCGCAGCTGCTCAAGAGCGAGCGCATTGATCCCGCGCATCGCCGCCCGACGGCACACGATATTGCGCTGCTGCAGTACACCTCCGGCACGACGGGTCTGCCCAAGGGCGTGATGCTCACGCACCGCAACCTGGAGTCGAACGGCCGCATGGGTGAGGCGTGGATTAACCCGGGCGATGACGAGGTGATTTACTCGGTCCTGCCGCTCTTCCACGCGTACGGCATGACCCTGGGCGTGACGATTGCGTCGCTGTGCCGTGCCCGCCTGGTGCTGTTCCCGACCGTGGACATGGACCTGATTTTGAAGGCGATGAAGAAGACCCGTCCGACGATTCTTCCTGCGGTTCCGCCGGTGTACCGCCGCCTGATGGATGAGGCGAAGAAGCGCGGCGTGTCCCTGGAGGGTATCCGCTACGCGGTGTCGGGCGCGATGAACCTGCCGCCCGAACTGGTGGCCGAGTGGGAGGAAGCCTCCGGCGGTTTCATGGTGGAGGGCTACGGCCTGACCGAGTGTGCCCCGCTGGTCTCCTGTAACCCGCTGAACGACACCCGCCGCGCCGGCTCGATTGGTGTGCCCTTCCCCTCGACTGATATTCGCGTGGTGGATCCGGAGACGGGTGCGGATGTGCCTCTCGGCGAGGAGGGTGAGCTGTGGGTCAGCGGTCCCCAGCGCTTCATGGGGTATTGGAAGCGTGAAGACGAGACCGCGAAGACCATCACCCCCGACGGCTGGTTGCGCACGGGTGATATTGTGCGCCTGGACGAGGACTTCTTCATCCAGATTGTGGACCGCATCAAGGAGGTCATTATCACCGGCGGCTTCAACGTCTCCCCGACCGAGGTGGAGGTCGCCCTCAAGCAGCACGATACGGTTGCGGATGCGGCGGTGGTCGGTATTCCGCTGCCCGGCGGCGGCGAGATGGTCGTGGCCGCGGTGGTTCCCGCCCCCGGCCGGGTGGTGGAGGAGCACACCCTGCGCGAACACTGCTACTCGAAGGTGACTCGCTATAAGGTGCCGCGCCGCATCGTGGTCGTGGACGACCTGCCGCGTTCGATGCTCGGTAAGGTGCTGCGCCGTAAGGTGCGGGAGCAGCTGATTGCCTCGGGCGATTTTGAGCAGTAGCGTCGGTTGGTTTGCCGCCCGCCCGTAATGGGCGGGTACGATGAGCGCCGGCTCGGGTTTTAGGCCGGGGCCGGCGCTTTGCGTTGACGCAGACAGACGGCTGGTGGGGGAGCGGAATTGGCAAATAATCATCGTGTGACGAAATATGACGAAATATGACGAGCTTGACATTCTGTGTCTCATGATTGACCCTTAACTTCCACCGCCGCCCCTGTGCGTGCTGTAATTGTCCCATCATCATTCGCATCGGCTTGTCGGCGCTCTATGCCCGTACCCGGTGAAGCACGTCATCATTCAACAGAAAGATTCATAGCCGTGAAGAAGTTTGCCGCTGCTCTTGCAGTCGTCCCCATGATTTTCAGCATGGCCGCTTGCGGTTCCACCTCGAACTCCTCCTCGAAGAAGGTCACCATCGGTGTGGTCGGCTCCGAGAAGTTCAACAAGACCCTGAAGGAAGAAGCCAAGAAGCAGGGCATCGACATCGAGTTCAAGGAGTTCAGCGCATACACCGAGCCGAACCCCGCACTGGACGCCGGTGACATTGACATGAACCGCTTCCAGCACATCGCCTACCTGTCGAACTACAACGTCAGCGCCAACAAGGACCTGCAGATCGTGGGCCCGACCGTCATCTACCCGATGGCTCTGTTCTCCAAGAAGCACACCAAGCTGGCCGACATCCCCCAGGGTGGCGAGATCGTGATCCCGAACGACACCGTGAACGAGGCACGCGCGCTGAAGCTGCTGAAGACCAACGGTCTGGTCACCTTCAAGAACGCTGATGTTGACGCACCCACCATCGACGATGTTGACACCGCTAACTCCAAGGTGAAGGTCACCCCCGTCGACGCAACCCAGACCGTGGTTGGCATGGAGTCCGCTGATGGCGCAGTCGTCAACAACGACTTCCTCAAGGACGCAGGCCTGAAGCCCGCGGACGCACTGGCTCAGGACGACCCCAAGACCGACCCCTCGGCCATCAAGTACGTGAACCTCTTCGTCGCCCAGAAGGACAAGGCTGACGACGAAACCTACAAGAAGATCGTTGAAATCTTCCACACCAAGCCCGTCATGGATGCTGTTCAGGAAGAGACCCGCGGCACCGCCGTTGAGGTCAACGTGAGCACCGACGAGCTGCGTCAGTCCCTGGCCAATGAAGAGGCCAAGCTGCGCGCCAAGAAGTAATCTCCTGACAACACGCCTCTCGTAGGCACACGTAAGGCGGTAAGCCCGGGCACCCGATGCGGGTTAGAAGGGCTTACCGTCCTTTGCGTACCGGCGCCAAGTCCCTCGGCGTCCCAACCACGACATTTAACGGATACAAATACTATGAGTGAACAGCTAGAAGAGGTCGTAGAAGGCCTCCCCCAGCCCATGGTGATTCTGGACGGCGTGTCCAAGGTCTTCGGTAACGGCCCCAAGGCTGTCCCCGCCGTGGACAACGTCTCCCTCACCATCAACCGCGGTGAAATCTTCGCGATTATCGGCTACTCCGGTGCCGGTAAGTCCACCCTGGTGCGCCTCATCAACGGCCTGGAAAAGACCACGAGCGGCACGCTGATCGTGGACGATTTTGAAATCTCTGGCAAGCGCGACTCCGAGCTGCGCGAGGCCCGCACGAACATCGGCATGATTTTCCAGCAGTTCAACCTCATGAACTCCCGCACCGTGCTCGGTAACGTTGAGTTCCCCCTCAAGGTGGCCGGTTGGCCCAAGGCCAAGCGCCGCGAACGCGCCCTGGAGATGCTGGAATTCGTGGGTCTGAGCGACCGCGCCGGCCACTACCCGAACCAGCTTTCGGGCGGTCAGAAGCAGCGCGTGGGCATCGCCCGCGCGCTTGCGACCAACCCCTCCCTGCTGCTGGCTGACGAGGCCACCAGCGCCCTGGACCCCGAAACCACCCATGAGGTGCTCGCCCTTCTCAAGCGCGTGAACCGCGACCTGGGTATCACCGTTGTGGTCATTACCCACGAGATGGATGTCGTGGCCAGCATCGCCGACCGCGTGGCGGTCATGGAGTCCGGCCGCGTGGTGGAAGAAGGAACCGTCTACGACGTCTTCTCTAACCCGCAGACCGATGTGGCGAAGCTCTTCGTGGCGACCACCGTCAAGCTGGCCCCCACCGGCCAGGAGGCGGAGGATCTGCGCGCATCGCACCGTGGCTACCTGGTCAACGTCGAAATCGTGGAGGGCAATCAGGAGCTCGGCAAGGTGCTGTCCTACCTGGGCGCCCGCAACGTCCGTTTCAACATCGTGGGCGGCGGTATCGAGACCCTGCAGGGCAAGGCCTACGGTACCCTCACCCTGGAACTCCTCGGCGAAATCACCAGTATTGATGCCGCCGTTGCCGAACTAAAGACCGTTGCCCGCGTGCAGGAGGTGCGCTAAATGTTTGCTACTACTCTTCCGCTGGCTGCGTCTAAGACGGACTGGTCCGAGTTCCTGCCCGAGAAGCTACTCCCGGCTATCGGCGATACGTTCTACATGGTGACTATCACCATGGTGTGCGCCGGTCTGGTTGGTCTGATTGTGGGTGCTCTGCTGTACACCACCCGTGAGGGCAACATCTTCCAGAACCGTTTCGTGTACACGATCCTAAACATTCTGGTGAACGTGATTCGCCCGATTCCGTTCATTATTTTGATTGCGGCCCTGGGCCCGCTGACCAGCGCCGTGGTGGGTACCCGCCTGGGCGTGAATGCCGCGGTCTTTGCGATGAGCTTCGGCGCTGCGTTCGCTATCGCGCGCATCGTGGAGCAGAACATGGTCTCCATCGATCCCGGCGTGATTGAGGCGGCCCGCGCTATGGGCGCCTCGAAGCTGACCATCCTGTTCACCGTGATGATTCCGGAGGCGCTCGGCCCGCTGATCCTGGGCTACACCTTCCTCGTCATCGGCGTGGTGGATATGTCTGCAATGGCTGGTTACGTGGGCGCCGGTGGCCTGGGTAAGATCGCGATTGTGGACGGCTACCAGCGCTTCAACGACGAGATCACCTGGGCCGTTGTGGCGATTATTATCATCCTGGTCCAGCTGGTTCAGTTCATCGGTAATGCACTGGCCAAGAAGGTTATGCGCCGATAGGCTCGTGCCGCTATAGGCGCAGCTGATAAGGCATAGAAGACCCCCCGGTCTGCTCCTTGAGGAGCGGGCCGGGGGTCTTTCTTGATGCTACCTATCAGGCGAGGCTGTGGGGCGGTGAGGCGTCTGCGGTACGTGCTTAGTTCTGCGCTGCCTCAGACTGCTGCGCCGCCTCAAGCTTGGCGATCCAGGTGCGTGCAGCCTCCCAGAGCTGCGGGTCATTGAACGAATCGAAGCGCCCAAAACCGGCCGGTGCCTTTGCCGGGTCGGTGCCTTCCGGAACGTAAATCATGACCTTTGTACCGGCGTCACGTGCCGCCTGCGCGCCCGCGGGGGAGTCCTCGAACGCCAGCACCTCGTGGCCTTCAAAGCCGAGGCGACGTGCCGCCTCCAGGTACATGTCCGGGGCGGGCTTACCGGTGGGAACGTCGTTGCTGCTGACCCAGGTGCGCACCAGCGGGGCGTAACCGTAGCTTTCCATTTTCAGGGTCAGAATGTTCGCGGTGGAGTTCGACGCCACCGCAACCGGCATGTGCTCGCTCAGGAAGCCCAGGAACTTCTGCGCACCCTCAATCAGGTCCACGCCGGAGCTGATGACCTCGTGCTCGGTGGTGAGCAGGTCCTTCATCACGCGTTCATGGTGCTCGGCGTACTCTGCGGAGGCGGTGTCCGGCTTCTGGCCGTTCTGCGCCTCGTAGGAGAGCAGGGCAAGCTCCTCGGCGACGTCGGCTGCCGCCAGGCCGGTGAGGCGGCGCTCGACCTCTTCGGTGAAGGGAACAGACCAGCGGGTGAAAAGCTCACGCTGCACATCGTTCCAGACGGTCTCGGAGTCGAGGAGGATGCCGTCGCAGTCGAAGATTGCGCAGCGGGGGAACCAATCGGAGGGTACTGTGTGTTCAAACATAATGCCAGTCTCTCACAGGGCTTTAGGCTATGGAAGCGGTGGCCCGGTGCGTGAGAAAACATGCGGGGTTGTGCCTCGCCCGCAGAACGGAAAACCACATGAAGAAACCCTCCCGCCGCATCCAGAACGGACGCAACGGGAGGGTAGCAGCCGTACAGCTTAGAGAGCGGACACCGGCTTATGAGTCACCTGACGCATAAACGGAATGGTCGCCAACAGGCCCACATAGACCAGCACCAGACCCAGCGCAATAGCGCCGAAGGTCATACCGAACATCTTCGCCAGAACCTCACCGGGAAGACCCTGAGCCGCAATCAACGCCGTCAGCGGCAGACCCAGCAGCGCAGAAACCACGCTAATGAGCACCAGCGGACCGAAGACCACGGTAAGGCGCGAAGCCTGCAACATCCTCGTGGGGGTACCCATCATATTCAGCGAAGAGTACAGCGAACCACGCTCGTAAATGGCGGCGCTCTGGTTCAACACTGCGGAGAGGGTGACCAGCAGGTACGAGAAGAACAGCATGAGCAGCATGCCCTGGAACATGTCCGCCATGATGGTCATGAAGGGGCCGGCGGCGGGGCCCACCTCCTTCGCCGTTTTGTTCATCTCACCCGCCAGAATCAGGATGGGGCCGAAGAAGGTCACCAGGAAGGTCGACAGTGCCACACCCGAAACCTGACGCCACGCCCCGCGCGGGGACTCCAGCACCGCACGGTAACCCAGCAGAACCGACGCCTTCTGGGTCATACGCACACGGATCTTTGCGTACGCCCACACCAGGAAGGTACCAATTAGGTCGATAGCAACCATCATCAGCAGACCCGGCAGAGCAATGAAAATCGCTAGGTTCTTAATCGCGCTATCGGCACCGCCGTCCTGGAAGGGTGAGAACATGCTAAAACCCTTCGAGGTCGAAGCCAGAATCATCACGGCAATGACCAGAACAACACCGATACCCAGAGCAATGTAACCGGCGGAACCAGCCTTCGCGCGGGTACGCACACCCAGCGGGCTGATGCTGACCTTCGCCAGACCGAAGAGGGAGCTCAGAGCCGCCAGAACCATACAACCCAGGAAGCAGTAGAAAATCATGCTCACCGGCAGGAGCATATTCTCAGCACCCAGCGGAACGTTCATGAAGTGTAGGGCGCCGAACGGGAAAATCAGTACCAGGTAAAGAAGCATACCAATAATGAAACCCACAAGGGAGTACACCAGCGCGTCCGCAACAGACAGACCCACAATCAGGGTTGTGGAGGCGCCAATCAGACGCAGGGACGCCAGGCGCTCGTCACGGCGGCGGGCACTCAAACGAGCAGCCGAAGCGCCCAAGGTAAAGAGCGGAACAATCAGCACCAGAGCGGCAACCCACGCCAAACCCATGTAGAGCTTCTGAATGCCCATCAGGTTGATCATTTCGTGGTCAACGTT
>QWCC01000218.1_pt1 | contig 23722 bp, 18 predicted proteins | sample 1972491 | NCBI WGS metagenome assembly QWCC01 (sample SAMN09866718, study PRJNA288562) | Human oral metagenome isolate term5_saliva, whole genome shotgun sequencing... | isolation source: mouth | host: Homo sapiens | place: USA: California
CGTGCACAAGTTTGTGACGAAGGCAATCATGGCGAAGAGAGCAATCATCACGATAATCGCGCCCCATTGTTTCGACTTTTGAGCCATTTGGGTAAGAGGTTTTGAGGTTTATGGGTTGTTGAACGAATTTACTTGTCGGTTCCGAACTTATAGACCGTGCGCTGGGTGTAGACCTCGCCGGGGCGAAGCACCACGCTGGGGAAATGGGGTTTGTTCGGGCTGTCGGGGAAGTGCTGTGCCTCAAAGCAGAGTGCAGAGCGGCGTCCGAAGGTGGCGCCGTGCTGTCCGCGGTAGCCATCGGCCCAGTTGTCGGAATAGAACTGCACGCCGGGTTCCGTTGTGTAGACTTCCATGGTGCGTCCGCTCACAGGTTCGGTGATGCGAGCAGCAAAGGAGAGTTCGCCTTCCTCTTTTTTATTGAGGACAAAGCAATGGTCGTAGCCTGCACCGTTTTTGATTTGCTCGTCGTTGGGATCGTCGATGCGTTCGCCCACGACATGCGGTGTGCGGAAGTCGAAGGGCGTGCCCTCCACCTTGCGAATTTCGCCCGTGGGGACGGAGGTTTCGTCGATGGGTACATAGAAATCGGCATTGATTTCGCAGATCGTGTCCATCGCCGTGGGGGTGGGGTTGCCGATGCCCTGGAGCGAGAAGAAACCGTGGCTGGTCATGTTGACCACTGTCTTCTTGTTGGTCGTACCGCGGTAGTCAATCACGAGTTCATTGTCGTCTGTCCACGTGTAGCGTACCGTCATGGTCAGTTCGCCGGGGAATCCCTCCTCGTAGTAGGCCGAAACGTAGCGGAGCACGAGGGTGTGGTTGTCGATTTGTTCGGCATCCCAAACGCGCGCATGGAAACCGGTGGGCCCTCCGTGGAGGTGATTCGGTCCATTGTTCACTGCGAGGTGATATTCTTTGCCGTTGAGTTGGAATTTTCCTTTGGCGATGCGGTTGCCGTAGCGTCCCACGAGTGTGGAAAGGAAGGGCTCGGGCGAATTTACGCAGTCGTCGATGTTGTCGTGTCCCTGAATCACGTTGGCAAATTGGCCTTTTCGGTCAGGCACCATAATGGCCACGAGTGCACCACCATAGTTTGTGATGGCAACTTCGCAGCCATTTGCATTACGCAGGATATACAAATCCGTTTTCTTGCCTCCGATTTCCTTTTGGAAGTCGGCGGCTTTCAATCCGCAGAGAGCTTGAGTATCCATTGTCTTATAAAATTTGGCGATGGGTTGATAAATCCTTTGTTTGCCAAGTAGCAGCGGCAAAACCTGTACCTTATTTGCTAGCTTGGTGTTGCAAATCTACGAAAAAGGTTTTATTCGCAAAAGCATTCGCCCCAAAAAAGATGAAACTTTTTCGGAAAGGAGAAGGGCCTTTGCCCCCGTGTTGCGTTGCGAACGGCGAGAAGCAGCGAAGCGGAGGGGCAGTTCGTCGGGTGAATCGGGGAAGCGATCGAGTGGAAGCGCCGTTTGGCAGAACTATTCCGGGCACTTTTCGTGCGAGCAAGGAGGCGCGCATTGGAAACCCGGGAGCCGTGCCGGAAAAGTGGGGAGCTATTCCCCGAAAATGGGGAGCAAACTGCGAAAAGCTCCGCGTTTTTATATTGTAGTGCCCGAGATAAGCGATGCAAGGGGCGCGCTGCACCGAACAAGGCGGCATGTACCGGCGCAGACCGCCCAATGCCTTGCGTTCAACCCTCGCAGCATCCGCGTGCTGTGCAAGTAGCAGGAGGCGCAGCGCGCCGCTTGTCATGAAGAAGAGGAGGCGCAGCGCACGGTCTGTTCGATTTTTTACACCGAAAATGGATTTTGAGTGGGAGATGCCTTGGTCGTTAGGCGCTTAATGCTTAACTTTGCGCACGATTCAGACTCTCCCAGGAACTCCTCTGCGGGTTCCGCCGCCGGTCTCCACCACCATTGAGGGGCAAGTCCGTGTTCGCTCGGCTTCACTCAGGAGAGCGGTGTAATTCCTAATAAACGAACATAAAAACAACCACCACACAATGAAACAAGGTATCCATCCCGAAAACTACCGTCCCGTTGTCTTCAAAGATATGTCCAACGGTGACATGTTCCTGTCGCGTTCCACTTGCAAGACGACGGAGACGATCGAATTCGAAGGTGAAACTTATCCCCTCGTGAAGCTCGAAATCTCGTCGACTTCTCACCCCTTCTACACGGGTAAGTCGAAGCTCGTGGACACTGCCGGCCGCGTGGACAAGTTCATGAGCCGCTACGGCAAGAGCCGCAAGTAATCGGGATTCAACAACCCGCAACAAAAAAAGAGCACCTGCTTCTCTTTCGAGAGGCAGGTGCTCTTTTTCGTTGGTTCTCATCGCGCGTCGGCGGGCAGGGAGGGGCGGCTCAAGGAAGTTTCAGTACGTCGATGGGTTGAAAGTCGAGCGGAATTTCGTCGCCCACTCCCTCATTGAGTGGATGGGTGAGCACGTAGCGAGCGCCTTCGACCATGTCGCGCCACACCCTCGGGACGTCGCGCCAAGGTCGGTGGCGCAAAGCGGTGAGTGTGATGCGCATCAGGGCACTGCCGATGCCGTGCATCATGTAGAGCACCGCGCCTTTGGAGCGTCGCACCTTGGTGTCGGCCGCAAATCGCGAACCGGTGGTTTCGCGGGAGGGAACGGTGCAAAGCAGTTGGGGAAAGAAATGGACGTGCAGCCCGGATCGGTAGGCCTGGTAGAGAAAAATCTCCTCCTCGCCGCACGAGAGGAATTCGGCGCCTAAGCCAAAGCGTGTGTCGAAGGCCGGCAGTGCGGCATCGGTGCGCACCACGATTTCGAAACTGGTGAAGTAGGTGCCGCGAGGGGCGTGTGCGTAATCAAAATCGAGTGGGGCGTAGGATTTGAAGGGCCTCCCGTCGGAGGTGTTGGCTTGGAGACAAAAAATGTCGACGTCGGGGTGCGTCTCTGCCAGACGAATCACAGCCGAAAGATCGGCTTCGGTGTAGCGCGCATCGTCGTCGGCGATGACAGCCAGGGCGGTGGAACAATGGCGGAGGGCGTTGTTGCGATTGGCCGAGAGACCGGCTCCGAGAAAGGGGAGAAAGTGCACGTCGCTGCGCCGGCGCAAGGCGTCGGGCACCATGTCGAGAAACATGGGGTCGGTGTATTGGAAGCTCACCACGTATTCCACATCGTTACGTTGTGGCAAAAGCATCTGAGGTACGCTCTTGATGCGATCGTTGATGGTGCAAATGAGCAGAGAAAGACGCAGAGGCTGCATGAAAATAGTGAGGAAATGAGGGGCGCACAGTAAATCGGCGCCGAAAAAAGCGTGGGGCGACCCGGCCGTGGCGACGTTTCGCCTGCCGGATCGCGACGCAAGATTAGTTGATGGAGTAGGAGAGTGCGGGATGCGCTTCGATGTAGCGAATGAGTTCGTGCGTGACGTCGATGCGGGAGTTTCTGCTGCTGAGCGTCACCTTCTGTGCACTCGAGGCATCGTAGATGTTGAATTGCAGTGCACTTTCTCCGACGGCATTGCGCACCAGTTCGAGGATTTCGGTGACCAAAGACACGTCGATTTCCTCGAGTCGGGCATTGATGGTGATGCTTTGGATCTTTCGGTCCTTGACGTCGGCCAACCACTCCACTTTTTTAATGGCCAGGTCGGGATCACCCTTTCCCCAGCGGGGCGGTTGGACCCCGGCGGTGATGAAAACGGAGTTACCCACGGCGAGATAGCCTTTGAACTGCGCCCAGGTGTCGCCGAAGACGAGAAATTCTCCGCCACCCTTGAAGTCTTCGATGCGGATTTTGCCGAAGGCGCTGCCTCTTTTGGAGATGCGTTCTTCGGCCGCGGTGACGATTCCGCCGAAAGTGATCTCTTGATTGATGAAAGGGGTGAGGTCGGCCACTGCAGGCATGCCGATGGTGCAGAGATTGTTGAGCACAATGGCATAGTCGTCGAGGGGGTGTCCGCTGATGTAGATGCCGATGAGTTCGCGCTCGCGGTTGAGTTTCTCGAGATCGCTCCAGCGCTCGAAGGTGGTCGGGGGCTGTGGTTTGCTGATCTCCACGGCTTCGCTGTCGCCAAAGAGCGAATTGGTGCTCTCTTCGTTTTCCATTTGGAAACGCTGGCCATAGGTGAGCAACGCATCGAGGTAGGGCAAGCCACTCTCGCTCTGTCCGAAGAACTGTTCGCGGCGCAGTTCGCCGAAGCTGTCGAAAGCACCGGAGAGCGCGAGACATTCGAGGTTTTTGCGGTTGCAGATGTTGAGATTCACGCGCTCGAAGAAGTCGAACACCGAGGTGAATTTCCCGCCGCGTTCGCGCTCATCGATGATGGCCTGCACGGCGTTGTCTCCGAGTCCCTTGATGCCGCCGAGTCCGAAGCGGATGTCGCCGAGGTGGTTGACCGAGAATTTTCGGTAGCTCTCGTTGACGTCGGGGCCGAGGCAAACTAATCGCATCGCCTTGCACTCATCGAGAAATTTGGTGAGGTCGGCAATGTTGCCGATGGAGCGACTCATGACGGCGGCCATGTATTGTGCCGGGAAATTGGCTTTGAGGTAAGCCGTTTGGTAGGCCACCCACGAATAGCAGGTGGCATGGCTTTTGTTGAAGGCGTAGGAGGCAAAGGCCGTCCAGTCTTTCCAGATCTTCTCGAGCACTGCCGGATCGTAGCCGTGCGCATTTCCTCCGGCCACGAACTTGGGATACATGTGATTCAGCTTGTCGATGAGCTTTTTACCCATCGCTTTGCGCAGGTTGTCGCTTTCGCCGCGGGTGAAGTCGGCAATCTCGCGCGAGAGCAGCATGACCTGCTCTTGGTAGACGGTGATCCCGTAAGTGTCCTTGAGGTATTTCTCCATGCACGGGAGGTCGTAGGTGATGGGTTCCTCCCCGTGTTTGCGCTTGATGAACTGCGGAATGTACTCCATCGGGCCGGGCCGGTAGAGGGCGTTCATGGCAATGAGGTCCTCGAACGTACTGGGATGCAATTCGCGGAGGTATTTCTGCATGCCGGGCGACTCGAATTGGAAGGTACCCACGGTGCGTCCGTCGCAATAGAGGTCGTAGGTGGCGGGATCTTCGATGTCGAGCGCGTCGACATCGATTTCGATGCCGAGCGAGTGGCGGATGTTTTCTACGGCTTCTCGGAGAATGGAGAGCGTTTTGAGCCCGAGGAAGTCCATTTTGATGAGTCCGGTTTCCTCGATGACCTTACCTTCATATTGCGTGCAGTGGAGTTTTTCGCCGGTTTCTTTGTCGTCGGCGGTGCTGACGGGCACCCAGTCGCTGATGTCGTCGCGGCAGATGATGAACCCACAGGCATGCACGCCGGTGTTGCGCACATTTCCCTCGAGCATTTTGGCGTAGCGAATGGTATTGCGCATGAGTGGGTCGTGCGAGGCTTCGGCTTCCCGCAGTTCGGGGATCGCCTTGATGGCATTGGGCAAGTTCATCTTGGGCACCTTGCCGTCAGGGCCAGCCGGCAGCTTGTCGGGAATGAGTTTGCACAGGCGGTTGGACTCCGAAAGGGGGAGCTGGAGCACGCGTGCCACGTCTTTGATGGCCAGTTTGGTGGCCATCGTTCCGTAAGTGATGATGTGGGCCACTTTTTCGGCTCCATATTTATCGGTCACCCACTGCAACACGCGTCCGCGTCCGTCGTCGTCGAAGTCTACATCGATATCCGGGAGCGAAATACGGTCGGGATTCAGGAAGCGCTCGAAGAGGAGGTCATATTTAATTGGGTCGATGTCGGTGATGCGCAGGCAGTAAGCCACGGCACTGCCCGCGGCCGATCCACGTCCCGGGCCGACTGAGACGCCGAGTTGCTCGCGAGCTGCCTTGATGTAGTCTTGCACGATGAGGAAGTAGCCCGGGAAGCCCATCGTCTTCATGATGTGCAGTTCAAACTTGATGCGCGCGTCGGTTTCTTCGTCGAGCGGATCGCCGTACCGCCACTTCGCTCCTTCGTAAGCCAGCTTGCCGAGATAGTCCGCCTCGAGTTTGATGCGATAGAGTTTGTCGTATCCGCCGAGTTTCTTGATCTTGGCCTCGCCTTCTTCGCGGTCGATGACCACATTGCCGTTTTCGTCTTGCGTGAATTCGTCGTAGAGTTGCTCTTTGGTAAACCGCTTTCTGTACTCCTCTTCCGTTCCGAATTCCGCGGGAATGTCGAAGTTGGGCATGATGGGGCCGTGGTCGATGCTGTAGATCTCCACCTTGTCGACGATCTCTTGTGTGGTGGCGAGCGCTTCCGGCAGATCGGCGAAGACTTCGTTCATTTCCGCCTGTGTTTTGAACCATTCTTGCTTCGTGTAGAGCATGCGCGACGGATCGTTGACGAAGTGGTTGGTGGAAAGGCAGATGAGGAGATCGTGCGCCTCGGCATTTTCTTCGTCGGCAAAGTGCGAGTCGTTGGTGCAAATGTATTTCACGCCGCATTTCTCGGCAAGTTGCAGCAATGCTTTGTTGGCTTGCACCTGCAAAGGATAGGTTTCGCGGTTGGCACGTTGCGCCGGATCTTTGACTTCGTGCCGCTGGAGTTCGAGATAATAGTCCTCGCCGAAAACTTGCTTGAACCATCGCACCGCTTCTTCGGCGCCTTGGAGGTCGCCACTCAGAATCTTGCGCGGAATTTCTCCGCCCAAGCAGGCCGACGAAACGATGAGTCCCTCTTTGAATCGCTCGAGATCGGCCTTGTCCGTGCGGGGCTTCATGTAGAAGCCGTCGACCCACGCGCGACTCACGAGCTTGATGAGATTGTGGTAGCCGGTTTCGTTCTTGGCCAAGACGATGAGGTGCCAGCCGCTGCGGTCGGTCTTGTCCTTCTTGTCCGATTTGGTCCGGCGCGCGCAGTACATCTCACAGCCGTAGATGGGTTTGAAGTCCAAAACGCGCTGTGTCTTTTCGATCTGCTTCTCGCATTCGGCGATGAGTTCCTCGTTGGTCTTGCCGGCGTCGGGATTGACCCCATTTTTGTCGGGCGTGTTTTCGTACGTCCCCTCGCGCAATGCCGTCAATTTTGCCTCCGCTGCTTTTTTCTCTTTGGCAGCTGCCCCCTTTTTCTTGTTCACGTAGTTGTAGAAGTCCTTCACCCCCATCATATTCCCGTGGTCGGTCAGGGCCATACCGCGCATTCCGTCGGCCAAGGCCTTGTCGACCAGGCGCGCAATGGAAGCTTGCCCATCGAGCAGGGAGTAGTAAGAGTGAACATGTAAATGTGCGTAGGGTATCATGAGGAAAGAGACAGAGAAACGGTGGAAGAAAAAGGGCTTTTCGCCGTGTACTCACGGGCACACGGCGAAAAGCCGAGAAAGAATTTGGGGAAGTCGTCAGTTGAAGAAGGTCCAACTGATGCCGAAGTGGAGCAAACGCTGGTTGGTGGGGTAGTGCGGTACGAGAAATGACCGACCTTCCGACGAATTGACGTGTGTGTAGGCCAGATAGAAGCGTACGCCCTTCAATTTGAAGTTGACGTAGGCATTGATCCAGGGGTAGTTGCCCAATTTCGTGCGGTAGGTGGCATCCTGCACGGCGTATTGTCCTATGATGGGCGAATAAGTCGGTGCGTAGTATTCTGTAAAATAGCGGACATCGGCGCCCAATTGCGTGGCGAGCACGTGCGCGATCTTAAATTGCAGATAGAGATTGGTCCAACCGGTGAAGACCGGAGCTGGGAGCACGCTTTCGTTTGAACTCTTCTGGAGCGTGAGTTGGTTGTCCCAATGTAGCGGCCCCCAAGCCCATCGATTGGCGAACGTGGCGGAGGCAATTTGGATATTGCCCGTATATTGGTCGACGTTCACTCCATATTTCATTTTGGCCAAGGTAGGCGTTGTCGCATCGGTCGATTGGGTCTCGCGGAAATAGGCATAGTTTTGCACGCTCTCCACGCCCACGCTCAGCGAAGTGGCACGATAGGACAGCGTGCCCTCAATGCGTGCGCGGAACACGTGGTTGAGGTCCTTGTCCCACCAAGCATTGCGTCCGTGGTAGTGGTTGTAGTAGAAAGCGGGGCTTTCGTTGCGCACAAAACCTCCGGCCACCAGCGCCAAGGTGTCTTGTGCCATGCGGAAATGCAGTCCGATGTTGCCCTCCACGTTAAACTCTCCCCAGTCTTTGCCGGTGGTGCGCATTTCGCCCAGCACGTTGTAACGCAAGGTGTGGGCGTTTTCGCGCAGCAGTTGTGCGCCGACGGTGAAATAATTGAAGATGGTCGCCTTTTGGTGCAGGTCTACATCCGGAAGCGTGAAGCGCGCAAATTCATGCTTGGCAAAAAGTCGCATACCGGTCTTCACCCATTTCTTGAAGCCCTCGTTCATCTCGAGCGCCAGGGTGTTTTGCACGGAGAGGTAGTGAGTACTGTCGGCAGCCGCGTCGCCGTTGGTGAAGAAGTTGGCGAAAAAGTCGTCCAACTTCTTGCGCGAGGTAAAATTGCGGTAGTTGCTTTCGGCACGCAGCGTGTGAATGAGTGAAGCCACGGGCACAAAGCGCCGCACGAGGGTGGAATCTTGCGACAACGTTTGCAGTTGCTTCAGCGCCGCACTATCTGTGTCGGCCTTTCCCGCCCGGGTTTGCACAGCTCGGTGCACCTCTCTGCCGGCGGAGTCCAGATATTGGACATACCCTGCCGAAAGGCGGTGTGTGAAAAAGGCACGGTCGATGCTTACCGTGTTGCGTACGCCCTCCAAGCGTACGGGCATGTCGGAAGCGCCGTAGCGTGTGGGGAAGAAATTCGGATTGGTGATGTAGCGTTCGTCTTGCAATCCGCCGTTCTCCACGTTCTTGATGTAGCCCGTCTCGTAATATCCGTGCGCCTGGTACTGATCTCCGCGGTAATACCCGTAGATCGATCCGTCGATGGACGAGTGGTTCTGGTTCTTATAGTACCCACGTGCATAAGCGTAGTCAACATTGAACCCAATGCCCGCGCGCTTGTTGATGTTGGTTGAGAATCGCGCCACGAAATGGTCGTCCCCGTCGGTTTTGCTGCCCGATGAATGGTAGTCCAATCGCGCAACTGGCGATTTGGTATTGGTGAAGACAAAGCGGTCGGTGGGTACGAGGAACCAATTGTAGGGGCGTTCGAACACAAATTGCGATCCCATCATGAAGTCGCCGCGTCCATTGTAGATACGCGCGGTGCGCGGTGCGCCGAGGCTCCCGGTGAAGTTGTATTCTCCGTGGAGTCCGTCGGTATTATTGACATTTTGGAACAAGTAGCTCAGCGTGTCCGGACGTTGTGGACGTACGCTACCGAAACGCTCGTCGAGTGTCCAGGTAAAATAGCCCTTCGGCACCGAATTGGGATCGATTGAATCTTTTTCTGAGTGGGCGAAATGCCCAATGCCGGTGCGCTGTCGGTCATTCTCGCGCGCAGTGAAACTACCGAGTGGACGCTGTGCATTGCATTGAATGGCAAAAAGCACCGCCAAAGCGATGCTCACAAAAATAGAAGGAAGGAAGCGCGAGAAGATCTTCGTCATAGGGTGAAATTTTCGAGGGCTTGTGCGATGTGACGGCGGGTGTTCTCACTCACTTCGGTGAGCGGGAGTCGCAACACGTTTTCCAGTTCTCCACGTTCAGCCATCATACATTTGATACCGGCCGGGTTTCCCTCCACAAATGCCAAGCGGAAAACGTCGTGAAACGCGCGGTGGATGCGCAGTGCCTCGAAGACGTCGCCATTCTTCATGCTGCGCACCAGTTCGGTCATTTCAGCGGGGAAAGCATTGGCCACAACTGAAATCACTCCCACGCCGCCGAGCGAAACGATCTCAAAGGTGAGAGAATCGTCGCCACTGATCACTTCAAAACCGGCGGGTGCGTGCGCGATGAGCTCATTGATCTGTGCCAGATTGCCACTTGCCTCTTTGATGGCCACGATATTCTCGAAATCTTCGGCCAGTCGCAAAGTCGTATCGGCGGTGAGGTTCACTCCGGTGCGTCCCGGCACGTTGTAAAGCACCACCGGCACGGGCGATGCTTGGCTGACGGCACGGAAATGCCGATAGAGCCCTTCTTGCGTGGGTTTGTTATAGTAAGGTGTGACGATCAGCACCCCATCGATCCCCTCAAAGTCGCTCTCTTCGAGATAAGAACAAACGCTGCCTGTGCTGTTTCCTCCGCAGCCTAACAGCAGGGGAACCTGTCCACCGACTTCGTCGACAAACGTTTCGATGATCAACTCACGCTCTTGCAGACTGAGAGTGGGCGTCTCGGCCGTGGTGCCAAGCACACAGAGGAAGTCTACACCGCCTTCGTCCACGAGATGGCGGATATGCTCGCGCAAAGTGAGTAGATCGACTTCTCCTTCGGCAGTGAAGGGGGTGACGACGGCTACGCCGGTGCCTTGAAACGGATTGGTTCGCATAGGTGGGGAGTTTGTATAGGCTTTCGTTGCGCGGTGTGGGGTCGGAAACCCGCACGCCGACGTTTATTTGCAAAAGTAACGATTAAAATCCAAGTGTACAAAGCGCGCACTTAGTTTTCGCTGTCGAGGAGGGCAAGAAACTCGTCTTCGCGTAGGAGAGGCACGCCGAGTTTTTCGGCCTTTTCGAGTTTCGAGGGGCCCATGTTAGCGCCGGCGAGCACAAACGAGGTCTTTTTCGAGATGCTCGACACGTTTTTTCCGCCGTGGGCTTCAATCATTTCCTTATATTCTTCGCGCGAATGATGGGTAAAGGTACCACTGATCACGATGCTCTGGCCTTCGAGCTGCGTACCGGTCTGTATCGTTTCGGGCAGCGCCATTTGTAAACCGAATTCGGCGAGGGTATCGACGATGCGTTCGTTGTCGGGGTTGGCAAAGTAGGCGCGCACGCTGCCAGCGATGGTGTCGCCGATACCCTCTACGGCAGTCAGTTCGTCAAACGAGGCCACTCGTAGTGCTGCCAGGGTTTTGAATTGTGCCGCCAGCGCTTTGGCCGCCACCTTACCTACGAAGCGGATACCCAAGGCGAAGAGTAAGCGGTCGAAGGGCACTGACTTGCTGTCCTCAATGGCCTTGACAATCTTTTGTGTCGCCACTTTCGTCACGGGCATAGCAGGCGCCTGCGTTTCGAGCGCTTCGCCCAGGGTGGGCGGGGTGAATGTGCCGCGCGATAGGAACCAGTGTCCGTCCCATTCCGTGAGTTGGAGGCGATAGAGGTCTGTGACGTCGCGCACCAGTCCGTTTTCGTAGTATTTGTCCACCACTTCAGGTCCCAAGCTCTTGATGTTCATCGCATCGCGCGCAATGAAGTGCTCAATGCGCCCCTTGCGTTGCGGCGGGCAGGCATCATTGGGACAGTAGGTGGCCGCCTCGCCCTCATAGCGTACGAGTGGGGTACCGCATTCCGGACATTCGTGCACGAATTCCACCGGGGCGCCAAGGTGCGCATCGCGTTGTTCCTTGTCCACCCCGACGATTTGCGGAATGATCTCTCCAGCCTTCTCTACATAAACCCGGTCTCCGAGATGCAAGTCCAATTGCCGAATGATGTCTTCGTTGTGAAGCGAAGCACGTTTCACCATCGTTCCTGCCAACAATACCGGTTCCATATTCGCGACGGGAGTGACCGCACCTGTTCGTCCCACCTGGAAGGTCACTTCGTTGAGGCGGGTCAGTGCCCGCTCCGCTTGAAACTTGTAGGCTATGGCCCATCTCGGTGATTTAGCCGTGTAACCCAATAGCTCCTGTTGGCGAAGTGAGTCGACCTTCAGCACCACGCCGTCGGTGGCCACAGGCAACTCTTTGCGCGCCTCGTCCCAGTAGTCGAGAAAGGAATAAATCTCTTCCAGCGACGTGACGAGTCGCATACCCTCGCTCACTTTGAAGCCCCAGCTGCGGGCTTTCATAAGGTTGGCGTAGTGGGTGTCTCCGGGCAGTTCGTCGCCGAGCAGATAATAGAGATAGGCGTCCAGTCCACGTGCTGCCACCACACGACTATCCTTACTTTTGAGGGTGCCGCTCGCGGCATTGCGCGGATTGGCGAAGAGCGGTTCTTCGCGCGCTTCGCGTTCGGCGTTGAGGCGGTCGAACGAGTTCCATGGCATCAGCACCTCCCCGCGAATTTCGAAGCGGCGGGGCCAGTCTCCCCCCGCGGGGAGTTGCAGCGGAATGGAACGAATGGTGCGCACGTTGGCCGTCACGTCGTCGCCGCGCACCCCGTCACCACGTGTCAAGGCACGCACCAGCGCGCCGTCCTCATAGTGCAGCGAAATGCTCAGACCGTCGAACTTCAGTTCGCAGCAGATTGCGAAAGGTTCACCGTCCAGTCCCGCCTGCACGCGTTCATAAAATTCGCGCACGTCGTCGCGGTTGTACGTATTGCCGAGTGAGAGCATCGGTCGCTCGTGTTCCACCTGTTCGAACGTTTGGTTCAGGTCGCTGCCCACGCGCTGAGTGGGACTGTTGGGATCGTAGCGTTCAGGGTGTGCAGATTCGAGCGCCTGGAGTTCGTGCATGAGTTCATCGAACTCTCGGTCGGTGATTTCCGGTTGGTTCTCTACGTAGTACAAATAGTTATGGTGGTGCAGGGTTGCCCGGAGTTGGTCTATGCGGTCTGGCATGATGCGGTGTGGCTTAGTGCTGAGTTTGAGTTTACAGGCAAAAATAATCGAGTTGCGCGAAACGAACAAGTTTCGCACGCTGATTTTTTCTTTCCACTTTGAGTGCGCGCGTTCTGAAGTCGGCCGGCAAATACCCAGATCTGGCCCCAAGTGAGAAAACATTCGCATTGCTTCCTGCCGCCTCTCAATAAAAACAGCGATACGGTGGGTTACCCAAAAATCGGGTGAAACCCATCGTATCGCTGTGGGGAAAGAACTATCGGGAACTCGCCAAGCCGATGACGTTCGTTCTGCTCGCACCGGCATTGGGAAGCCTCCCGATGGTGTTGGCTAAAAGAAGCCTCGATACATGTCGATCAGCGTCGAAAGCTGTTGCAATTTAGTGTCGATCAGTTCCATCTTACAATCCAACTGCCCGCGTTCACTGTCGATCACTTCAAGATAGGTGGCTCTATTATTGAGATACAACTTCTGTGCGGCAGAAACGGCACGCATCAGCGCCTCATCCTGTTTCTGCTTAAATTGGCGGAGCTGCTTTAGATTTGCGATTTTCGACTGCAGCGTGCAGGTTTCGATGTAGGCGGTCATTAGCGCCTTGTCATAATTGTACAGCGCTTCAATTTGCAGCGCGTCCGCCTGAGAAAAATTGGCCTGTATGGCTTTTTTGTTAATCAATGGCGCCGTGAGACTTCCCAACGCGCTAAAAATCAACGATTCCGGCAGCTTGACCAAATACTTGGGATTGAAAGCATTCAGTCCCACCGCGGCCGAGAGATTAAACGAGGGGAGAAATTCTTTGCGAGCGGTTTCAACATCCCATTTGGCGGCTTCGAGTGCATGTTCGGCCTGCACCACATCCGGCCGTTGCAGCAAAAGCTGCGTAGACAAGGCGTGAGCAGCCGACGGCATCGCGAGTTGTGAGAAATCGTTCTTCGTCCGTGGGATGGGTTGAGGCAATCTACCCAAGAGTAAGTTGAGATTGTTCTCCGTTTCTACGATAGACTGACGCAACACATACTCATCGGCCTGCGCTTTGGCCAATTCTGCTTCGAACTTCTCGACGGCCAACTGCGTATCTGCATCTGCTTCTTTCTGAATGCGCGCAATTCTCACCGCATTCTTCTGCAAAGCGATGTATTGTTGCATCACGAGCAACTTATAGTCAAGGGCCAACAGCACGTAATAGTTCTCTGCAACGTCGGCCACCAACTGACTTTTGACAGCCCGCTGTCCCGCCTCTGAAGCCAGATAGCGTTCCACGGCCGATTTCTTGTCACTGTTCAGCTTACCCCACAGGTCTACGGTCCAATCTATTTGCAGCGTGGGAGCCAAATCGGGGATCACCGTTGGAATCTTGCGTCCCGGCGTGAGTTCCGTGCCCACATTGCCGGCGCCCTCGGCAGTGTAGCGCCCTACTTTGGAGATGCCGGCTCCCACATTGGCCGAGATCGAAGGCAACAACGCCCCCTGCTTGGCCGTGATTGCACTTTTGGCGATCGCCAATTCCTGCAACGTGATTTTGAGATCATGATTGTTTTGCAGCGCCGTGTCGATCAGCGACCGGAGCACCGAATCCTGGAAGAAATCGCGCCAGGCCGGCGACACCGTCACACTGCTGTCCCTCGACATCGAAGCCAGCGAGGCCTTCAGCGTGTCTTTGGGGAGGGTTGTCGCCTGTGGAGTCTTGCACGCCCCGGTGCAGAGGAGCGTGGCAAGTCCCACCGCGAGGTAAAGCATCTTATTCGTTTTCGTCATGACTGCTTTCCTTTATCCGTTTGTTCGAATACCGTTTGTCTTTCTCTTCGCTCAGTGGCTTCTCCTTTTGGTAGTGCACCAATTTATCGGCCATTCCGGCAAAGATGTAATAAAGACCGGGGATGAGTACCAGTCCGCCCAGCGTACCGATGAGCATACCGCCCACAGCAGCAGTTCCGATGGTTCGGTTGCCCACAGCGCCGGCGCCGGAGGCAAACACCATGGGAATCAAGCCGGCGATGAAGGCAATGCTCGTCATGAGAATCGGGCGGAAACGAGCCACCGCTGCAGAGATCGCAGCCTGCGAGATCCGTTCTCCTGCATTCTTGCGCTGAACGGCGTATTCCACCATGAGCACAGCGTTCTTCCCTAACAGACCGATGAGCATCACCAACGCGATTTGCGCATAGATGTTGTTCTCCAACCCGCAAACTTTCAGGAACAGGAAGGCACCACAGATACCCACGGGCAAAAAGACAATCACCGGCAGTGGGAGAAGGAAGTTCTCATATTGGGCGGCCAGAATGAAGTAGACAAAGACCAGACAAACCACAAAGATGACAATCGCCGTGTTGCCTTGTTCCGCTTCGTCTTTTGAGATACCGGCCCAGTCATAATCATAGCCCTTGGGCAAAGTGCGTTGCGCCACTTCCTGAATGGCGCGCAAAGCCTGTCCGCTGGAATATCCCGGCGCCTGCGCCCCCGTCACTTCCGAGGAGTTGTAGAGGTTGTGCCGCGTGATCTCACTCATACCGTAAGTCTTGGTCAGCGACATGAAGTCGGCATAGGGCACCATTTGCCCGTCTTCGTTCTTACTGTAAAGCCCTAACAGGTGTTCCGGGAAGTCGCGATACTGTGGAGCGGCCTGCACGATCACCTTGTAGGGTTTGCCGAAACGAATGAATCCGGTCTCATAGTCCGAACCCACCAAGACCGACAGGTTGTTCAGCGCCTTGCCGGGTTTGACACCCTTTTGCAGCGCCTTGTCATCATCCACGTGCAGCATGTATTGAGGATAGCTTGCAGAATAGAAGGTGAACGCGTTGCCGATCTCCGGTCGCTTGTTCACTTCCGCAACGAACGCCTTGCTCACACGCTCCATTTCGTGGTAGTCATTGTTGCCGGTCTTGTCCAGCAGACGCAGTTCGAATCCACTGGCCGCACCGTAGCCGGGCACCGAAGGCGGTTCGAAGAAGTCGATGTTGGCTTGTGTGATGCGCTCACACTTCTTTTCCAAGTCTTCGATAATCTGCTTCGCCGTACGTTTTCGGTGTTTCCAGTCCTTTAGATTGATCAAACAGCTGCCCGAGTTGGCGCTCGTTCCCTCAGAGAGGATTTCGAAACCGGCCAACGAAGACACACTTTCGACGCCTTCTTCCTTTTCTGCGATTTTGAGCAGCTGCTGTGCGACCTCGTTCGTGCGCTCAATGGTGGCCCCCGGCGGCGTTTCGATCACCGCATAGATCATGCCTTGGTCCTCCTGCGGAATGAAGCCCGACGGGAGTCCCATGTTGATCCAATAGGCCAAACCGCAGAAAAGCAACGTCAAGATCATGGTGAATGCCTTGTTGCGCACCGTGCGCCGAACGAGTCGTTCGTATCTCCGGCTGCCGGTGTCGAACTTGGCGTTGAAACGTTGCAGTGCACGCCCCACGAAGCCGAGCTGCACATGGTGCTCCTGTTCTTTGGTGAGGATGAGCGCACACAGTGTCGGGGTCAAGGTCAGGGCCACAAAGCCCGAGAAGAGAATGCTCGAGGCCATTGTGATGGAGAACTGACGATAGAACATGCCTTCCGGACCGCCCATAAAGGCCACGGGGATGAACACCGACGCCATCACCAGTGAAATGGCAATGATCGCCCCACTGATTTCCTTCATGGCCTTCTCGGTGGCCTCGACCGGCGAAAGCTTATTGCGTGAAATCTCTACATTCACCGCCTCAATCACCACAATCGCATCGTCCACCACGATACCGATCGCCATGACCAAGGCAAAGAGCGAGATCATGTTGAGCGTGATGTTGAACACCAGCATCGCGATAAAGCTGCCCAACAACGAAATCGGGATGGCCAAAATCGGAATGACGGCAGCACGCCAGTCGCCGAGAAAGATGAACACCACAATGCCCACCAAAACAAACGCTTCGATCAGCGTGTGGATCACTTTCTCGATACTTGCATCGAGGAATCGGCTCACGTCGTAGCTCACTTCGTAGTGCATGCCCTTAGGCATGTCCTTTTGCAAACGTGCCATGGTCTCTTTTACGTGCATGATCACGTTGCGCGCGTTACTGCCGTAAGCCTGTTTCAACGTGACAGCCGCGGAAGGTCGTCCGTTGAAGGTCGAATAGATATCATAGACCTCACTGCCTAAGTGCACGTCGGCAATGTCTTTCAAACGCACCACGTTCCCACCATTACTACTCTTGATAATGATGTTTTTGTATTCTTCCTCTGTGGTGTAGCGTCCCGGATACTTCAGGATGTACTCTTTGGCCTGTGGGCGCAAACCGCCGCTCTCGCCCAACTTACCCGGCGAGACTTCTATGTTCTGATCTTCCAGCGCGTCGCTCACGTCGTCGGTCGACAATCCGTAGGCCACCATTTTGTCGGGGTGCAACCACACCCGCATCGCATAGTTGCGCGTACCGAGGATGTCCAAATCGCCGACACCGTCGACGCGCTGCAACTCCGGCGCAATGTTGATGTCAAAATAGTTGTAGAGAAAACCTTGATCCACCTTCGGATCGTCGCTGTACAGATTGACATACATCAAGATATTGGGTTCCTCACGCGAAATTTTCACCCCTTCACGAATCACCTCGGGCGGCAATTTGTTGGTGGCCGACGAAACGCGGTTCTGCACATTCACCGCATCGACGTTCGGGTCGGTGCCCAACTTGAAAACCACATTGAGTGCCGCCTCGCCGTCGTTACCCGCATCACTCTCGATGTATTTCATACCGGGTACTCCGTTCAAGGCCTGTTCCAAAGGAATAATGACCGATTTCACCAGCAACTCGTTGTTGGCGCCGGGGTAGTTGGCAATCACATTCACCTTAGGAGGCGAAATGGAGGGAAACTGCGTGATGGGAAGGTTGAACAGCGACAGAATTCCGATAAAGGCGATGACCAGCGAGACGACAATGGAGAGCACCGGTCGACGAATAAAGATCTTGAACATCCTAATCTGCGTTTAGCTTATTCAACTTCATGGCGGCACGGGGCGACACCTGCGATACGCGCACCTTGTCTCCTTCGTTCACTTTCTGTATGCCGTCGACGAGATAACGGTCGGTCACCTGCAGACCCGAAGACACGACATAGGCTCCCGTATATTCCGCGTCGATCTTGATGGCGCGTTGATGCACCACGTTGTTGCGATCCACCACAAAGACGTATTTCTGGTCTTGCAGCTCATACACCGCTTCCTGCGGGATCAGCATGGCTTGCTTTTTCTCTACAAAGAGCTTCACGGTACCCGTCTCTCCGTTGCGCAAGAGGGAATGGGGATTGTCGAAGCTCGCGCGAATGGCGATTGTCCCCGTCGAACTGTCGAACTGGCCGCCGAGGTCTAAGATCTTGCCGCGTGCCGGAAACACCTCGCCGTTGGCCAATACCAATTGTAGGGGATTCTGGGCATAGCGTTCCGGATGCAGCCGGAAGTCCAAATAGTCTGTTTCTGAAATGTTGAAATAGACCAGCACCTTCGCGTTGTCCGACAGGCTGGTCAGCAAATTGTTTTCTTCGATCAGACTCCCCTGCTTGTTGGGGATGCGACCCAAAATACCGGAGAAGGGCGCACGAATGAGCGAGAGCCGTTTACGCATCACGGCCAACCGATAGTCGGCCTCTGCTCCCTTCAGTTTTGCCGCAGCCATGCGTCTCGCATTGTTCGACACCACCTTGCTTTCTGCCAGCTTTTCCACGTTCTGCAGGTCGATTCGCGCTTGCTCGGCGGCGGCCTTGGCTTTTGTTACCTCTTCGTTCGCACCGAAAATCGCAATACGGAAAAGGGGCTGGCCGGCTTTCACATACTGCCCCTCGTTGACATACACCTGCTGTAGCACGCCCGCTTGTTGAGAGCGAATTTCCACATTTCGCAGCGAGGCGATGTTCGCCACGTACGAGCGCGGCAGCGCAATGTCCTGCACCAGCGGGGTCGTTGCTGTATAAACCGGCACCACTTCTGCTTCTTTCTTGGCCTGGCACGCGCCCAGAAGCAAGGATAGCGCGAGACAAGTCAATCGAATCACATTCTTCATGTTTAGTCTTTGTTTGGGACGTGGCCTCCGCAGAAGCCATTGGTCGTTCTCTATTTTCCGGCCGCCCGCAGGCCGTCGGTGCTGTTCTTTTTGTTGAGTTCTTTTTTTCTCTTGACCGCAAGAGCAAACGTCGCTTCGCAAGCGCCCGATTTCTCTCGCCTTCGCCCGCTCTTTTTCGTATCGGAGGGACACGAATGGGAGGCGGAATGCGCGCGCAAAAGTACCATTTTCTGTCAACCGAACAAGTCGCACCCCCTGTTTTTTCGCTGTGCCGACACAATGTTTCCGCCTTTGAGGGCTGCATGTCGTGTCCATTTGACAAATCGGCGGAAAAAGCGATGGCGCGTCTCGGGCGCGCACAAAAAACAGGTGCGCATCAGCAAACGCTGACTCGCACCTGTTTTCTTAGAATGTGATGTCCAGACCGGCATCGACCAACGTGTAGTTTTTTCGCACCTCCACAATGGGCGCCGTGTCGTAGATCAGCCGATAGGTCCCGCGCAGACCGATGGCAGACGTGATACGATATTTGAGATCCACTGCCGCACCGAAACGGGCCTTACTGAAATACGCGTCCGGTGTTGCCTGGTGGATGGCCGTGGCCGTGAGTTCCCAGTTCTCGCCCAGTTTGCTGTTCACACTCACCGAGAGGTGACTCTTGATCCGGTGGCTGTATGCATTTTTCACCCCGTGAGGCGTCGGCGTCGCGCGTTCCCATTCCTCGTATTCGTAGAACAAGCCTGCGGCTGCGAAGACCAGGGTCGACGGACTGTGCACCAAACGATAGCGCGACTGCAGTCCCGACGAGAATTTGAAAGCCATGCCGCGACTTCCCGCCCATTGCGATTCCGCGTACGGATACACTTCGAAAGCGCGGTCCAGCAGATAGCGATATTCCCCATGGATGTAGCCGCCGCTTAGTGTTACCTCCTTGCCGTATGAAGAGAACTCGAATTTGTTGAGTAGGTTCACCACGCGATCGCGATGAATCAGGAGGTTGATGTTGGCGCTGTTCTTAAAGGTCAGCGCATTTTCCTTTTCCGTTTGGAAATTGAGCGAAGGGGTGATCGTGCCTTGCAGCGTCTTCGCGCTGTCGATGCTCATTGTCATGTTTTCCGAAAACAGCATCTGCGCGCCAATCCGCATGGGGGCCAAAAGGAGGAGGAAGAGGAGGAGTAAAGATCGATTCATTGGTGAGAGTTCGAAAAAGCCGATTCGTGGTACACCGAGCGCCGGTGGGGCGTGTGTCCGGAAGGCGGGGTTGTTTTTTTAAGATTGAGTTCTGATCAGTGGACGCACGGCGCGCGGTGTCTCGTGGTCGCGAAGTGGTGGCCAAGCTGGTCGGTTGGGCATGTTGTGCTGCCGATCGTGGTCGCGCTCCCGCGGAGTGGGAATCGAGATGAGGCTCTTTTCGTCGTGGAGTGTTGAGACCAGGCACTCCGTGATCCGTACCTTTGTGCACTCGCCGCTCACCGCATCACAGCAATTCGCCGCGAGGGTGGGGTGGGACGCGGCGTGCGCGTTGCCATTGAGCAGGTCGTGTACGTTCTGGGGTGAAACGCATTTTCGTCGGGGATGTGCAACGTTCGTCGGGATTATTTCGCACGGCATCCGCTCGGCCAGACAAAACAAGGAGGGAAACGCAAAAAACACTCCATCTTTTTTCGTCGATCACGCACCTTTCTTGAGAAGATTGGAGTACGGAATTTTATACATCGATCGTCTGCGTAACGTGCCGCCCTTCGCTCGTTTTCCCCTTGCGCGTACGCGCACATGTCAGCTACTTTTCGTTTTTTGCCTTCACCTCTTCACCCACCCTTTACATCTTGCAATGGGTCAATGAATTAGGGGTGAAGGTTTTTCGCAAAAAGGGCCTTTCCCCTTCACCCGGATCTTCACCAGTCCCTTCACGCGAATATGTAATTTGAGGCCTGCATTTATGCATATTTCGAAGCAAGAGAGGTAACATTGCGCTTTCTCGCTCGAGAGTGAAGCGAAGCGTGAAGGTCGAAGGACAAAAGCCTTCACCCTTATTGCGCTGTGCACAAATGAGTTGCGCCCTGCCGGTGAAGAGGTGAAGGCAAAAAACGAAAACCGCTTAAAACCTGCCTCACTCGAGGCATTTCGGAAATAATTTCCGATCTTTGTTCCGTTGTTGGCTTCATTGTTCTTTGTTTGATTCGCTTTTTCACCACCAATATAAAAGAACTTTGGAGCTTTCATGCGTTTTGGGGGCAGTATTAGAAAGTCAAAAGTAAGTATCCTGTGTTGCTAGAACTCCTCAGCCAAGTCACGAGGCCTCGTAATGAAACACTAAACGCAATGACAAGTTATGGAAAGACAGACCTAATTTTACAAGAAGCAGCAGATGGGTTCTGCGCTTGGTTTATCTTGCAATACATGAGAGGGTATAAACCCTTTGTGACAATGATGTCGAAAGAATTTATATTACAAGGCCAATTAAACTGACATATAATGCGATATAAGAAGATTTTTATTGGACTGGCATTTCTCTGTTTCATCGTGATAGGCGTAATCTTTCACTTTAGAAGAGATATTGTTGTCGCACCAATAAGGTGTGATGTTTTGGAGGCTGATACAACTTTCTCGGATTCAGGAATAAAATCAGTATACCACATAATGTTGGTTGATAATGCTCCGTATCTGGAACATAATATAAGGCAATGCTTAGAGACGTATTTTTGGAAGAATGTGTGTCTGGATTCTTTGGAGCGATATGAAAAGTATAAGATCTATTTTTATAGAAAAACCAAGTATTTGACTTTGGACTTTAAAGAGGGTGGGCAATATAATCCTGTATATAGCCATTGGGATAATACAATGGATTGGAGAAATCACTATGAAGATAGATTAGGTCAAATAAGCTACTACAGACGTACAGATGGAAGCGTCTGCTATATTGTCTTAATCTATGATTCTGGTTGGGGGATTCGTATGCTTGTAGACACTGCAAAATCTGAAATGTATAGTGAGGATTGTAAGAACGCGAAAAGTCTTTATAGACTAAAGATGAAAGAGCTTAAAATCGTTGATAATGAAATATAGAAGTGTTATAATAGCAGGTCTCTTGATAAGACTCTTCTCCTCTTGTCTTAAGGAGAACGCTATTCCCATACCCTCTTCCTTCTCCATTTTAAGAATGATATTGTTCTCTCTAATGGCGATTCTTATGTTTTGAGTTCATACTTAGACATCATTCACCAACCGCTGAAGCCGTTATGCAGAAAGTTATTCCTGCATCAGATTTGGAAAAGTATATCTCAGGTCGATATGATAAGATTCAAGGGTTCATAACTAAAGCTGCCGATACAAAGCGTTTTAATAGTTTCGATGATTTATATTATGGTCTTCGATTAGACTATGATGGTACGAAGTTCTTTTTAGATGAAGGAAGTTGCTATGCTATTAGGTTTAGGAGCAAGGAAGTACCTTTAAATGTTGATATTCCACGTGGGAGTAAGTTTAAAACTCCATATCCATTTACATCACATGGTTTTACTGCTGGAATAAAAGGTAGAATTGGAGTCCCAGAATTTACGGTGAAAAAAGGGGCTAAAATATCCATTAAAGATGGAGCAGAAATTTGGAAGATCACACGTGATGGTAGGCAGACTTTATATGCGGTATTCGAAAATAAAACTTTTAAAATAGTTGAGCAGTGAAAATAAAAGCACCAAGTGGAAGTCGCATTCTTTTTGAAGAAGAAGATATGTTCTTAACAGAATATTGTGATGATGACGATATCTGGTTTTGGAAAATAATAGGAGAGAATCCTTTTTTGATAGAAAGGGGCTTTAAAAAGCAAGGAGCTTTATACACCCTATCGTTTCCTCAAAAAAGGAAATATCCTTATCCCGCCTATGAAGGTCGCATGTATTGCATTTACTTGGGATACAAGTATGATGTTGAGAATATATGGCATGGATTATTCATACTATATCCAAACGAACGTAAGACGAGAAGATACTTAAAGTTAAATGATCATGATGATAGCCGAATAGAAGTTCCTTATGAGGAATTCATTGCTTCTTCCCCACTTATTTGGGAAGAGCGAGAGCCTATCTCTGATTTTGTTTTTGATGTAGAACCGCTGGTCTATCTGTTCAAAGACGATTCATATATTGAAGAGAATTTGCAGGGTGCATGGCATAACAAAATATCAAATAAGGAAAATGAATAACGGTAGTATTCGATATAGCTCAATAGCAATATTGCTTTTTACTGTTTTGCTATCGTCTTGTCTTAAGGAGAACGCTATTCCCATATCCTCTTCCTTCTCTATTGAGGTGGCGGAGGATAAGACCGCGCCTGTCATCATTAAGCTACAGAATGATAGCTACGGAGCGGATGAGTATGAGTGGACCTTTGAGGGTGGTTCGCCAAGTTATTAACGAGGGTTCTATCCTTTCAATGAGGTTTATTTAGAAGCACCGAAGAAAGAGACAAAGGTGGCCGGAGAGTCGCCTGCTAAACAGAAGTATGTAAGATTGGACTCATACGACCCTCAGAAAGGTGAGATAGTCTCCCGTAAGAAGACCCAGCTCTATAAGGTGTCGGAAGAGACAGCAATTCGTTACCTAAAGGAACTAAAGGATAAGTACGCACCTGGGACGATCATTGCTGATGTGCCTTCAAATAAAACGGGAGTGAATAGAGAAATCTTTAAGGTTAATCAAGGGCGTGACCTAAAAGGGCAAATGATTCTTGAAGTGCCCGTGCAGAAAGCGGAAATACCGCCAAATGTATTAGAATACGCGAATGATCACCGTATAAAGATTAGAGACATAAAAGGCAAATACTATAATTAGTTATGAAGACAATATTCAATAGTACCTGGGTTGGTAATCATATATGTACAGAAGAAGCAACCCTAAGTCAATTAGATGGCTACAACAAGACTCGCTATTCTCGTCGAAAAAATAAGGAAGGCCTTTTGGAACAGGCCTCTCGCGAAGCGCATGAGCAACAAAATGTTTACTTTGCAACGATTCTCAATGAGGATGACAGCCCCTACTGCGCCATTGAATCCAATGTGGGATACTTTGGTTTGGATTTCTTGAGAGATAGCTACGATAACTATTTGAGTTTCTCGTATCGTTCCTACCCTGAGTATCCCGAGAAGTTGTTCCTATACGGAATAATCCTTTACGAA
>QWCC01000360.1_pt1 | contig 22509 bp, 20 predicted proteins | sample 1972491 | NCBI WGS metagenome assembly QWCC01 (sample SAMN09866718, study PRJNA288562) | Human oral metagenome isolate term5_saliva, whole genome shotgun sequencing... | isolation source: mouth | host: Homo sapiens | place: USA: California
TTCGTATGGTTGCGCTCTTCCATTTTGAGCGTGAGCTTAATGGCTCCACCTGTGATGACATACACACCTTGTGATAGCTTTATAGCATAGATGCAAAACCATGAAGAATGGCGTACTGTTCGTTTCAGCTTGGCTTTTTCCTTGCCGAGCATCATCTCCGAGATGCGGAAGTTTTCCAATGAGTGAAATAGCGACTCCAGATTGGAATCAGGCTGTAAATCCAGCATCAGGCATTGCAGCTGATCGCTGTCCTCAATCGTATCTTCTATGGCTTGGTTGATGTCCGTCACCTTGAAATAGGCAGACAAATCATCCCAATTGTCACGGAAGAATTGCCGAAGCCACACTACATCGTCCTACTTGTCAAACAGTATATAGAACGCATTGTCGCCCTCCCCATCGTATCACGCAGCCCATAGACGGCCGTCGTCTGTAATTTTATCGAACGTCATGTTCTTTCTTTTATGTTGCAAAGATAAGTTATATATTTGAACTATACAACTCACAGGTTGTATTTAACTATTATTTTCTTCTCTCGTCATCTCCAAATTGATGTCAAACGCCTCGACGAGCTTTTCATAGTCGAAACAGTAGGAACGCTGCTGCACGGACATCTTAGTGGGTTGCCCCTTAGCGTCGCGGTGCTCAAAATCGAGGACTTGATTGCCTTTCTTAATGACGTGGTAGGTCATGCGCTGCTCGCCCAGATACTCTTTGCTGTTTTCAAGATAGTAACGCAGCGACTCCTCGGGCAGGGAGGTCTCGCCGTTGCGGTGGGCATTGAGTTTGTAGAGCATGAAGATGCGGGTCTTCTGCAGGTAGAGTATCCTGTGCGGCTCCGGCCATACCGTCTCGCTGATGGTACTGGAGTGGAACCGGCTGACGGCTCTAATTCTAAAATCGGCATCTTCGTAGATCTCGCCCTCGCTATTGAGGAACTGCACCATGCGCCAAAAACTGCCCAGTTCGTCGTTGGTCTTACACTCCATGTTCTGGTGTACGATGCCCTCAACCATTACATTCAAAACATCTGAATACGCGATAGGTAAATCCAACTTGCCTTCCAAGCATCGGAAGGCAGCAAGTGGAATCACCCAGTTTTGCACAATGCGATCGATGACATTCCTACCGCCTAACCGCTTGTTCACATCATCCAATATCAAATGATACTGATCATAAAAGGCTTTGGCAAACAGTTCCCTATGGGCCAAGAGTTGTAGGGTTAAGTGTGTCATTCCCTTGGAACGCATCATGAGTAGCCGTTGATAATTCTTCTTTTCATCTTCCGTGAAGTCGGACTTGGGGAACGAGAGGAAGATGAGCCGGCTGAAGAGGGCGATGTCGGCCGTGGGCATTTCCTGTCCGGAGATGATTACTCCTGCATCCACGGCGGTGGTTTCCTTCTTCTTGTCGGCGGCCATGTTCATGCGCGTTCTCCCCGTACCGTCCCATAGGCCCTTGACAAACTCGATCTTGGCGGTGTCGATGCCGTTCTTGTATTCGTCAATATGCACCAGGGCGTTGGCGGCGGCAGCCACGGTGTCGTTGAGGGCCGGAATGGTGGAGTTCTGTATGTTGGGCGGTATGTTGTCGATCACGAAGAACGACATGAGGGTATGCCCCAGCTCGCTCTTGCCGGAACCCTTCGGACCGAAGAGGTCGAGGATGGGGAAGGAACGTGTGGTGAGGGTGATGATGTCGCGAAAGAGCGTGGCGAGATAGAAGCAGAAGCCGATCTTGCCGTTGTCGCCGAAGACGAGGAAGAGCTGACGGGTAAAGTCCTGAAGGCTGATCATGGAGAAATTGAAATGCACGAACTGCCGCTCGAAGCGAAAGTAGTCGGTGTTTTCCTTGTAGATCCTGGAGAAGGCAGGAAGATAGAAATTGCCCTTCTCGCCCAGGTGGACGATGCCGTACTCATTGACCTCGTGGAACTGCTGACCGTCAAAGATGCCGTTGCCAAAGGCAAAGAAGCCCTTCTTGTTCCAACCCAACTGCTTGATTTGCGCAGCCGTCTCGGTCTTCTCGTATAGGAAACTTTTCAGTTTGATGAGTTCCTTCTCGCCGGCCTTCCAGATGAAGTTGCCGAGCGATTCGAGTTTCTGCCGGAACTTCTGCAGCGAGATAAGGTCTTCCTGCTCCATCTCCACAATCTCCTTCGTGCCCAGTTCGTTGGTGAGCAGGTAGAGGCGTTTGGCCATGAGTGGGTCCTTGATGTGGAAGAGCGGCGTAAGGGTAAAGTTGCTCCATTCGAGTACGCCGCCCTTCTCGGTGGTGGAGAAGTATTTGCCGCGGTCTATCCAGAATCCGTACTGGCGGTTCAGGTCGATATCGTCCTCCTTCGGACTGTCGCGCCTCGTCCGCTCGTTCTCGATGGCTTTCTGCCAGAAGAGCTTGCCCCGGTGGTACTTCGTGAGGGCATCGATGAACATGGTGAGCTTGGTATCGTCGTCGATAAAGGAGAGCAGATGGGCTATCCGCTTCACGGCATCGCTTTTTTGCTCGGTGTTGCCGCTCGTTTCAAAGAGTTTGGCGGCCAGCCACAGGATGAAGTCCTCTTCCTCGACGGCCTTGAAGAGGGTTTGATTCTTGAAATAGGTGTCGGGATCTTCTTTCTTGCCTTCCTCCGTGGTAGTTATCTCCTTGACCGACACCGTAAGGTGCTGTTCGGTGGCGAGTTTACCAGCCTTCATCACCGCCTCGATGCCCGTGCCATAGTCGGCTCCACCCTTGAGTGGGTCGTTGTCGGGAATGAAGCACACCTTGTTGGCAGCCCTCTTGATGAGCTGAAACTGCTCCACAGTCCACGCCGAGCCGAGGTCGGCCACGGCGTTCTGCACCCCGATGGCGTGCAGACGCATACAGTCGGGTGCGCCCTCCACGAGGTACATCTGCCCGGTCTTGCCCGCTGCCCGCCATGCCACGTCCAACCCGAAGACGGTGCTGCGCTTGCTGTATAGAAGGGATTCCTTGCTGTTGAGGTATTTGGGCTGACTGTCGTCCATCACCCTTGCCGTGAAGCCGATGATGTGTTGGTAGCGGTCCTTGATAGGGATGACGATGCGGTTCTGGAAGAAGTCGTAGCCTTGTGGGTTAATAAGTCCCAACTCCTGAAGAAACTCCTTTTGCAGAGGTAGATGGGCGAGGGCTTTGCCGTCGATGGGCGCAAAACCGATTTCTATCTCGTCGCAATACTTCTGCCCCCAGCGGCGGTAGGCATAATCTTGGGCAGGCTTGTAGCGCAGGAATACCTCACGGTAATGCTTATGCACGGCAGTATTGACAATCAGCAGCGACTCGCGTTTCAACCGTTGCTGCTTCTCGTCGATGGTTTCCTCTCTTTCCTCCACCTCGATGCCGTACTTCCTACCCAGCCACCTGACGGCTTCCGGGTAGGTCATGTTCTCATGCTCCATCAGGAAGGTGATCACGTTGCCTCCCTTGTGGCAGCCAAAACAGTAGAACATGCTGCGGTTGGGCGTAACGGTAAACGAAGGTGTCTTCTCCTGGTGGAAAGGGCACAGGGCACGATAGACGGTGCCACGCTTCTGAAGCGGCAGGAACTCGCCCACCACATCTTCTATATGTGCCGCGTCGAGTATCTTTTCTATGATGGTCTTGGGTATCATCTCATCCTCTAATAATTTCAATGTTCACAAAAAATGCCCCAGCCGACTGACTTCACAGCGGGTCGGCTGGGGACTTCTACTTAGTCACTTGTTATTTAGAGGATTCGCTAAGTATCTCTCAGTCCCGCCACCAGTTCCGACTTCAGAATATACCAGCAGCGTCCCATCTTGTGGGCAGGAATAAGTCCCTTCTCAATGCGCTTGCGGATGGTACATTCCTTGCGTCCGAACATGCGGGCAACATCGGGCACGGTATAAACGGTGTCCGAGGTATCTACTATGCCGTGGCTCGTGACCGTGGCATTACTCATACTCTTGTCCTTCCTCCCAAGGTTCATCGCTGAAGAAGTCTTCGGGCAGTTTTTCTTTCCATTCATGTTCATCTACTAAAATATCAAGTTCGCGGTTTCGCTGCTCCATACTGATGGCACAGATGGCCATACGGTGGGCATAGCTGTTGTAAGAAACATGCAGGAATCGGCCCTTTTCCTCACCCAAGAGGCGATTGAATCTGCTTGCCAGGTTGCGCACAGCGTGCGCACGCATTGGGGGAATGTTGGCCACTCTTACCTCTCCGACACTGATGCCATTGATCCATGCTGAGGGATGGATTACCTTTTCTACTTTTACTTTCATAATCATGAAATTTTTATCCGAAACGACATTGCTCCAGTATTCAAAAGTAGAAAGATTCCGGTCCCTGTTTTGGGGGCGTTTAGAATAGCACTAAATCCTTTTCCAGCCATTTTTTACTTGTTTCTTCTGATTTAATGCTGCAAAAATATAATCAAAAAATCTGGAAAAAGAAAGAAAAGGCACCAAAACTTGCCAACCAACCAACTATTTAACACTACTTGGCAAGTCCTAATGGGATTTTGTAAGATGATATAGGGCTCTCTAAAAGCACTCATATCGGTAATGTAAGTAATGTGTAGAATAAAAAGTCTTGTTTTTTACATAAAAAACAAGACTTTTTACTGTCTTTGCTGTCCTAAGATAGGAAAGTCAATGATTATAGCAAAACAAGTGAAACAGAAAATCGAGACCATACCCGAGGGTGTGGTGCTTGGCATTAAAGACTTTCAAGTGGAGACCCAATATGAGCCTACCCTTGTGAAAGCCTTAAATCGACTTGTGCAGCAGGGTGACCTCGAAAGGCTCTCCAAAGGGAAGTATTATAAACCCAAACGAACCATTTTCGGGCAGCTAAAGCCTTCTGAAACAGAAATTGCCAAAGATTTGCTGGAGAGAAACGGAGAAATCATCGGTTATATCACAGGCACGACAGCTTTTTCCGCCATGGGTCTGACAACACAGATCGCATCTTCTACCATGATTGGCACAAACAAGTATCGTCGTCCTATTAAAAGAGATGAATATAAGATTAGCTTTCTTGTACAGGAGAACCAAATAACAGAGAAAAACATCCCTCTCCTTCGCATCTTGGATGCACTTAGGCTTATCCGTGTTATTCCTGCGACTACACCTGACGAATGTATCGTTGTCATGCAAAGGACGCTTGCCCGCTTGTCAGAAGAAGAGCGTAAAGAGCTGATTGCCCTCTCCAAAGGTTATACGCCATACGTGAGAGCTTTGTTAGGAGCCGTATTGGAGAGCATCGGAACAGGAACGTATGGACTGAAGGAGTCTCTCAATGGAGTATCAACCTACAAGCTCCCTATCTCCATCCAAGCATTACCAACCATGAAAAACTGGAATATCGTATAAATTCATACGATAACTCTCTTTACAGACAATAATCTATAAAGCTCAATTCTTCTTGATGATCGATGTTATGTATTACAAACTTGGCTCTTCCTCAGTCTCTGTGTTTTGAGGAAGCTCCTTCTCAAACGCATCAACTTCATCTGCAACAATTTTCTTTAATTCTTCCTGTGGAATAATCAGCTGATAGTCCGCCACACCAATAGGCTTCCCCATATCCTCCAAAGCTAGTTCAACTTCAACGTGATCCTTCTCCGCACAAAGTATGATACCAATGGAACGATTCTCACCATCCTTGCGCTCTAAGCGGTCGAGCAGAGAAAGATAATAATTCATCTTGCCTGCAAATTCCGGACGGAACTCTCCTATTTTCAAATCAATTGCCACAAGACAACGTAGTCCTCTGTGAAAGAAGAGCATATCAACTCTACTCCGCTTGCCATTGTATTCCAAAACATATTGATTGCCGATATAGGTAAAGCCTTGCCCTAGCTCTAGAAGGAATTGCTTCACCTTATCCACCAAACGAGCTTCTAACTCTGTTTCGAGTATGGGATTCTTCACGCCAAGAAAACCGAGATTATAGCCACTACGAAACACCTCATTAGCAAACGTTGCTTGTTTTTCCGGAAGAGTTCGATCAAAATTATTGTCTGCCCGTTCTGTTATTTGATTATGCGTTCTAAGGCTAATAGCATTCGTCAGCAAATCACGGCTCCATCCCTTTGAGATAGTCTCCTGTGCATAATATAAAATAGCTTTATCGTCATCACCGAACTTTCGCATCAGCTGGAGCGTATGTCCCCATGGCAAAACTGCGACAGTCTGTCGCAGTTTTGGTTCGCTATCGCAAAACCGCACATAGAACTTCTTCATATCCCATAGGTTACGCGGCGACATTCCCATTTGTGGGTACCGCTCTTTAAGGTCAATGGAGAGGCGATTGACAACACCACTACCATGTTTGTTGTCAAGTTTTCTATCGTGAAGCAATTTGCCAATTTCCCAATGTACCTCGCCTATGGCAGCACACATACTATGGGCTACAATCTGTCGCGAATGATCAATAACTGCGACAGCCCGTCGCAGAATTGCGTTATATTCAGACTCCTGTATCTCTATTATATCATTCATATCTTATTCGTTTTTCCCTCGTATTAGTTCACGAACATCTATATTAAGGATTGTCGCGATACGGTCTAACGTGTGCAAATCAGGTTGAGCGGTGTTGGTGCACCACTTACTAACTGTTGCGGGATTCCTTCCTAATTCATCTGCTAACCACTTGGCGGTTCGCTTCTTTTCTACAAGGACAACCTTAATTCTATTCAAGTCTTTCATAAATAACTTTGATTTGAACGCAAATTTACTGAAAATAATTAAACTAAAGCAATTCTCAATCTAAAAATTTGTGCATCCAAGATAAACTTTATATATTTGCAGTGTTATTTAGAGGTGGAACTAAGCGTTTTCTGAAACACAAAATCCACTCTATTCATACGCATTCGTTCCTTCGTCGAGGAGGGAAGTGTGTGCTCTTTGAAAGCAAGTTAAGGATATAAAATTCCCCACATTAGTGTCATGGGTTCTGACCCCGTTTGTGACCCCACAAATCTGCGCTACAAATGCGCTACATGCTTTTTTGAACTATTTCAAAATTCTGCATTAAGTCATTAGTAAACAGATGTTTGTGGAGCAGTGAAAACCGACCCCAAACGGATCACTTGGGGCCCCATGCGAGTCACAAAACGGAAAAGAGGAGTTCATAAATGAACTCCTCTTTTTTTATGTTATTCTTTGAATGGGTTTGATTTATTATTTGAGCCCCAAAAGCTTATATTATTGGGCATTATGTTGCTCCATTTCAAGCGAAGCCCAAATAAAAGGGCCTATTCCTTTGGGGTCGTTATTACGAACTGGCTCGCTCATATAATAGTCAAAACTGCCATCTCTACGATAATTTTCCTTACCTTTCGGCACAAACGGACCCTTACCTGGCCCTAAACCACTCACACTACAGCAATCCGTTAGCGAAAGAGTCAAGTCATTATTCACCCGAATAAAATGCTGTAAGATACCTTGATAGGCACGTTTTCCTGCCTCACGGAAGTCAGAACTGAGCCAGCCTTGACGTGAACCTTTCAGTAAGACATAAGAAAACATGCAAGAAGCAGTGCTTTCCAAGTAGTTCTTTGGACTCTTAACATCCATCACATCATACCAAACGCCACTCTTTTTGTCTTGATATTGCACAACCGCTTGCATTGTTTTCTGTAATAAAGCCACAAGTTCGGCCCTGCGAGGATAGTCATTCGGCATGACATCTAAGCACTCCATGATGGCCATTACGTACCAACCCAGCGCACGAGCCCACGTGTGACGACTTTGTCCATTGCCTTGATTTGCCCAGAATTGACTATGAGTTTCGTCCCAAGCATGCTTCCAAAGACCAGTTGTTTTGTCGTAAGTTCGCAAATCGGTTTGTAGTATTTGATGAACCGCATCGTCAAGAATCGCACGTGCTTTTCGGTCAGAATAGTTTGTCAAAGCATAGTTACAATAGAATGGTAAGCCCATAAAGATGCCGTCAAGCCACACTTGATTAGCGTATATTGCCTTATGCCAGAAGACGCCATCTGACGTTCTTGGCTGCTTAAGTAGTTGCTTCATAAAAGTCTTTAAGGCCTTTTTCTCACCCTGAGTAGAGGCATATTGCTGCATCTTGAGAATGAATTTAGCCGGCCGAATGTTATCAAGATTAAAGGCATTATAGTCATACCCTGTCACCTTTCCTTGCTGATCAATCATCTTTTTGCAATACGCCGTCAGGTAATTCTTAATAGAATCGCCCCCATAAACATGGTAAACATCTAATAAACTCTCTAATTCTATGCCCACAGTATAACTCCAACGAGGGGCCGAAGCAAAGTCAAGTAGCCAGGGTTTTGGTGTTCGTTTCATCTCCGAATAAGCCATCCATTCAGACAAATGCTTATAAGGCTGCTTGTCAGTAGACAATACTAACGAGCCATTCATTTTGACATTATCGAACGAAACGTTTCGAGTCTTCCCCGTAATTCTAACATCTTGTTTGCTTATTCCATTGAATTCGCAATCCTTTAAGCATATATCTGAGACATTTTCTACACTATCTCGTCCCACAATCAGCACGCCATAAGCGCTCTTTTGACATGTAACCTGCTCCACATTCACGTTTCTTACCTCTGGTTCAAAGCCTCGATAACATGGTTCTTGAGGTTCATAATCAAGGTTAATCTTAACTACTGCCTCCTTACATTGCCCTACTTTAACGCGCCGAACATTGATATTCTCGATACGACCACCCCTACAATTGTTTGTTTTAATACGCAAAACACGATCCAAATGAGGTGAATCCATCGTGCAATCTTCGGCAAAAACATTCATACATCCGCCTGAAATCTCACTCCCAATCACAATACCTCCATGGCCATCTTCCATCACACAACGTCGTATAATAATGTTCTTTGAAGGCTGATTCCAAAGTCTTCCGTCGTTATTTCGACCGCTTTTAATGGCTATACAGTCATCCCCTGTGTGGAAATGTGTATTCTGAATGAGCACGTTTTCACACGCTTCAGGGTCACATCCGTCACCATTTGGCCCTTCATTCCATATCTTTACGCCATCAACCGTCACGTTCTTACATTGTAAAGGGTGTATAACCCAGAAAGGAGAATTTAGTAAAGTAACGCCCGAAACACGCACTCGGTTTCCTTTTACGAAGTTAATGAGCTGGGGACGAAGCCCATATCCCAACCCAAAACGACGCTCATCCCAGGGTACATCGTCTTCGGCCATCTGCTGAAGTCGCCTGCGTGAGCCTAACACTTGTGCCTCCTTAGTAACTCCTTTGACATATCCGAAGACCTCTTTTCCACACATTGGCCACCACGTTTCATTCGAACCACCGCCATCTATCGTGCCTTCTCCCGACACAACAACGTCATCTGAGCCAAAAGAATAAATGCAAGGACTGTAATTCCAGCACATCATTCCTTCCCAAGATGTCTTTACTAACGGATAGAGTGAACGTTCAAACACAAACTGAAGTAAGGCATCTTTGCTCACAACAAGTTCGATTCCAGAAGATAAACGCAATGCTCCAGTATGCCATTTTCCTGCAGGAACCACCACTTTTCCACCGCCTTGACGAGCCAAAAAGGCTATAGCTTTCTGAATAGCACGCTGATTTTGTGCCGCCGAGGCCGTCGTCTTTGCTCCAAATTTCGTAATAACTACAGACCTATCGGCAATCCTTGGTTGCTCAATAGCCTGCTCAATAGCTTGGTATTCGCTTTCATTCCAACCATCGCCCAATGCGAACAACGGAAAGAATACGAAGAAAATCAATAATGATAATTTGTTCATTGTTATTAAGTTGTTTGTTTTTTATAGATTAATCTGTAACATTAAACCAATCAATATCTATCCAACCGCGATTTGATTTCACGTTGGGTTCTTGTGCAACAAAGCCCATCTTTGCTCCTATCCACTTACCTTCTCGCATCTTAAATGGCTCACCTACTTCCTTAAAATGCTTGCCATCACGACTGAAAGCGAATCGAACTATGCCGCCATCTACCTTCATTTGAAGGAACACTTCCTCATAGATTGCAAACTGATAATCGTTATCATCCTGCCCCGTTTTTGCCAAATGAGCCAACGGAGTGACTATAACCGCCCCACCTTTATCGGCATTTCGGCAAGTCATTTGTTGCAAAACAAAGCCATCACCCACACGTTTTACCACCAAAGAAGAATAGTCAAGACCCATCATTATGAGTCCACCTAACTGACCTTCTGCTTTACTTATAAGGGTTAATTTGGCTGTAATGGTGAAGCAATCTGCAGGAGTTTTCTGCAATAAAAGATTGGGAACATTCCAAAAATTGTCGTTGGTTTTATACGTATATAGCCTGAAAAAGCCCAACGAAGTAGGCATTCCGAACGAAGGATTATAGTTAGCTTGCCACTGCCATTGACGGCCCAAACGAGGCAAATTGAATGAATCGCTCTCCTGAGGAGTTACAATCAAGCGGCTTTCAGACTTTGGTTTACGATATGATAAATAAGGTGTTCCACAATAACCACGCTGAGGAACACGGCCAATGACAGGCCAATTGTCTTTCCATGTAAGTGGTTGCAGATGCACAACACGCCCATATGGTCCCTTATCTTGAAAGTGAACAAACCAATCTTCGCCATATTTCGTGTGCACCCAAGCCCCTTGATGTGGCCCATTTACAGGCGTATTGCCCTGCGCCAACACCTTTTTTGCCTCATAAGGGCCAAAGGGTGACCGCGCACGTAAAGCCAGTTGGAATCCTGTTGACACTCCTCCGGCAGGACAAAATATCCAATACCACCCATCACGTTTATAGAATTTAGGCCCTTCACACGTGCGGTTTTCCGTGCCATTCCCATCAAACACTATCACGGGCTCACTGATAGCACGCGTCCCATCGGCATCCATCTCACGCACAGTGATAACACTTGCAAAGCCCGTTCGACTGTTAGCCCACGCATTTACAAGGTAACATCGCCCATCATTATCCCATAATGGCGACGTGTCGATAATGCCTTTACCAGGCAATATCAGCCGTGGTGGCTCCCAAGGTCCTTCAGGACGCTGCGCCTTTACCATGAAAACACCTTGATCGGGGTCGCCCCAATAGATGCGATATGAACCATTATGATAGCGAATACAGGGCGCCCAAACACCCTTTCCGTGTGCAGGAAGCCCCCCGAATAGGCTATCTGGCCACACACGCTCAAGCGCATGACCAACTATCTCCCAATTAACGAGGTCACGAGAATGTAGAATCGGCAGTCCGGGAACACAATTAAAAGAACTCGAAGTGAGGTAATAGTCATCACCAACTGCCACAACATCGGGGTCACTATAATCGGCATTGATCACAGGATTGACATAGATGCCATTGCCTTTATCGGCACACCACACCCTCGATTGATATTGCCCGGCCACTGTTAAGGGCATCATCGCAAGCAAGATACAAAGCAGTTTGTTCATCGTTGCTGTCAGATTATTTCTTGATTAGTAATTTTTGAAATAGTTATTAAGTGTTTGTTTAAGTTTGATCTTCACGACCTTATGTTGACAAAGATAAGGAAAAAGCACGAGATAAAGCCTGAACGGGTTATTAAAAAAAGTTATATAAATATTTTGAACGTATTGGTTTTTGCACTATATTTGCCCCTATAACAACACCTTTTGACACATGAAATCAAAACATTCACCGCTATTGAGCATTTCGTTGCTTGCTACATGTGCAATAATCCTATTGTTATCAGCGTGTAAAGAGACAAAATCAGTGGCACAATCAAACCGAAAGTCTCAGCCTAAACAAACGGTTAAGGCGCTTAAACTCACCAAATCCTATAAGAATTTAACAAGAGACGCCGATACCACCTGCGCTGGTTGGCACATCATTTTGCAATCAGCAGATGCCCCATATAAAGTGAAAAACGAAGACTTCTATGACAAAATAGTTCTTATTACGCTTTATAAAAACGGCAAACTATTAGTGAATCGCCAAGAGATTACCACCAAAAATCTGCACAAAAAGCCTCAACCTTACCTGCAACTTTTCCCCGCCCGGGTCAATCTTATCACACGAACAACGGCTCAGATTGGCATTAGCAACTGCTTCCCTGAAAGCGATGAATGCTGGCTTTACACGCTCTTCTATGGACAAGATGGCAGGATGAAGAAGAAACTTATAAAGATAGAGATGGACGATTCGGATGGCGTGGCCGAGTTTTTCAGGTCATGGATACACGAATGTCAATTGAAACCTATCGATGTAAGCTCATTAAAGATGGTTGCAAATGAGTTTTGTTTGCCAAGCCTTGCTAAGCAATTAGATTATAAAAACTGGCAAAAGATATTGCCAAAGAAGGTTGTCAATAGAATTAATACAGACATAGAAGTAGACGCTAAGACCTCCTTTATTTCAGAAAACTATTTGACTCACCGCGGAATCGTATGCTTTTATACGCACAATTTCAAGCAAAAGATTGACTCAGTTCACTATGAATTAGCGCTGAAAATGCAAGAAGATAGCACACAAACTTTTGCAGGAATCAGTAAGATATGGCATGAATAATAGAATCAATGAACGCAAACCATTGACAAATATCCTTGAATTTATCCCTCTGCTTCTAACATTTCATGAAGTTATGGGATAGCATATAGAACAAAATATATTTGAAATGTGATGATGAAACATCAATAAAAGCAATGGTTTTTCATGCGTTCTGCAATATGTTTGCTATCCTTCTATCAGCAGGATGGCTTAAAGAAGAATATAACGGATGTGGAAGCAAAAAATGATTTGCGCCATATTGCGTTGTAATCTGCCTCATTTCATCGAGTAATTAGACTCAGATTATCAGATAAAGTGATGCAGTTTGTGATATGATTGCAGTTCAACGCTGTAGGCGTTGTACTTTTGATAGCCCAGGGTTGGCGTTAGCCTACCCTGGGTTACGCATGTAATGAGAAGGTCAACGCCGTAGGTGTTGTACGTTTTCTGTATGGAATACCACGATATAAAGCCAATAAATAAGAGGTACAACGCCTACAGCGTTGTTCCCACTAACGGCAATTGACCCAGGGTAGACTGCGCTTTCGCTTGTCAACCCTGGGCTATAAATGGTACAACGCTTACAGCGTTGCCACCTCGATAAATACAAAGTTAGTATCTATTGCATGGAGATAGCGCTATAAGTATAGTGCTTTCTCTCATAAATCACTATAAAATCATGGTGTAAAATGGACAAACACTCATGTAAAATAATGCAGATAATTCAAGCGATTAGGCCTAAATCATTTTCCTTTTAATTATCAACAAAGTAAACATTCCCTATTCCCCATTGCACAAGCTCCCTCACTTTCAACACTGACAAGTCTCATTTTTCTTTGAGAAAGGACCGAGAAAAGGCCTTGTTTTAAGACAAAAAATGACGAGAAACACATGGGAAACGCCTCACTTAGCAATCAATATGGAGTATAAACAAAATAAAAAAAGTCTGTCAGTTCTCATGAACTGACAGACTATATCATATTTTTTGAATAACTGCTAAATGTTAAATAGCGTGCTGATTAAAGCAAAGCCTTAAACTTTTCGTCAAGAATTGCCTTGCTTGCAGCACCAACAAACTTATCAACTAACTCGCCATTCTTGAAGAAAAGGATAGTAGGAATGTTGCGAATACCATATTCTGCTGCCACATCATCATTCTCTTCAACGTCGCATTTGCCTACAACAATCTTGCCATCATACTCTTCTGCCAGTTCAGAAATGATAGGACCGACCATACGACATGGGCCACACCATGTTGCCCATAGGTCCACTACCAATGGTAATTCGCCGTTTTTGTAACTTTCAAAGTTCTCGTTTGTGATTTTAACTTCCATCTTATTGTATTCTAATGTTATTAATCTTATTTACTTTTGCAAAAGTAAGCATTCAGTTTGATAAAAGCAAACGTTATGCCAAAAAACAGTATTCTGTCTGCCTTGAGCACCATTAATTAATGTGATATGACATGTATGGATTGCTCTCTACATAGCTAATCAACTCCTTAGTGACATCAACGGTGTGACTACGCGACCTCAACATCAGGCTGACATTATGCTCTCTATCGACCACTTGTATATAGAATTGCGCCTTGCCTGGCTTCTTTTCAACGAGTGTTGTAAGGTCATTGACAACGTCTTCTGTTAGTTCTGAGCTATCAATGGATATCGTAATCTTTTCTAAACGCGAATCCTTTATCGTCTGCATATATTGAATATCTTGCACGCGAAGGTCGTAAAAGTTGCTATCTCTGTATCGTTGCTGACACTTAGCTGTTATATATACGATGCAGCCTTCAGTCAACATACCGCGCCAACGCCCCCATTCCTCACCGAAGAATGCCAGTTCTCCGCTGCCTTCGAAGTCCTCTATGGTGACAAATCCGCATGGTTTTCCGGTCTTGGTAAACTTAGATTTCACGCCTGTTACTATGCCGCCAATAGATATTTCTTCTTTCTTTACGAGCTCATCTTTTTTATCTAACTCCGTGCAATGCGTGTTACAAAGTGACTTTAAGATAACTCCGTACTCGTCTAATGGGTGAGCACTGAGATAAATTCCAACCAAATCACGCTCTCGATTCAGTCGTTCAATCGTACTCCATTCCTCGAATTTGCCTGGGATTGGACGCGAAATTTCGACTGCACTCTCGCCTCCGAAGAGCGAATTGCGGGCTTCTCGCTGTTCTTGTTGATATTGAATGGGCCATTGACTTCACGCTCTTTAACGATAGATTGCGCTGCCATTTCACCCATTCCCTTAATGGCAGAGAGGCCAAAACGAATCTCTCCACGCTTATTTACGCCAAATTCGGAGTAGCTTTCATTAACATCTGGTCCCAAAGTTGCTATCTTCATACTCTGGCATTCCTCCATTAATTTCGTTATCTCTGTTATCTGACTGAAGCGTCGAGTCATAAGAGCTGCCATATACTCTGCCGGGAAATGCGCCTTCATATAAGCCGTTTGATAGGCTACCCACGAATAACACGTGGCGTGAGACTTATTGAATGCATAAGAGGCGAACTTCTCCCAATCTCCCCAAATCTTCTCTAATATCTTGGGATCGTGGCCATTTTCCGTTCCTTGTTTAATGAATTTAGGCTTCATTGCATCTACAATGGCCTTCTTCTTCTTACCCATTGCCTTACGAAGAGCATCGCTTTCACCTCGCGTAAAGTTAGCCAACTGACGAGAAAGTAACATCACTTGCTCCTGATATACAGTGATTCCATAAGTGTCTTTGAGGTATTTCTCCATACAAGGAATATCATAAGACACTTGAGTTGGGTCGTTTTTACGCTTAATAAAGTCAGGAATATAGTCCATAGGACCTGGCCGATAGAGCGCATTCATGGCGATAAGATCTTCGAAAACGGTAGGATGTAGCTCGCGAAGATACTTCTGCATACCGGGTGATTCGAATTGAAACGTTCCAATGGTACGCCCTTGTTGGTATAGCTGATAAGTCAGTTCATCTTGATGAGACCTGTAGACTCAATGACGTGTCCATCATATTGAGTTACGGCCGTCTTAAAGCCTGGATAATCGGGATCATCAGCCGTAGAAACTGGCACCCAGTTACTAATTGGATCACGACAAATAATGAATCCGCACGCATGTATACCCGTTCCACGTACAGTTCCCTCAAGCATCTTTGCATACTTAATCGTGTTTCGCTCGCGTGGATCCTGTGAAACTTCGGCATCACGAAGCTCTGGTGTGCACTTAATTGCATTCGTTAGATTCATCTTTAAGCCATCGGGCAGACGATCAGGAATAGCTTTACACAAGAAGTTTGATTTATCTAAAGGCAACTTTTCAACTCGAGCAACGTCCTTAATTGAGTTCTTCGTGGCCATGCTTGCATACGTAATAATGTGTGCACAGTTCTCATGTCCATACTTATCCATAACCCATCGTAACACCTTTCCACGCCCATCATCATCGAAGTCGGTATCAATATCTGGTAGGTTTACACGGTCTGGATTCAGGAAACGCTCAAAAAGTAAGTCGTATTTCAATGGATCTATCTTCGTAATTCCTAAGCAATAAGCCACTACAGAGCCTGCCGCTGAACCACGACCTGGCCCTACCATGACGTCCAATTCTGTGCGGGCAGCGTTGATAAAGTCTTGAACAATGAGGAAATATCCAGGGAAACCCATCGTCTTCATGACGTGAAGTTCGAAGTTAATATGCTCTTGAACATTGGATGGAATGGGGTCTCCATACAACTTCTTAGCACCATCATGTGCCAACTTTGCAAGGTAATCGGCTTCAAACTTGATGCGATAGATTTTATCATAGCCACCAAGTCTCTCAATCACCTTTTGGCCTTCTTCGGGTGAAAGCTGATTTTCGCCGTTTTCATCTGAGGTAAATTCCTTATAAAGATCAGCTTCAGAGAACTTCAATTTCCATTCTTCTTCCGTACCAAATGATTCTGGAATCGGGAAAAAAGGCATGATAGGACCATGCTCTATGCTATAGTGTTCAACCTTATTTAATATCTCAAGCGTATTCGTTAAAGCCTCGGGAACATCTGAAAAGACTTCATTCATCTCCTCACGAGACTTAAACCACTCCTGTTTACTGTATCGCATTCGGTTGGGATCATCAAGATCTTTGCCCGTGGAAAGACACAAAAGATGGTCATGTGCCTCGGCAGTTTCCTTGTCCTCAAAATGCACATCATTTGTACAAATGACTTTAATGCCATACTCCTTTGCAAATTCTAACAAGACTTTATTAGCCTTTTGCTGCAATGGAAAAGCTTCACGATTCGCGAGAATTGTAGGATCTTTGACTTCATGCCGCTGCAACTCAAGATAATAATCATCTCCAAACACACGATGATACCATTCACAAGCTTCGCGCGCTCCCTCCAAATCACCTTTTATTATCTTAGAAGGCACCTCGCCAGCAATACATGCTGAGCACACAATTAGGTCCTCATGATACTTTTCAAGCTCTGTTCTGTCAGTACGAGGGCGGTAATAATATCCGTCAATCCAAGACTTACTAACTAACTTTATGAGGTTTTTGTAACCATTATAGTTCTTTGCTAACACGATGAGATGATAGCCAGAGTTGTCTCCATGCTCTTTAACTTTGTCATGAAGTCTATGATGTGCCACATACATCTCACATCCAAAAATCGGTTTAAAAGGCTCAAGTCCTTCTGCTTTACGCTTTTTATTGACACCAGCACAATAGTCGGCAAACTCTTTTATGCCGAACATCACGCCATGATCTGTCAGAGCCATGCCTTTCATCCCATTCTCAACAGCTTTATCTACGAGTCGGGATATCTTGGATTGTCCGTCAAGTATCGAATAATATGTATGGACATGAAGGTGTATAAAGTCTTGCATAAGATAATAATTTGGGTTGCTAAGGTACTGCAAAAAACAGGGATTACAAAATAAAACGTGGTTTTTTATTTTAGATATTTGCTCATAAAACAAAAAATAATTACCTTTGCCATTAATTAGTTTGCATCAAAACGACTATGATTAAGAAGATAAAGAAATTCAAGAAAATACGTATTCATCGCGAAGGGACAGACACTCTTCTCTATAGTTTCATAGCCTATGCGGCAATTGCCCTATTATTATACCGGTTAGATAACAAGCTTTTCTTTTGGTCTTTCCTTGTAATTTTCGGCGCAGTTTATGGAGTTGTACTCAACTTCTACCGCTGTCCTTTACGCCGTTTCTCTGAAACCGACGAAACAGAAAAGGTAGTTGTCGCTCCCGCTGACGGCAAAATTGTCGTTATTGAGGAAGTAGATGAGAACGAATATTTTCATGATCGACGCCTGATGATTAGCATTTTCATGAGTCTTTTCAATGTTCATGCCAACTGGTTCCCCGTTGATGGCAAGGTAAAGTTTGTGCATCATAAAGACGGAAACTATCATAAAGCATGGTTACCAAAGGCAAGTGAGGAGAACGAACGTGCTGATACGATGATTACTACACCCGATGGAGAAGACATTCTCTGTCGACAGATTGCAGGAGCCATGGCACGTCGCATCGTCACTTATGCCAAAGAAGGCGAAGATTGCTATATAGATGAGCACTTAGGATTTATCAAATTAGGAAGCCGAGTAGATGTATTCCTGCCCATAGGAACGGAAGTTTGCGTGAAGATGGGACAGACTACAACTGGCGACCAGACGATAATTGCAAAATTAAAATAGACAATTGGTCAACTAAAACAATGGGTATTAAAAAACATATTCCTAACAGTATCACTTGCTGTAACCTCATTTCAGGATGTATTGCCACGACATTTGCCTTCATCGGAGATGCCAAATTAGCACTCTGTTGGATTGTAATCGGCGCGGTATTTGACTTCTTTGACGGGATGTCGGCACGTCTGTTGAATGTGTCATCTCCCATAGGAAAGGAACTCGATTCCTTAGCCGACGACGTCACTTTTGGCGTTGCTCCTGCCACAATTCTATTCTCAGAACTTAATGTTCTGGAGTATCCTGGCCCACTACTCGGTATTAAGGATTTCATTCCTTATATCGCTTTCCTTATGGCAGCCTTTTCCGCTTTGCGCCTTGCAAAGTTTAATCTCGACGAAAGACAAACCACTTCATTCATTGGTTTGCCTACACCGGCTAACGCTTTATTTTGGGGTTCGCTCATCGTTAGCAACCCTTCATGGATTGAAGGCACGTCATATTCCTTCGCCTTTCTATTGGCAATGTTGGCCATCAGCTGTTATTTGTTAGTATCAGAACTACCAATGTTTGCACTGAAATTCAAGCATTGGGGATGGAAAGGCAATGGAGTGAAATATTGTTTTGCAGCACTTTCGCTCATCTGTCTTGTCGTTTTTGGTATCTTTGAGGCTTGGTGGATTATCATTTCCCTGTATCTTCTCGGTTCAATTTTACTTTGGTGGAGAGCCAGAGCCTAACTAACCGAGGCGCTACTCGACACATTTTTGTATTCAAGGAGGCTTATTTATGTTTTTAATAAAATTCATTTTCCTGCTTTTCATAGCATTCTTTATCTTCATTTTGCTTACTGCTTTCCGCTTCATCAGCACGTTCCGAAGCAATATGAACAAGTTTAATAGGCGTTCACAAGGCTTCGGTCAGCAGCAACAAGGCCATCAACAACGACGCACTTATGGTCAGAATGGTCAGGTCTTTGACACGCGTGAGCCTCAGGATGCAAACAAAAAGATTTTCAAAAAGAATGAAGGTGAATACGTAGATTACGTAGAAGAGCAATAAACAAGCCTCACCTAAACAGGTGTTTTATACCAAAAAGAGAAAAGTAAAGGCTGAAAGTTCAAGCAAAATAAATAGTGCTGGAGGCACAAGTGCACACCGCTTATATCCTTTCCGATAACATTTGCACGCCACAAATGCACCAATAAAGATAAACAAAGGAAGGCTATTGACCAACAAAAACGCTGCAAAGGGTTTCCAAGAATCAGTTGGTGCGTCAAGAAAGAAAATGGATATAAATTGTAATAATGGTGTAGGCACCAATGGAGACAAGGCATAGAACTTCAACCAAGTAGGCGAATCATTATTCTTTTTTATAAAGAAGTACATGCAAATTGCATAAAAAACAAAGATGATCGTCATGTCTTTTCCTTTGATTTAACCAATTAATACATTGCAAAACTAATAAAAAAGAATGGGAAACACCGCTATTCGATAATATTTAACAACATGAATCGCATGGTTTTTCGCTTCCAACTAAACGGATACTACCATCATAATATGCTCCAATGTCATGCAAACACAAATGATTTTCCATATCAATCATTCCCTCATACAGCTTCTCCCTCATCGTGGAACATAACATTGCGCTCCCAATACGATAATATTTATCTTAACAAAGTGCTTCATTTTACCAGGCAATTAGCATCAAATCACACGATAATTTGACACAAATCATCGTGTGATTAGACTCAGATTATCGGGTAAAATGATGCCGTTTGTGATATAGTTCACGTCATCTTCCGACACGAACTAATGGAATGTTATGCAAAAAATGAATGTTAGTTGTGCACTAACGTACCTATTTCTTCTCCGTCAAGCACTCGTTTTAAGTTGCCATATACGTCCATGTTGAACACATAAATAGGCAAATTATTCTCCTTGCACATTGTAGTTGCAGTGAGATCCATCACTTTCAGTCCACGCGTATAAATCTCATCATACGTGATATCAGCAAACTTTGTAGCGTTAGCATCCTTTTCAGGGTCGGCAGTATAAATGCCATCAACGCGTGTTCCCTTAAGCATCACGTCGGCTTCTATCTCTATTCCACGCAAAGAACTGCCTGTATCGGTGGTGAAATATGGGCTTCCTGTGCCTGCAGAGAAGATGCAAACATAACCTGCTTCCATTGCTTCTATGGCCTTCCACTTGCTATAATACTCACCAATTGGCTCCATGCGAATAGCCGTTAAGACTTTTGTTTTGACACCAATCGCACCTAAAGCACTACTGAGCGCTAACGAATTGATGACCGTTGCGCACATACCCATCTGGTCACCCTTTACGCGATCAAAGCCCTCTTGACTGCCACTGAGACCTCGAAAGATATTACCGCCACCGATAACAATACCAATTTGAACGCCCATTTCATGGACTTCCTTAATCTGTTGAGCATAGTCTGAGAGACGACGTGGGTCGATTCCGAATCCCTGTTCACCCATTAAACTCTCACCACTCAATTTAAGTAGAATACGTTTGAATCTCATATATTTTTTAATAACAGCCTCTTTTGTTTATCATGTGATAGAAAAAAGAGACTAAAGTTTATGATTTAACGATTGAATTTCTTCTATATTATTGTTTAATTTGATGCCGATTGTAGGACTATTCCCGCCCACTCGTTTGCAAATAAAAGTGAGATGACTGTCAAGACTGGCTATTGATGCACTCTATTTCCTTGAATTTATATTCTCGAATAACCCCTTCCCGGTCTCTGACTACCATGGTTCCATCGTCTTCAACCTCAATGATTGCTGCATCAAAGACCTCGTTTGAAGCGACATCTCGATAGGGATAAAATCCTTTCCGACGATAAAGTGCCTCATGATAACAGGCAGAAACATCACCATATTGCCCATTTTCAATCCACGAATAATACTTATCAAAGCATTCAAGAATAGCGTCCAACACCTGCTTTCGCTCCACTTCATGGCCTAAAATCTGTGCTAACGAAACGGGATTTGGGGCATCAGTCGTGAAAGTTTGCTGGTTAACATTGAGTCCAATGCCAAAGATACAGTCCTTAATATGGCCCGCCGAGATTGTGGTTTCTATCAAAGTGCCACTAATTTTGCGGTCTTTCCAATAGACATCATTAGGCCATTTCAGTGTAATATCATTTGTATAATGGTCTAACACCTCTTTCAACGCAAGCGCACCTGCCATAGAAAGCAAGAACTGACAACGCAAAGGAACCATCAACGGATGGACCATGACACTGAAAAGCAAGTTCTTTCCGGCCTCACTCTCCCATCGGTTTGTCGCCTGACCACGCCCTTTTCGCTGATAATCTGTCACGACAACAACCATTCTTTGCGTCTGTTCATCAGCCAATCTGCGTATCTCATCATTGGTAGAATCGGCTTCTTCGAGCCACACCACCTTGGGTTTATCCTTTTGTTTCTGTTTCTTTTTGAACCAATCTATTATCTTCATTTGCAGGAATTGTACGAAATCTAAATTAAAAGTGGATTAAAGGCATCGACAACATGTTCGAGTTTAAAGTTCTCTGGGGCAGTTCCGACAATCGTGATTAAGTCAAAACGCAACTCCTCTACAATGTTTTTTTCCTTCACATAGGCATTCGCGGCATGACCAAGATTGCGTATCTTTCTTACATCTACAGCCTCATCAGGATGCATAACAACGTCAGAACTACGCGTTTTTACTTCGATAAAGACGACCGTAGTGCCATCAGGCGTGCGCGCAACGATATCTAAATCGCGGTGACCTTGACGCCAATCGCGCTCTATAATGCCGTAACCTGCGTGCTCAAGAAACTCAGCTGCATAGTCTTCTCCTATCTTTCCAAGTTCATTATGCCGTGCCATTATCTATAAATATGGACTACAAAATTACGACATTTATTCTGTTTCGTCAAGTGATTCATTAAGAAAAATCATTCCATTTGCAGCTTTATTCATTATTCCTTGACTTCCTTTTGGATTCAATGTTGCGTCAGTTGCATTTTTTTTATTACCTTTGCAAAGAATAAAATGTATGAAAGTAACTGACATCATCCAACAAAATAAAGACCAAAGAAGGTTCTCTATTGAGGTACTTCCACCCCTAAAAGGGAATGGAACTGCAACACTTTTTGCCACGATTGATAAGTTTAGAGAACTCAATCCGCTTTATATTAACATCACAACTCACCATAGTGAGTTTGTGTATCGGGAGCTTCCGAATGGTCAGTTCACACGAAACCGTATACGACGACGCCCAGGAACAGTGGCCATTGCAGCTGCTAT
>QWCC01000184.1_pt1 | contig 22440 bp, 12 predicted proteins | sample 1972491 | NCBI WGS metagenome assembly QWCC01 (sample SAMN09866718, study PRJNA288562) | Human oral metagenome isolate term5_saliva, whole genome shotgun sequencing... | isolation source: mouth | host: Homo sapiens | place: USA: California
AAGCCCATAATGACCTTACCCTTCTTTGCCTCTGGTGTCTTCATGAAAGCATTGAAAGCTACCTCAAGACCACCGTGGTCAGCAAGGTTCTCACCTAATGTGAGCTTACCGTTAGCATGAAGGTCTGGCAACACCTTAATGGCACTGAAGAAGTCAGCATACTTACCTGTACGGGCCTCGAAGTTCTTTCCATCCTCTTCAGTCCACCAGTCTGTCATATTACCATCCTTGTCGTAATGGCGTCCTTGGTCATCGAATCCGTGTGTCATCTCATGTCCTATCACCACACCAATGGCTCCATAGTTAAAGGCATCATCCGCCTTCGGGTCGAAGAATGGGTATTGAAGAATACCTGCAGGGAAGCATATTTCATTCGTCGTAGGATTATAATAAGCATTAACAGTCTGTGGTGTCATCAGCCACTTATCCTTATCAACAGGCTTACCAGCCTTCTCCTTGATAGCATCCTCAGCCCAGAACAGCTGACAGTTCTGCACGTTCTCATAATAAGACTTTGTTGGGTCTATCTTAAGTTGGCTCAAGTCCTTCCACTTATTAGGGTAACCCACCTTCACATAGAAGGTTGAGAGCTTTTCAAGAGCAGCCTTCTTAGTAGCCTCACTCATCCAGTCTTGTGCCTTAATACGCTCAGCAAGACTCACCTCAAGGTTCTTGATGAGATCTTCCATACGTTTCTTACTTGTAGCTGGGAAGTAACGCTCACAATAGATACGGCCAAGTGCCTCGCCCATCTGCTTCTCCACCTGCTGTGTAGCACGTTTCCAACGAGGATAATCCTCCTTCGTACCACGCATCGTCTTACTGAAGAAATTGAAGTATTCTGCTCGTATATCATCACTCAGATAGTTAGCTGAAGCAAGGATAGCGCTCCACTCCATACGTGCACGCAGTTCCTCTGCACTCTCTGTAGCCGTTAGCTTATCAACACCAGCAAGGAAAGCAGGCTGACACACTACCATCGTCTGAATATACTCGCTCTTAATACCTTCGGCATTAGCCAACTGCTCGAGTGGTATATTAGGATATTTCTCCTTAAACTCACCGAGTGTCATCTTGTTATAGTTGGCCTCAACGTCACGTAACTCCGTACGGCTCTTTGAGATCAAAGCCAACATTGTCTCATAACGCATCACAGCATCACGTTTAGCCGCAGCCTGTGTATCAGAGAAACCATAGAGGCGGAACATATTAGCGATGAACTGGCGGAAGGCATTACGGATGTCTGCCGTAGCCTTGTCATTATCGAGATAGTACTCTTTCTGTCCAAGGCTCAATCCGTCTTGATAGATAAGAAGGATATTCATCTTCGCATTCTTCTCATCAGCCTCAAAGGAATAACCCATTGGAACACCATAACCAAAACTTGCATACTTCAACTGCAGGGCACGAAGGTCGGCCAGACTCTTTGCATTCTCCATCTCGTTGAGTAGCGGTTTAACCGGACTTACGCCCTCCTTGTTACGGCGCACTGAGTCCATGGCGAGCTTATAGAAGTCGCCTAACTTTCTCTCTGTCGACCCTTCCCTACCCTGTTTCTTGAGCAAGTCAGTGAGGATCGTGTTGATACGCTTGTTGTTGTTCTCTTGCAACTGGTCGAATGAGCCGAAGCGTGAGAACGCTCCTGGAAGTGGGTTAAGCTTCTGCCATCCACCTGTGGCAAACGTAAAGAAGTCGTCAGCCGGGCGTACCGACTTGTCGAGATTCTCTGCCTTGATACCTGCCTGACCCTGTGCCATAGCGGTAAAGGGAGCAGATGCAAGGAGCATCATTGGTAAAAGTGATTTAATACGCATAGTAATATATTTAATTAATAATAACCTCCCCCAACCCCTCCGAAGGAGGGGAGTGCAGGAAACAGGCCTGCTTACCGTAGTTGATTTAGGACCTCCCCCAACCCCTCCGAAGGAGGGGAGTGCAGGAAACGGGCCTGCTCATCGTAGTTAATAAATAACTTTAATCTTCTAACAGAGAGTAATATAGAAAACTTCTCATCCACTAACTATCGTGAGAATCATCCACTAACTATCGTGAGGAACACCCACAAACAAATGTGAAGATAACATCCCTATCACAAGTAGCCAACCTATCCAACCATAGCTGGTTTGGGACCTCCCCCAACCCCTCCGAAGGAGGGGAGTGCAGGAAACAGCCCTGCTTACCGTAGTTGATTTAGGACCTCCCCCAACCCCTCCGAGGGAGGGGAGTGCAGGAAACAGGCCTGCTCATCATAGTTAAAATATAACTTTAACCCTCTATTAGAGAGTAATATAGAAAATTTCTCATCCACAAACTATCGTGAGGAACACCCACAAACTATTAAAAAGATAACATCCCCATCACAAGTAGCCGACCTATCCTGCCATGGCAGGTTTGCGGCTCCCCTCCTTCGGAGGGGCTGGGGGAGGTCCCCTACTCCTTCATCCCCTCCAGTTCTTCCGACAGTATGAGCCATCGGTCGTTCTCCTCATCAAGCTCACGCTGAAGGTTGGTATATTCTGTAACGAGTTCCATATTCGAGGCATTCTCAGGTGCCATAAGGAGCTCGTCGAGTTCGCTCTTACGTGCTTCCAGCTTCGATATCTTAGCCTCCGAGTCGTCCACTGCGCGCTGTGCCTTACGTATCTTCTTCTGCAGTTCCTTACGTTCAGCGTATGACAAAGCCTCACCCCCCGCCCTCTCCTGCTGAGAGGGAGCTGCATTTTTGCTATCAGTAGATGATGGCTTACTATTATTCCCATCCTTCAGCGAACTGTTTCCAGCACTCCCCCTCTCTGCAGGAGAGGGGGTAAGGGGAGTGAGGCTTGAGCTCCTCAACCAATCATAGATACCACCTAAATGTTCTCTCACCTTACCACCACCGAACTCATAGACCTTACTTACCAGTCCATCGAGGAACTCACGGTCGTGGCTCACGATGATTGCCGTACCATCAAAGGCCTTAATAGCTTCCTTCAACACTTCCTTTGAGGCTATGTCGAGGTGGTTGGTAGGCTCATCAAGGATAAGAAGGTTTACTGGTTCAAGCAATAGCTTAATCATCGCTAAGCGCGAACGCTCACCTCCTGAGAGTACTTTAACATACTTCTCTGACGTCTCTCCACCAAACATAAATGCACCGAGGAGGTCGTTTATCCTCAGACGCATGTCTCCCGTAGCCACCCTATCGATAGTTTCATAAATCGTAAGGTTCTCGTCTAACAGTTGTGCCTGGTTCTGTGCGAAATAACCAATTTGCACGTTATGCCCTATCTTCAGCGTACCGTCAAATGGTATCTCACCCATGATACACTTCACGAAGGTAGACTTTCCCTCACCGTTCTTACCGACGAAGGCCACTTTCTCACCTCTTTTAATAATAAGGTCGACACCCTCAAAGACCGTCTGACCCGGTCCGTCACTATGCAGTCTACTTGGATAAGTCTTCCCCAAGCCCTCTGCAATGACAGGATAGTCACCACTTCTCAGACACGGAGGGAATTTCAGACGCATAGCCGAATTGTCCACCTCGTCCACTTCTATGGGTACTATCTTCTCCAACTGACGGATGCGTTGCTGCACCTGTACGGCTTTCGTGGCCTGATAACGGAACCGTTCGATAAACGCCTTGGTGTCGGCAATCTCCTTCTGTTGGTTCTCATAGGCACGAAGCTGCTGTTCGCGACGTTCTTTCCTAAGGACAAGATACTCGTCATACTTCACCCGATAGTCTTCCACATGGCCACAGGTTATCTCAAGCGTACGGTTCGTTACATTATTAACAAATGCTCGGTCGTGACTAACCAGTACTACAGCCTTAGCACTCTGGGCAAGGAATTGCTCCAACCATTGGATTGACTCAATATCAAGGTGGTTCGTTGGCTCATCAAGTAAGAGTACGTCTGGACGGCGGAGGAGTATCTTTGCTAACTCAATACGCATACGCCATCCACCAGAGAACTCACGGGTAGGACGGTCGAAATCGTCTCTCGTAAAGCCAAGACCCGTCAGTGTGCGCTCTATCTCAGCCTCATAATTCTCACCTCCCATCATCATATAGCGCTCATGCTCCGTCGTAAAGCGCTCAACGAGTTCGGCATATCCGTCACTCTCATAGTCGGTGCGCTCGGCCATCTCTTGCTCCATCTCCTTGAGTTTGGCCTCCATCTTCGTCTTGTCAGCGAAGGCCTTGCGCGTTTCCTCCTTCACGGTCGTATCGTCAGAAAGCTTCATCACCTGCGGCAGGTAGCCTATTGTCGTATCGTTCGGTACAGAAACGGACCCGCTCGTAGGCTTCTGCATCCCACAGAGTATCTTCAGCATGGTTGACTTTCCCGCTCCGTTCTTACCCACTAAGGCTATCCTGTCTCGCTCATTGATGACGAATGAAACATCCTTAAACAATGGCTTCACGCCAAATTCCACCGTCAGTCCGTCAATTGATATCATGTTCTAATCTCTTTCCTAAGTGTTCTTTGCAAAGATAAGATTTTATTTTCAATAAGAGAAATCCGTCTTTTGTACATTTCGTTACGCTATTCCGTCTCTCTCATCTCCCATAAGACCTATCGGCATATACCTATTTTGTTTATTTTTCTATGTTATTTTTGCAATTTGACAAAGATAGTAATAATAAACTAAAAAACCAATGAAAAGGTGAATTAATACACAACATTCTCGCTAAAAGTACTTTTCTGTACCGATGTACTCCTATCCTACCATACCACAATACGATTTCTTCTATTGTTACATTACGTCTATCGAATGCTTGAAATTATTTTACATGAATCCAAATAAGAGTCAGTAAACAGCAAGCCAAACACACACTATAATCAAGCTTACAACTAACAGTGATTCAGATGGTTATAAACAGCAAAGGAGAACATGCCCTTCAACGTTCAAGAACATGCCCTTCTTGCCTCAAGAAGAGCCTCTTCTACATGCAAGAAGGGCATGTTCTCCAACGCTAAACATAACATACTGATTTATTGAAGTTTACATACTTAATTATAAAAGGTATCATACACCTATCCAGAGGGTATTTAGCTCATTACAATGTAATTATTTTTCACACTCTTATAGAGTCTTCTGATGTGTGGAGTATTTTGTTTTGCTTGCTATCATTTTAGCGTTTTTCAGTAATCAACAGTGGGCTATTTAGCTCCGAAATTATAACATTTGGTAGGGTAGCCAACAAACGCTAATAAGACTTATCAACCTACCATCTGCCCCTAATCACTCAAGGTTCGCTTATTATAGCAGTAGAGAAACATTGGTCGAAAGATCCTTTTTATTCATTAATAATCAGCTGCTTGTATGCAATATTCCTAATAAATGAGGATTGCGCCGTATCTTTTTTATTCCTACCTTTGCCAACGTTAATTAAACACAAAAATATTTGAAATAAGATTATATGGTTAAGTCTAAATTTGGTATTGCTCTTTTGATGGCGACATCTTTGCCTATGGCAATACAGGCCAACAACATTATCGAGAAAGGAGATACCTCCAGAGTCTATGACATAGACGAGGTTGTCGTCATCGACCAGCCTAAGGAGGCTTTCCGCCTGCGTCAGCAGCCATTGAGTAGCACCTCTTTTAATGGCGATTTGATACGTAATCTCAACGTACAGGACGTGCGTAACCTTTCTGTCTTCGTACCTTCATTTGCCATGCCAGAGTATGGAAGCCGTTATACCTCTTCTATCTATATGCGTGGAATAGGCTCACGTGTCTACTCACCAGCCGTGGGTATTTATGTAGACGGTATGCCTATCTTGAATAAAAGTGCCTTCAATTTCCATACGTATGACGTCGACCGTGTTGATGTTCTGCATGGTCCGCAGGGTACACTCTATGGGATGAACACCGAGGGGGGACTGATTCGCCTTTATAGTCGTAATCCTTTCCAGTATCAAGGGACTGATGTTCAACTCTCTATCGGCTCGAAACTCTATCGAAAGGCAGAGGTTAGCCACTATAAGAAAGTCAATGATAAGATGGCATTCGCCGTTGCTGGCTTCTATGGAGGGCAGAATGGGTTCTTCCGTAATCAGTATGATGGCTCACATGCCGACCTTATCAATGAGTTTGGAGGTAAGGGACGATTGCTGTGGAGACCAACAGACAGACTGAACTTCGACCTCATTGCCGACTATCAATATACTCGTCAAAATGGCTTCCCATACGGTCAGGTGGTCACAGAAGACGAACTTGCTGCTGCCACTATCACCTCTCCTCTCTATGGATTGAAGGCTGGTACGCAACTACCTAACCAAAATCGACAGAGCAATTATCGCCGTAATATCATCAACACAGGACTGGGCATTAAATATGCGGGTAATGGATTTGACATCAATTCGATGACTTCTTGGCAGTACCTACGCGACTACATGCTCATGGATATAGACTATCGTCCACAAGACTTCATGCACCTCACGCAGCGTCAGTTGGGTAACACGGTGACGGAGGAACTATCTGTTAAGAGCAAAAATGATAGTAAGTGGCATTGGACCTTCGGTGCTTTCGGGTCTTACCAGTGGTTGAAGACGACGGCACCTGTCTACTTTGATCAGGATATGAACAGCTATCTGTCTAAGAAGATTACTGACTATGCCTACAACGGAATGCTTAACGCCATGGCTGCACGTGTGGCTCAAAGGATGATAGCAGGCGGTATGTCAGAGGAACTCGCCAACAAGACGGCACGAGCAAGCGTCGCTGCAATGATTGCTGGGGCTGGTGGTGTAAACATCAACATGATGATGGACCCTGTCCCAGGTGTCTTCCATACGCCAACACTCAACTTGGGTGTCTACCATGAGAGCAACATTGAACTCACTGATCGCCTTATGGCGACCCTTGGTTTACGCTATGATTACTCACGTGTAAACATTGATTACGAAACTTCTGCACGTGTTGCGCTGCAGGAGAGTGTGATGGGTGTAACCATCAACCCTGTTATCACCTCTGCTCTGAAGCATAGCGAGCATGACAGCTTCAAGCAGCTTCTCCCAAAAGTGGGCCTGACCTATCGTCTTCAGAACGGTAGTAACGTCTATGTAACATTGTCAAAAGGCTATCGAGCAGGCGGTTATAACTTCGAGATGTTCTCTGATGTGCTGCAGACTGAGACCTCTCAGGCGGCTAACAAGGCCCGCGCTGATGTCGACATCGCACATGATGAGGCTTACTATGAGCGTATCGCAAAGACGATTGAGTATAAACCAGAGACCAGCTGGAACTATGAGGTAGGAGCACACCTAAACCTCTTCAACAACCAAGTACACCTCGATCTCGCTGCTTACTATATGCAGATTCGCAATCAGCAGCTCTCTGTGATGGCGGGTAACTATGGCTTTGGACGTGTGATGACAAATGCGGGTCGTAGCCATTCTTGCGGCTTAGAGGCAACACTCCGTGGTGTTGCACTCGACAACAAACTAACCTACGGACTCAGCTATGGCTTTACAAGTGCACAGTTCGATGAGTATAAAGACTCTATCGCAGGCGTTGGTATGGTTGATTACAAGGATAAGCGTGTACCTTTCGTACCGCAACATACACTCGGCGCCAATGCTGACTATCGTATAGATGTTGACCCTGCAGCCTTGCTGGATGCGTCTAATCGCTTCCACTTGCGTAGTGTCACGGTGGGAATGAACCTCTCTGCACAGGGTAAGACCTACTGGGATGAGCAGAACATTATCGGTCAGAACTTCTATGCAGTGGTAGGTGCCCATGCCGATGCCGACTTTGGTCCGCTTCATGTCAACCTCTGGGTGCGTAACTTAACAGATACTAAATACAACAGTTTCGCCGTTCAGAGCGCTGCTACTGGTACTCGCTACACCTTCGCACAATTTGGTAATCCGTTCCAAATGGGCGTGGACTTTAGGGTACACTTCTAACGATAAGGGGGTAAAGGGGACCTCCCCCGACCCCTCCGAAGGAGGGGAGAGCCTAACGGGACATGGTTGGGTGTGGGGGAATAGATAAGGCGTAACGCACGAATAAGACGTTTTCACTGGGCGAGAATATAAGGAAAGAATACTTAACTATAAGTTCTGTGGGGACGTGAATATAAGTTAGTGAAGGCGTAAATACAAGTTAGTGGAGATGTAAAAATCAGTCGAAGACTTGTAAATAGCTGTCTGCTACTTATCAGTTATATATATTAATGTAAGGAACTTATCTCAATTAGAGGACCAATATGTATATATCATGACCTACAACTAATGTGACGTAGCTCGCACGTTAGTTGTAGGTCATTTCTTTTACTCGTCCGATAGATGGAGTAATAAGAGCTTGTGGGGTGGTAGGTGTTGAATGTTAGGTGTTGATGATGTGCTTTGCAGGGTGGTAGGTGTTAAATGTTAGGTGTTAATGATGTGCTTTGTGGGATGGTAGGTGTTGAATGTTAGGTGTTAATGATGTGCTTTGTGGGATGGTAGGTGTCGAATGTTAGGTGTTGATGATGTGCTTTGTGGGGTGGTAGATGTTGAATGTTAGGTGTTAATGATGTGCTTTGTGGGATGGTAGGTGTTGAATGTTAGGTATTGATGATGTGCTTTGTGGGGTGGTAGGTGTATGATGTTATGTGTTGATGAAAGGGTTTTGTGGATGGTAGGTGAATAATGTAAAATAGTGAAGAAGAGCTGTTAGTCATTGAACAACGATTACCAACAAGTACTAATATCATACGCTTTCTCATAGCAGGTTAGGCTCTCCCCTCCTTCGGAGGGGCCGGGGGAGGTCCTCACTTTTTACTCTCCTCAATTCCACCACACGGTCTTCATGATTGAAGAAGACGCCCTTCTTCGTTCGAGAACATGCCCTTCTTGCACGTAGAAGAGGCCCTTCTTGGGGCAAGAAGGGCATGTTCTCCAACGCTATTTGTAACACTCTGATTACTTGACGGTTACAAACTCGATTATAGAAGAGATTATACCCCTGTGTTAAGGGCATTTAGCTCACTATTATGTGATGATTTTTCACAGCCTTATAGAGCCATATATTGTGTGAAACGATTGCCGAATTACTCCTATAAACATACTAAGAAACATAAAAAGGTGCGTCCTTTTTCTTGCATCATAACACTGAAAAACATATTATTCCAGTACACACAGAGACCTCATTAGGTGCAAGAACTCACAAACTATAAGCCTAATGATAGTAGAAAAGCGCTGTACCACCTGTCGGTCGGAGGCCCTTCGTGGGCTTTACATACGTGCCAATAGGCTTCTACTCCATCTGTGCTATCTACAAGAAGATGAACTACTCAACAACAGGTAGTACATGGAGAAAGGGTTGAGGGACATTCGCACAACTGATGAGAAAGGTTTCCGCAACTTAAAATGACTGCTAACGCTACTTAAAATCAGCGTTAACAGCAATTAGAATCAGCGCTAACAACAATTGGAGGAAGCATTATTACCACCAGAAATGAGCATTGACAAGTCAACAACAATAGTCATACAAGACTCGAAAGTATCACAACATGAAGCGTAGAAGAACGAGAGATAGCACATAAATCACAATTATAAAGTACGAAGAATCCACACTGAGGGAGTCCTCAATGTGAATTCAACTAATACGCCTAATTATGTCAGTCCTATTCTATTAACGCTTTACTATCTTACAGGTTGTTGTACCTGTACCGATGAGATAGACACCTGCTGGCAGGTTGGCAACGCTGATAACATTGTCACCAGACTTAACGTTATACTTACTGATAAGCTTTCCTTGTACGCTATAAATGCTTACAGTGCAAGCCTTTGCGGCTGTGAGAATAACGTTATCCGTCACAACGCCCGATGAAATAGACAGCTCTGTACCACCAACGGCAACCTCGTCAATACCCAATGGGATACTTTCTCCATCAACTTTATTACCAATTGATTGGAAGTGTTCACCATAGAATGGAGGGGTGTCAAAGTCAAAGGTTGGACCAAGTGTTGGTTTGTTGCTGAATAAGTTAGATGGGTCAGGTTGGTTGAAAGCGGCATAGACATTGAAAGGAACGACATCTGTTGGGTAATAAAGCCATGTTGCACCTCCATTGTTATAGAGGATATTCATGTAATAACGCCCCTTTGATAGGTATCTCGTAGGCAGTGATACCTCGATATAACCATTACTATTTGGCTTTAACGTGACGGTTCGTGTCTCTGCCATGTTGCTATTGAGAGGCTTAGAACTCAACTGAGCATTGGTGACATAGAACTTCACACGACCCTCAAAGCCATTCACTGACTTCAAGTAAACGCGAGCAGTAAACTTGCTGTGGGCAGTTGACACATAAGCATTGTCTGATCCAAGGTAGCTACTACCCTGATAGAAATAGATAGTCTGCAACTTCAAATCATGAACAGTCTGTGAGTTGTTATCATCATCATCAGCCGCATTGATGGTTAGTTCGCCTATCTTCCATACTTTCGCATCTGTTTTCACTTTAACAGCAACCTCTTCACCATCAACATCATATCCTGCAAGCAGGTTATACTTGCCTACCTCCAAGCGTCCGAAGTTGTCGTTCGTATAGAAAGAGAACGTTACACGCTCGCCTCTGGCTATCTTTGCGTTGCCTTCGGAGATGAGGGTGGCTGCCTTAACATCATTTGATTCAGCAGGAAGAGCGTAGAGCTTTAAGCTACCATTGTAGTCGGTATTACCTTCATTGGCAAGAGTTGAGACAATCTTCGTGTTCTGTCCCTTCTTAACATACTCCGTTATACGCTGTACAGCATACAGTTCAGGCTGCTTAACAACTGGGTCTGGATCTGGTTCCGGGTCTGGATCAGCCTTACCAATGGCAACTGTTCCGGCAACGGCATCGATGGCCTTGAAGCCTGAACCTTTGGCGTAATTGACAGTAAGATGATAGGTTCCTGCCTTGACGTTGGCGAGGTTGGCATAGAAAGTCACCTTCTTCGTTGACTCAGCACCGACAGAAGCCGTCGTTGTAGAAATTATCGTAGAGTAAGCATCATTCTCCTCTTGATAGAGGGCAAGGGCTAATCGACCTGAATAAGCTGACTCGCTGTTCTTATTACCAATAGTGATAGTGACAGGGACAGAGTTCTGCTGTGCTAAAGCGGTCTGTTCGCACTTAGCTGCAATATACAGGTTTGTGCCTGTTTCAACGTCGGGCTGTGGGTCAGGCTTTGGTTCTGGATTTGGATTAGGCTCTGGGTCAGGGTCATCGTTACGGTCAGGTTTCAGATAACGTAGCATCTGCTGATCAGAACTATAGCCTCCACTACCGCCACCAATACCTTCTTGTCCTGGGCGCAACACGTTGAGTTTATGCCAACCATTTGATGAATAGTTCCATCCCCAATCGACATGTACGAAGCCATTTGACGCATAACCATCGAGTACAAAACAGTGGCCACCACCACCAGAGAAGCCTGCATAGACTACAGGACCGTAATCTCTCAACTCATCATGTATCTCTCTTAGCCAGCTCTGCTCGTAGTAGTTGCTGCGTTGGAGGAACCTTACGCTGCTCTTATAGCCGAAGTTACGTGTGAGAACGGCTGGGGCATTGTAGACATAAGCACCCGAACCACCTGCAGAAGCAGGATTATAGTCCATCTGAACAGCATAACCAATGTCGCGCAAAAGGCGTCCGATGTTATCAGCCTGTAATGCTGTAAGTTCACGACCAGTTGTTCTATCGCGCCCATACCTATCTACTCCGGCTGGCATCTGGCTCCAATCGTATGCTGCATTCTCTGATCCTTGACCGTCAAAGTTCAATGACATGTAGTTACGCTTCCAATAGTAACTCACTGAACCATGTGCTTTACGTGGCCACTTATGCCATCGTAGAACGGTACAGATGGCTGTTGCCACACAACCCGACACTGTTTCGTAGGTCTGACCATTGTAACGGTAGTTCGGCGAATACTGGTTGAAAGGCCAACTCTGGCCCCAGCTGATAGGTGTTGCGAGTCTTGTCCTGCGGTCAGTAGCATATTCGAGAAGTGGACTAATCTCTATCTGATAGTTACTTGCACGCACAGTCGATGCCTGCATGAACTCTGGTGAGGGCGTGTCAGGCGTGTTCTCGATGGCCCACTTTATCTGATTGCGATACTCATCATATAACCACTTGATAGAAGGGTTCGCTTGTATGTCACTCTCTGAAAGACTTCCTTTATCAGAGAAAGCGATGACAGGAGAGACACGGTCGTCTGCTGCAACAACGACATAACCCTGATCATTACCACGATTGAAGATATAGTATAGGTTCTCCTCAGCCTTTCCTGTACGGGAAGCCTTGTAGGGTGCCTTATACGCCATACTGAGTTGGCGTGTTGTGGTGCCTTGTCCAAAGAAGTTTGAAGCAATCTTCAACGCTCGAGCCTGGTCTATTGGACCAGCCACAGAGAGCTGACAAAGTAGGCACAATACGGCAAAAAGCGTAGAAACTCTTTTCATATTGATAGTCTTAAATTCTACTTTATGATAATAAATGCACTGCAGCTTTTATCGACGCCATAGTGTTGACGCCGATAAAACTGCAATAGGTGTCTTTTAATTAAAGAACTTAAGGTCCAGAATCTTTACGTAAGTGTGAATCTTAATATGCTTATAGTTACTTTCTAAGACGACAACTGGGTTATCACTCTTGTACTTAGAGAAGACAGTACCAAGGGTGTGGTTGAATTGTGTCCGACCATAGTTATACTTATAAATACCGTTTTCTGTATGCAAATCAGTGATGAAAGATATCTTCTGATGGTCTACAAAGTCCTCTAAACTCTCGTTCTTATCTTTGTCAAACTCGACATTCACGATACCACCAAAGCCTATTGGATGTAATGTTTCTTCCTTCTCTCGATAGTCAAACCAGAACGGATTAGACTGAGCAATGCCTACAAGCTCATGCTCTTGACCATTAACACCTACCATGACCTTACCCCAGATGTTAGCATCCTTATCTAAGTTAGGAAGTGGACCACTGTGCTGTCCTGAGAAGCCAAGTACCTGTAACTGCATACGAACCTTCTTGAATACAGGAACGAAGTCACGTTGTGTAACGGTGAACTCACTACTTGACACTACACGAGCCTGTGAATTATCAACAGCATAACGCAAAGAGAAACTAATAGGGTACATCTGCTCCATTGGAATATCAGCCGCAAGGAAACGCTGGAAAGAGTCAATATCACCCTTCAAAATCTCTTGTTGGATAGTCTTTCCACCTCCAAGGACAGTGATATGTACGTCGCTTTTAGCCAACATCTTACGGTAGTTGACTGCTTGGTCAGCCGATACATTAACATCAACACCCTTGATTTTGTTCAGTGCGAACTCAATAGCCTCATTGATGTTGCGTTCCTTCTCATCAGTCTCAATTGAAAGATAGATGATACGACCGTAGTTAATGCTGGAGATGTAGACTGGCTGATAACCGTCGAGGGCATCTTTGTCGATAGACTCAAAGATAGTACCCTTCTTAGGAGCGTCAGTTGAGACAGTAAAGTGCTTCTGTATGAGACGAGCTAAGATATGGTTCTTCTTCTTATTGAAGTTAAATCCGAGGTTAATGGAGCCATTCGCAACCGGAGCAGTTACTGCCACACCTAACTTAGTGACAAGTTCTTCCTGCGAGTTAATCTTCTCCACACTCTGAATAGTTGTCACTGGCGACTCCTTCCAATCCATTGTCGCCCACTTATTCCACACCTCTTGATACTCGCTCTTACGGATGTTAGGAACAGTAGCAGAGGTCTCGTGTGCCTTGCTTGGATCAGCAGGAGACAAGCTGATAGAGAAGGTCACGTCCCCAGTCTTGTGTGAAGTAATCATTGCATAAGTACCATTAGCGATCGTACCACCCTTTAGTACGCATCCAGGATACACCACATCACTTGTAGGATCAAAGAGGAAATTCTCATCGAAAGTCTGTTTAATCTTATAGTGTCGTGTTGTCTTCACCCAATTACCAGGTATTCCATCGAGAACACCCTGTGTCTCAACGACCGGGTCTTCCTCCTCAACGGGTAGAGGAGTACCATCATTAGGTGTTATCGGACCATTAGCACGTGTCATCATAGGTGCTAACGGCAACGTCTTCAGATAGTTCCGTATCTCCCTTGGGTTACTCAATACACCCTCTTCACTTTGTTCTTTGGTTTGCGTCAAAAGCTCATCTTGTGAGCAGGAAGCAACCGCAACGGCACAAACTACCATTGAAACAGGCAATACTGCCTTGATTAGAAACTTCTTCATCTTCGTTAAAATTTAGGTTATAATAATCGGTTTAACATACATGACTGCCTTATCACAGCCAGAATGGGCATCTGTCAGTTTAAGTTCTAATAAATGGTATAAATAGGATTAGCTGTTAGCCGTCATTCTTCTTACTTGTGCCCGGGTATTATATCACGTCTAAATCTTATTAACCTCATAGTATATGTACGTCCCTCTTTCGCTCAACAGGGATTGCGCAAAATGTCAACATTGTTCGGCAAAGATAGTAATTAATTCATTACGAAGTCTTCTGTAGATTTTAAAAAATGATAAATTCAAGTGTTTTCAATATAAAGATATGTTTATATTAACAAACCAAACTTAATTAATTAAGCCTCTTTACACATTTTACTTAAATAAAGTAAAGTTGCCTAAAAAGTCACAACACTTTCCCTTAACATAAAGGCCTGTTAGATTAAAGAGCGTGTAAACATAACACAAATGACGAGAAAAAGACCCGAAAGAGTGGTTAGCAACCTACTTATATAACTGCAATCGACCTACAACTAAGATGGGTAATCACCACACCTTAGTTGTAGGTCAATTCATATTGCAGATGGTGTAAGTTTATCCTAACAACCTCTTCCTTCCACCTCTACTATCAATTCTTTTCGTCACATCCCTATATAATAATGTATAAAGTCTCCACCATCCCGCAAGAAGAGCGAAAACAGAAAGCGCACAAACCGTTATCATCCCACCACCTAAGCGTTATGACCGAATTAAAGGAGCGTTATTATCACATCATCCAAGCGTTATGACCAACACCACCTAAGCATTATGACCACATCATCCGAGCGTTATGACCAACACCACCTAAGCATTATGACCACATCACCTGAGTGTTATGACCAACACCACCTAAGCATTATGACCATACCACCTAAACGTTATGACCAACATCACATGAGCATTATGACCACACACAACAACCATTATGACCATAAGTAACAATCATCATGACCACGTATGCGAAGTATTTTTTTCCGCCTCAAAGTCCCTCATTCATTCCCCCTTTCAGCAGCGAGCATTCCGTTAGGCTCTCCCCTCCTTCGGAGGGGCCGGGGGAGGTCTCAAACCCTAATCTTCCCCACCAATTTCCTTTGCAGTCCTTCTCCAATGATAGGCGCATGTGCATCTTCAGGGAAGAAGACGGTGAATTGTCCTGGTTCTACCTTGAGATACTCCTTTGCCGCTTGCTTATAGAAGCCACAGTCAGTCGTTGGGTTGTAGGCAATATCAGGCTTACCCAAGTCAGACAAAGCAGTCCATCCCATCGTTTCTGGCTGTAACAAAGGTACTTGTACGTCTATATAGCCCTTGTGAAACTCTAATCGTTGTTCCTCCTTAGGCTTCAACTCCACTTCATCTAAGTTGATAAACAAATCATCACCATCGAGGGTAATACGTCCCGCCATCAGTCGACTGAAATCATGTTGGAGGATATAATCCATCATCACCTTCATCCTTGGATGTAGACCATAGTACCGATGGCATGCATTTAAATCTGCTATTATCATCTTCTTAGCTTTACTTAATGTTATAGAAAACAGTTGCAAACATACGTATTTATTTTCTGATAACAAAGAGAACAGCCGTAAATAACATTCATGAGATGGTGAATACTCACTCTCCTACAGCTGGTTCACCATCAAACAACAGCTGGCCCAGCACCAAACAACGGCTGCCCCCTCCCCCTACTCCATCCCCACAGGGAGGGGCGTGATTAGTGAGGTTACCCCCTACATGACTGTTTGCACGCTTAGTGTTAGCCTTCTATTAGCATCAAATAAGACCATTTCGGCAATCACGCTCTTATCCATCCAAAGACAGAGCGTGGGTGAACCTCCCTGCCTGTGGACTCTCTCTGTGCGTAAAGAGACATATTACTCTATGACAGAAAGGGACACCGAGCAAGCTTATCTACGTGACGTACTATGACCGAAAGGGACATCGTGTAAGCCAATATACATGATTTTCGATGAGAGAAAGGGATACCGAGTAAGTCAATCTACGTGACTTATTATAAGAGAAAGTAACTCCCAACGAACCATAATACACAGAAAGAGAGAGAGAAGTCTGTGTTGTCTCAAACCATATTCACTCCTTATAAAAGATGTAGTCGCTATTGTCTTAACTCCCTTTCACTCCTTAACTCCTTAACTCCTTATACAACTACTCCTTAACTCCTTATACAACTACTCCTTAACTCCTTATACAACTATTCCTTCACTCCTCCCCATCTTCTTGTAAATTATTTTCACCCTTCTCGAATCCAGTACACGCCCTTCAACATTGACGCGAAGGCTCTTCTTACTTCAAGAACATGCCTTTCTTGCCTCAAGAAGGGCCTCATCTACATGCAAGAAGGGCATGTTCTCAAACGCAGTATATAACACATTGATAGCTTGCAGGTTATAGGTTCGATTACAGGTGAGGCTATACTCCTATCTTAAGGGTATTCAGCTTGATATTATGTAATTATTTTTTACGCACTTAAAGCATCCTCTGAAGCGTAGAGCGATTGCCGAGATAGTTGAATGGAGAAACTGACAAAAGCAATAGCATACGTTTAACGCTCACAGAGTAATACAGGACTCTGCACACAAGTAGCACACCAGACATTGCCGAAACACATTCGTGTAAGTTGTGTGTTGGTTTAAGTTCGAGATTACGACATACCATTCTTTGAAGCAGAGAATGGCTGTCAACATGGATAAAGAGCTTGAGCATCATAGAGATAAAGCCACAAAAAAGGGCACACGAAGCGTGTGCCCCCTTGTTATAGGAGACTTGCAGACTGAGATCACATCGTTATATGACGAATTCAGAACAGGCTGTATCAGTCGTCACAGAGCCAAAACAGAGGCCGGTCCGTGCCCAATACTATTTTTCCCAGCCGTATTTAGCATACTTGGGATTGACAGAGAACTCCCCTGCCCCTATGTCAAGATCCCCACAGATCGGCACTCGGTACTGTCCCCACGCACATGGTTTCGCCTTCCTTGTACTGTTACTTCGCCATGAGCCAGCATACTGGTTGTTGCAAAAGGAGTCCAAATAGTCATCTATGTCGTCATAGACAATCCTGCCATCGACAGTCTCGTACCAATAAAACAACAGATAACCAGAGAACACACCACTTCCCTTTTGACGGGTATCTTCCACCAACTTGTATTTTGCAACACTACATCCACGTCGTCTGAACCGACCCTTCATAGCGTCGTCTACACCATACGTAGGATGGATAAACCGCCTATTATCAATGATGTTGATAGTCCCACGGAAGTTACAACGGTTGTTCTTGACAATGGTAACACCACTGACACTATATCGGTTGGCGCTCGTTCGATGCACTCTCTGAAAGGTTATCGAGAGCTTCTGATAGTTCGCTCCAATATACCCAACGTAAGGGACACGCCTATCTAACAGTATGTTTGAGAAATCATTGTCAACAACTGTCTTCTTACTCTCCCTTGTCAAAGATTGAATCCACCTCTGAACATTAGCCTCAGCAAGCTTGCGTTGGTAACTCGTGAGCACCACCCCCATCAAGAGTAGTACAAAGTAGCTGATTAATCTCACAATAACATCCTGTTAGATTAGCGTTTATAATATTCTAACTCCTTATCAGAGGAAATGTACCTGACCAATGAAATAAAGGAGCGCGTAGCCCAATACGAGGGAAACGACACCACATGTCAGACCCACCTTCAGCATATCATTCTGCTTGACAAGCCCTGTTGAGTAGGCAATAGCATTCGGTGGCGTAGAGATAGGGAGGCACATAGCAGTAGAGGCAGCTATGGCAATACCAATGAGAACCGTACTTGTCCCACCAATACCATCGAGATTATGATCCATACCACGGCAGACAACAGCGAGGATAGGTACCAACAAGGCTGCAGTAGCAGTGTTTGAGATGAAGTTAGAAAGGAAGTAACAAATCAAGCCAGACACAGCAAGGATGACAATAGGACTCCAATTGCGGAATGGAATACTCTCAATAGCGGCATCAGCCAAGCCCGATCCGTTCATACCTAATCCAATGGCAAAGCCTCCAGCAACCATCCAGATGACACTCCAATTTATATCTTGCATATCCTTAGCAGTAATGACTCCCGTGATAGCAAAGACTGCCATTGGAATCATGGAGACTGTGTTAGTATCAATACCAGTGACCTTCTTTGGAATAACCCATAGAAGGATTGTGACAATGAAGGTAATGATAACCACCCACATTCGCCATCCACGGTGTACCTCACCATCAATCTTCAAATGGATAGTCTTTTGTGTGAATGGGAAGAAATAGAGGATAATTCTCCAAGAGAGAAGGAGCAAGATGATTACAAGCGGAGCCATGAAAGCCATCCAGTGCATGAAGTCAATCTTCATGTCGAGGCCTGCAGGGTCGTTAAGATACTTGAGTGCGATGAGGTTAGGAGGCGTTCCAATCGGGGTTCCCATACCTCCGAGGTTGGCAGCAACAGGGATAGACATTGTCAAAGCAATGCGTCCTTTACCATTAGCAGGCAGGGCTGCAAAGACAGGAGTTAGGAAGGTAAGCATTAAGGCAGCTGTGGCAGTGTTCGAGATGAACATTGAGAAGAGTCCTGTGATAAGTAGGAATCCCAAAAGAACATTCTCACTCTTGTTACCGAAAGGCTTGATAAGGTTGCGTGCCAATAGTGTGTCAAGTCCTGACTTCGACGCTGCAATGGCCAGAATAAAGCCCGCAAGGAAGAGCATAATGATTGGATCTGCAAAGGATGCCATAATCTCCTCCGAGTCGAGTAATTCCCCTACTCCATCACCTTTGAATATCCAGAAGGAGTTCTTCGATACGGTGACGCACATGATAGACATGATGCTCAGCGAGGTTGCCCACGCTGGGATACACTCTGTTAGCCACGAGAGAGTGGCAAAGACAAAGATTGCAATGATGCGTTGTTGTACTACTGTTAACCCATCAATACCAAAGCACGTGGTGGGTAAGTTCCATACAATGGCTGTAACCACGATGATTACTAAAAGTTCCCAGACCTTTTTCATCTCGACATGGCTACCAAGTTTATTAGACTGTTCTGCTGCCATAGTGTTAGTTGTTTAGATTAATTAATGTAGGTAATAATATAGATTCGTGGACGAAAGTATAAAAAATATCGTTACCAAGCAAAGGAATCTGTGTTTTTTTGTATTTTTGCATGATAAAACTGTGCTTATGCGCCAATTAATAGTAATTTTTCTCTCTGTTTTAACACTTTTGTCTTGTGGCAACACCCATAAACAACAAGTCGTTAAAGGTAGTCAATCTGAACTGCAGTATGCCCACAACATAACCATTGAGCATACTAAAGATTATGTGACCGTACGCCTCTTAAACCCATGGAAGGAGGGGAGCATCCTACATACCTACTATCTTGTAAGGCGTGGAACACAGGTGAATGTGCCCGATGATGGTACTAAGGTTGTTGTCCCACTACAAAGGAGTGTCATCTTCACGACGGCCCATGCCAATCTTGTTGAGATGCTAAAAGCACCAAGAGCCATAGCAGGTGTGGCCGACCTAAGGTATATGATTATCCCAGACGTGCAGAGACGTGCCCACAGAAAAGGGGGGATAGTAGACTGTGGCGACGCTATGAAGCCTGATATAGAGCGTATTATAGACTTAAGAGCAGACGCTATTCTACTCTCTCCGTTTGAGAACAGCGGTGGTTATGGGCGTTTAGAACAGATAGGAGTACCCATCATAGAATGTGCTGACTACATGGAGACTTCTGCTTTAGGGCGTGCTGAATGGATGAAATTCTATGGTCTTCTCTATGGAAAGGAGCACGAAGCCGACTCATTATTTACTGTTGTCGAACAGAACTATAAGTCTTTAAGCAAGCAGGCAAGCCATAGTAAGATAACACGTAGCGTACTGCCAGACAGGAAGGTGGGTGCTGTATGGTATTTACCAGGCGGAGAAAGCAGCATAGGCTTGCTTTACAAGGATGCACACGGACGGTATGCTTACTCCAACGATAAGCACAGTGGGAGTCTTACGATGCCTTTTGAGACCATCTTAGACAAGTTCGGACAAAGCGACTTCTGGGTATTGAGTTATAATGGGGAGTTCAATCTCCGACGTTTATTGGCTGAATATCAAGGCTATGCAAAGCTTAAACCTTATCAAACAAAGGAGGTTTATGGCTGTAAAGTGGATAGTAAACCCTACTTCGAGGAGGTCAGCTGGCGTCCCGACTGGCTGTTATCCGACTTGATACAACTCTTCCATCCCGACTTACACATCGCTCCTTTGCGTTATTATCATAAGTTAGAGGAATGATAAACACAGCCCCCAGATGATGAGACGAGCCCTCCTTTTATATATAGGTATAGCAGTTAGCATCCTACTTCTGTTCGGATTGAATCTTACAACAGGTTCAGTTCAGATACCCTTTGCCGATGTCTTGGATATTCTCTGTGGTCGTTTTGCAGGAAAAGAGAGCTGGCAATACATCATATTAGAGAACCGCTTGCCCCAAGCCCTTACCGCCCTACTCTGCGGAGCATCCTTATCAGTCTGCGGCCTAATGCTTCAGACCGCCTTTCGAAACCCTTTGGCAGGTCCAGACGTGTTCGGTATCAGTTCTGGAGCAGGCTTAGGAGTAGCCTTAGTAATGCTGTTGTTAGGTGGAACCGTGTCCACTTCACTCTTTACAGTGTCTGGTTTTCTTGCCATTCTCACCGCCGCCTTCCTTGGAGCAATTACTGTTACAGCCCTCATCCTGTTCCTCTCTACCTTAGTGCGAAATAGTGTCTTGTTGCTAATAGTGGGTATCATGGTGGGTTATGTCTCCTCTTCTGCCGTTTCTCTCTTGAACTTCTTTGCTTCAGAAGAGGGTGTAAAGAGTTATATGGTATGGGGTATGGGCAACTTCGGAGGCGTCTCAATGAGTCATATCCCCCTATTCTCTCTCCTTTGCATAGTGGGTATCACGGCCGCATTACTATTGGTTAAGCCCCTAAATATCCTCCTTTTAGGACCCCAATATGCCGAGAGCTTAGGGATAAGTACACGTCGACTGCGCAACCTACTACTACTTATCGTAGGTCTATTAACGGCTATTACAACCGCATTCTGTGGTCCTATCTCGTTTATCGGCTTAGCTATTCCACACATAGCGCGCCTTCTCTTCCGCACAGACAATCATCAGGTACTCCTTCCAGGAACAATCCTGACGGGTGCTGCCATAGCCCTTCTCTGCAACTTTATCTGCTTTCTTCCAGGCGAGATTGGCGTTATCCCACTGAATGCCGTCACCCCACTTATCGGTGCTCCAGTAATCATCTACGTCATCATTCAGCGCCGATAACGGTTAGACTCATAGACAGTTAGCAAGTAGATGTAAGTTTTCTACATTTGTATTAAATCCTTTCTATTCTTTGTTAGTTATCAACTTTTTTCTTAACTTTGCACCCGAATTAACCCAGAAAACTCAAATTACGCCAATACTCTACATGATGTAACGGCCACCAACGTGTCATAATTAACTACAGTTTAGGGATGTTTGGTAGATAGATCGTAATAAGAAAGAGCAGAACAATTAATTCGTTTAGATTGATGAGTAAGCAGAAAGAATTAGTACGTAGCGTGTACATTAAGCCAGAATGTAATTTATTGAATACTTATACGGAGACTCTTATGGTCAATGCAAGCGGCAACGCTGGTGAAATCAACCCTGGAGAAGGTGCTGGAGACGCAAAGAAAGCATTCTTCTGGGACGATGAGGACGTAGCGAGTGTAAGTCAGAATTGGGGCGAATAAACGCTTTATAGATAAGGTAAAACACACTTAACGAACAAGAGATATATGTTTATAAAGACTTTACGATTACTTTCGTCATGGGTAGGTTGTGCTTTGATTGGTGCAGCAGTAACGGCGAGTTGTTCAAATGAAGAGCTTCTACAAAACGATAAGGAAAGCCATCGTGTTGTGGAGGACTCCATGACCTTCAGTGGTGTCTCTCAAGAAGAAGCACCGACACGCACGATTATCTACGATCATACCAAGGGTAGCGGAGCCTCTGTTATATGGAGAAATACTGACAAGATATTGGTGAAAGACAATGCTGGTCAGTGGCGACAGAGTGCAACAGCCACCTTCCCTATTCCCTCAAAGATGTCGAAT
>QWCC01000682.1_pt1 | contig 22408 bp, 20 predicted proteins | sample 1972491 | NCBI WGS metagenome assembly QWCC01 (sample SAMN09866718, study PRJNA288562) | Human oral metagenome isolate term5_saliva, whole genome shotgun sequencing... | isolation source: mouth | host: Homo sapiens | place: USA: California
TATTGCTGTTCAACTCTTTGGCTCAAAGCCAGATCAGTTTAAAGAAGCAGCAGCTCAGATTAGTGAGCGTTTAGGAGATAAGCTGGCTCTTATCGATATCAATATGGCTTGTCCTGTTCCTAAGGTGGTTAAAAAAGGGGAGGGTTCAGCCCTTCTAGACACCCCAGAGCTTGCTGCAGATTTGGTTAAGGCTTGTCTGTCTGAGGTTAACGTACCTGTTACTGTAAAGATTAGGCGTGGTAGACGTCAGGATGAGGAAGTGGCACCTGAGTTCGCGCGCGCCATGGAGGCTGCTGGAGCATCTGCCGTTGCTATTCACGGTCGCTTTGCTACCCAGATGTATCGTGGTCAGGCAGAGTGGGAGACCGTTAATAGGGTTTGCGACGCCGTCTCTATTCCGGTCATAGGCTCTGGCGACATGCTCTCTGCTGAAGCAGCAGCTCATGCTCTTACAGAGACAGGTGTGACGGCTGTAATGATTGCTCGTGGAACGTATGGAAATCCGTGGATATTTAAAAACACTCAAGCTTTAGTTGAGGGTCAACCTGTGCTTGTCCCAACGCTTGATCAAATGCTTGCATCTTTTATGATGCATGTAAGGTTGCTTGATGCTGCCCACATTCATATAGCTCGCGCTAGAAGTCTCTCTACCTGGTATTTTAGAGGTATTCCAAACGCAGCCTATTGGCGTGGCAAGTCAGTAAGGTGCGTTACAGCTCAAGACTTTATCGATCTAGCGCTAGAGATTAAAGAAACCGTCAAGCAGCTTGAGAGTGAGCAAGAATCTCCTGAGCACAATCTACCTATGAGCTAGTGATCTGTTGTGGATTCCTGGCAGTCTAAATACAACCAAACGGCCACTCCTGCACTTTACCTGCATATTCCGTTTTGTGCACAAAAATGCTTCTATTGCGATTTTTCTTCTTGGTCCACAAGACAAGACGACAATCGCATGAAAAATTACGTAAAGGCTCTAAAACAACAGCTAAATGAAGCCGCTCAACTTGGGTTGTTAGCAGCTACTAAAACGGTTTATATGGGAGGCGGAACTCCCAGCTTGCTTGGGCAAGATGCGGCAGATTTGGCGCAGAACGTTTCATCTCTTACGCAGCCTAGTGAGTTCAGCATGGAAGCAAATCCAGACTCACTATCTGACGATCTTCTCGCCAATCTCTCTAAAGGCGGAGTGACGAGAATTTCTTTGGGAGTTCAAAGTTTTAACGATAACGAGCTTAAGAGACTTGGCAGAATTCACTCGGCAGACCTCGCGTATGACAGGGTTTTAGCTGCAAAAGAGCGCGGCTTCGACGTGTCTGTTGACCTCATGTGTGCTATTCCTGAGCAAACAGAGAGCTCCTGGGAGTATTCGCTTTCAAAGTTTATCTCGCTTGGAGTGGATCATGTGAGCGTTTATCCGCTTACTATTGAAGACGGTACGGCGTTGGCTAAACAAACCCAAGATAAAGACACTCCTTGGAACGCCTACGACGTGCAGGCAGATCGAATGCAAGCTGCGTCAAAGACGCTTCAAGCAGCGGGATTTGAACGCTACGAGGTAGCAAGTTACGCCCGAAATCAGAAGAGCTGCAAGCACAATAAGATGTACTGGACGGGAGAATCGTACCTTGGTCTTGGTACCAGCGCTGCAAGCATGCTCACCGCACCTGAGTACGATATGCTTGCAGAGAAGAACACCTCTTTACCTGCGCGTCCACAAGACGCTGCTCGCGCACGGCTGGTAGTTCTTGATTCTCCAAGAAAAATTGGTGAAGGTGCATCGCTCTTCTCGACAGAGTTTGATGTTGAATTTTTGACCCATAGAGAAGCTGTGGCAGAAGATTTGATGCTGCATGCTCGCCTTATGGAACCAATTTCGCCTGCGCTTTTGGTTGAGTCTGAGCTGGTATTTGGCGCGTCGCGTCTACAAGACGTGCTTGATTTGTGCGTTCATGACGGTTTGTTGGACTGCGTTTATGCAGATGCTTTAGATGGCGCAAAAACATATAGGCCTACCGAGAAGGGCTGGCTGCTTGGAAACGAGCTCTATGGACGTCTTTGGGATTTACGTTTGTAGTGTGTTTGTGCTGCATTAAGTTCAAAACAAGTGGGTACACTTTCAAACGTTCTCGTGATGCAGATTTAGGTATGGGTTGAATCGGAGAGATTTCATGGCTGCTATGAACGAAAAGGACTACTACGCCATCCTTGGTGTTTCTGAGTCCGCGACAGCTGAAGAAATTAGAAAAGCTTTTCAAACTAAAGCTCGCAAGCTTCATCCAGACGTCAACAAAGAGCCTGATGCTGAAGAGCGTTTTAAAGAGGTTTCTGAGGCATATGCTGTTCTATCAGATGCCGAGAAACGCCGTCGTTATGATGCAATGAGAAGCGGCTCTTTCTACGGTGGCGGTTATGGCCCCTCTGGTTATCCAGGTGGATCTGCGTATGGAGGTTCTCCTTTTGAGGGAGGCTTCCCGTTTGGCGATATTAACTTTAATAACTGGACTACAGGATCTCAAAAGCGCTCTCGCGCATATAAGCCTCAGACAGGTGCAGATATTGTCTACGACTTAACTTTGAGTGACGCTGACGCTAAAAATGGTGTTAAGAAAGGCATAACGTATCAGCGTTTTGTAACCTGTGATGCTTGTGATGGTAAGGGATCTCAGCATAAGACTGAGGCAACCACCTGTCCTACCTGTCATGGAACAGGCCACATTGATATTGATCTTTCTTCCATTTTTGGAGTTGGAAAGTTTAGAGTTGATTGTCCAGAGTGTGATGGTGCTGGACACGTTGTGCAGGACCCCTGTGATGTTTGCGGTGGTTCAGGACGTGTTTTATCTGCAAGTGAAATTATGGTTGATGTGCCAGCTAACTCGCATGATGGCGACCAGATCAGAGTACCTGGAATGGGAAATGCAGGAACAAATGGTTCTGCAACCGGCGATTTTATCGTAAATATTAAGGTTCCTTCAGAGCAGTTGACGTTCCGTCAACGCGCGGGAGCTCGTATTACTGGTATTACTGCAATGCTTTTAGTATTTGTGGCGCTTAATTTGAGGTCACCACTATTTGCCATTGTTTTGATTCCACTTTTGATATTTGGCATTAGAAATGTTCTTGCAGATGGCGTCAAGATGAACGCCGGCTGGTGGAGAAGCTTTGCAAATGCATTTGTTTCGGGAATCATCAATGGTGCCTTCTACTCAATTATTATTATGACTTTGTATGCTTGTACGGCCGGTTTGGGCCATGTTGGCTATATGGGAATTTAAGTTTTAGGTTTTACAAGGGGAGAGTTAGTAAGCGTGGCAGAGAAGAAAGACTTCTACGAGCTCTTAGGTGTTGCTCGTGATGCAGACCAAAAAACCATCAAGCGAGCTTTTTTAAAGCTTGCAAGAAAGCTGCACCCTGATGTTTCTGATGACCCTCATGCAGAAGAAAAGTTCAAAGAGGTAAATGAAGCTTATTCTGTACTTTCAGATGAGCAAAAGCGAGCCAACTATGACCGTTATGGTGATCCTAATGGTCCATCTGGTTTTGGCGGCGGCTACGTGGATATGTCAGATATCTTTGGCGGCGGTTTTGGTGGCTTTGGAGATATCTTTGATTCCTTCTTTGGTGGAAGCCATGGTGGCCGAGGTACTGCTCAACGCACTCGTGGTAGTGATATGGGTATCAGGCTGTCCATTACGCTGGAAGAAGCCGCAGCTGGAGTTACTAAAACTATCTCGTATAACAGACTTTCTACCTGCGATGATTGTAATGGCACCGGTCTTGGTGAGGGTGGAAAAATTGAAGACTGTCCACGCTGTCACGGAACAGGCACGGTAGTTCAGGTTCAAAATACTGTCTTTGGCCAAATGCAGTCTCAGACAGTTTGTCCAGAGTGTCAAGGAACAGGCAAGAAGGTTGAGCACGCGTGTGAGACCTGTGGAGGTCAGGGAAGAACTCCTGATCACGAGCGTGTTTCCGTTGAAATTCCAGCAGGCGTTCATTCTGGCCAGTCAATTTCCATTGCCGGTAAAGGTGAGGCGGGCGTTAGAGGTGATACCTCTGGTGACCTTATCGTAACCATTGAGGTTTCCCAGCATAAAGATTTTGAGCGCAGGGGAGACGACCTCTTTACCTCAGTGAGCGTTGATTCCCTTGAGGCAATTGTTGGTACTACCGTGACCATTGACGGTATTATCAAAGATGAAACTATTGAGATTGCTATTCCAGCCGGATGTAAGTATGGTCAGCAACTGAGTGTAGCTGGTAAAGGTATGCCTCGCTTGCACACTAAGGCTCGCGGCAACCTTTACGTTCTGGTTCACATTGAGACTTCAACTGGGTTGACTAAAGATCAGTTAAAGACGCTAACCTCCCTTATTGATGAGCGCAAACAAATTGGCGCTCAAGAAACTCAAGATGAGCAGCATGATCAGCATTCTGCAGCAGAAGATTCCTCTGATCATAAAGACAAGAAAGCCAAAAAGGCTTCCAAGAAGAGGCGCTAATGGCTCATGGAATTGCACTCATAAATCTTGGATGTAGAGTTAATCGCGTTGAGCTTGATCTAATGGCTGACTCTCTGCTCCGTATGGGATGTCGCATTGTTGAAGAGGACGAGGCTCAAGCGATTGTCATCAATACCTGCGCTGTCACTGCAGAAGCCGAGGCTAAGACAAGAAAAGCTGTACGTAAAGCAGCACTTATGCCGGGAGCTCCTCTGGTAGTTGCAACAGGTTGTGTTGCAAGTCTTTTTGCTGACGAGCTTGCCTCTCTTGCTCCTAACGTTGTGGTAGAAGCCGAGAAGGACAAAGTTGCAGATAGGGTTCTTGAAGAGCTAGGCTTTGCTCCAGAATCTGTAAGTGATGACGGTCTTGTCATCTCCAAGCCAACTCCAACAGGTCGCACGCGCCCTGGTATCAAGATTCAAGATGGTTGCGACAATCGCTGCACCTTCTGCATTGTCTGGAAGGCACGAGGTGCGGGAAAATCCCTTGATCCTCGTGAGGTTGTTTCGCAGGTAAAAGATGCTATGAGCAGGGGAGCTCAAGAGGTTGTTCTTACGGGAATTAATCTTGGCAGCTATAAAGCTCAACTTGAGGATGAGGGCGAGAAAACCCTTAGACTTCCAGATCTTCTCGAGTATGTTCTTGAAAAAACCGAGGTAGGTCGCCTCAGGCTTTCTTCTCTTGAGCCACCTGATGTAAATGCTCGTTTGGTAGAGGTCATTGCCGCTTCCAACGGAAGAATTGCACCTTTTTTGCACATCTGTCTTCAATCCGGATGTGACGCTACGCTTGCACGTATGGGCAGGGTGTATAGGACAGAACTTTATCGCAACGCTGTCGAGGAAGCTCGTTCGGTGCTGCCAACTATTGCGTTAGGAACAGACCTTATTGTTGGTTTTCCTGGAGAAACTGATAAAGAATTTGAAGAGTCGTATGAGTTTTGTCGTCAGATGGGCTTTTCAAAGATGCACGTATTTAGGTATTCCAAACGACCTGGAACTCCTGCGGCAACCGCTCCAAATCAGGTAGATCCAAAGGTGATGGCTGAGCGCGCCAAGAAAATGCGTGATCTGGGTAATGCCATGCGCTTTGATGCTGCTAAGAAGCTTGTTGGTACCTGCGATAATGTGGTGGTACAGTATCCTGGTAGGGGAATTTCTGGCGGTCTTTTTGATGTTCAGGTTGATCCTACTATTGAGCTTGATGAACTCATTGCTATGCGCTTTGACGAAGTTTTACCTAATGGAACGCTAAAAGCCACTCGTTTGTAAATTGGGGGAACATGGAGCCAACACAGATTCGCTTAACTATTCCTGATTCAGTAGACCCTTTGTATCTGACGGGTCCAGCTGATAGTTTGCTCAGAGAAATCGAATCGTCATGTGCAGCTCTTATTTCAGTCAGAGGCAAAGCAATCTTTTTGTCGGGAACTTCTCAAGAAATTGAGCAGTTAACGCTTATTTTTTCTCACCTCATTCAAATGGTCGAGTCTGGATCTAGGCCCACGCTTGAAGATGTAAAGCTCCTGCTTGATAGTACCAAAAGAAATGCCAACTTAGAGCAAACGGGAACACGTACCCTGTTTGTAACTCATAAAGGCAAAGCAATTCAGCCTAAAACACAAGGTCAAATAGCGTATACCAAGGCAATTGCAAACAACTCTATAACCTTTGGCATTGGTCCTGCAGGTACCGGCAAAACCTACTTGGCAGTTGCCATGGCGCTTGCAGCTTTGACTTCTCAACAAATCAGCAGAATTGTGCTAGTAAGACCTGTTGTAGAAGCAGGAGAGTCTCTTGGTTTTCTTCCAGGCACGCTTCAAGAAAAGCTTGATCCCTACATTAGGCCGCTCTACGATGCGCTTTTTGATATGACTTCCATGGAGTACGCAAATAACCTCATTGAACAGGGAATTGTTGAAATTGCTCCGCTTGCATTTATGCGTGGTCGCACTATGAACGATGCGTTTGTCATTTTGGATGAGGCACAAAATACCACCCCTGAGCAGATGAAAATGTTTCTGACTCGCCTGGGTTTCTCGTCAAAGTTTGTAATTACGGGCGATGCAACACAGCGAGACCTTGTAGGACGAAGTGGTTTGGATGTTGCTCGACAGGTGTTGGGTAATCTTGAAGACGTTGCTTTTGTCGATTTAGATAGAAATGATATTGTTCGCCACACGTTGGTTGGTAAGATAGTTGATGCATACACTGCGTATGAGAAAAAACAGCTAGGGGAGTAACGTGGTTAACGAGTACGACATTGTGATCGAAGAAGGCGTGGAGTCACCAATTTCTGTGGAAGAGATTGAAGCTGATTGCAATCTAGTACTCTCTGAAGAGTGCGTGGAGCGCCCCTGTGCCGTCTCCATTTCTGTAGTCAGTGATGCAGAGATTCAGCAGGTAAACCTCGAGTGGCGAGAAAAAAATGCGCCCACTGACGTTATCTCACTTGAGGTAGAACGCCCTGATGATCCAGATTTGGCTCCTGGTGAGATGTGTGAGTTGGGCGATATTATTCTGGCTCCTCATTTTATTGTTCGCCAGGCAAAAGAATATGGCACTACAGAGGCAGATGAGTTTAGGCTTATGCTCGTTCATGCCATGCTTCACCTGCTTGGATATGACCATATTGAAGATGATGAGGCAGAGGTTATGGAAGCTCGTGAAGACGCTCTTGTTGCTCTGCTTTCAACGGATAGGACTATTGAGCCAGTTGTATTGACTCGCCACCGTGAGGGGATTGACGAGTAATGATTCCGGGATCTAAAGGCAGACATCCAAGCTTTAAGCGCGGCCTTCTCTTTGCACTACAGGGCGCTCGCCAAGCATTTGCTCAGGAAGCAAACTTGCGTCGTATGGCCGTTGCTGCTGCAGTAACCGTGGTGGTGGGATTGTTTGTTGGTTTAGATGCTGTGAGCTGGGCACTTGTTCTTGCTTGTATTGGTGCGGTTTTAACTACAGAACTTCTCAATACAGCAATAGAAACCGTGGTAGATCTGGTTTCTCCAGAGTTTCACCCTATGGCTGGTAAGGCTAAAGATATTGCGGCAGCTGCCTCATGCTGCATTAGCATCACCGCAGCTCTTATAGGACTTTTGATTTTCTCGCGTGCAATTTTTCATTGGTAAGTTGGAGGACATATGACCGCCAATTCAGTTTCTGAAAACACTACATCTGAGATCACTCCCTTTAGGAGCGGCTTTGTTGCTTTAGTTGGTCGTCCAAGTGTTGGTAAGTCCACGCTGTTAAACGCTTGCATGGGCCAGAAAGTGGCTATCGCAAGCCCTGTTGCCCAGACAACACGACGTCGTTTTAGGGCAGTGGTGAACGGAGAGAACTCCCAGCTGGTCATTGTAGATACCCCAGGCCTCCACAAGCCTAAAGACGCTCTTGGAAAAGAGCTCAACAAGGCAGCGCTCGGAGAGCTTAATGACGCTGATGTCATTGCTTTTTTGATTGACGCTACTAAGCCTGTTGGTTGCTCCAGAAGACTTCAATATTCAGGCATTTATCTCTCTTGTGTCAGAGCATCTTCCTGAGGGTCCCATGTGGTTCCCAGAGGATATGGAGACTGACGCATTGCCAGAAGACCTGGTAGCAGAGTTTGTCCGCGAGAAGCTTTTGCTGAACCTTCGTCAGGAAGTTCCACATTCTGTTGCCGTTGTTTGCGATTCTTACGAGGTGGCAACAGATGGACATCTCTCTATTTCTGCCACCATTTTGGTTGAGCGAGAAGGACAAAAGGGCATCGTAGTTGGCCAGGGCGGCTCCATGATCAAGCGCGTTGGCGTCGAGGCTAGAAAAGACCTGGAGAAGCTTTTTGGTCGCAAGGTTTACCTTGACCTTCAGGTTCGTGTTCAGCCTCTCTGGAGGCGTGACGCCAACGAGATTAAGCGCCTAGGCTACTCAACTGAGGACTAGTTGTGCCTGGTAGAAAGACCACTCGTCTTAAAGCTATTGTGCTTGATAGAACAAAACTTGCCGAGCAAGACCTCATCTTAACCATGCTTTCTGATTCGGGAGAAGAACGACGAGCTGTCGCAAAGGGTGCCAGAAAGCCAGGCGGTCGCTTTGCTGCTCGTGTTGAACTGTTTTGCGAGCTAGACGTGTTGCTGGCAGAAGGTCGCTCGCTTGATATCCTGTCCGAGGCAACCTTGCTTGAGCCGCATGCCACACTTCGCGGAGATCTCTCTAAGGTAGCAGCCGCGTCAGCTATCTGCGAAGTTGCACGCCTTTCGTGCATTGATGGCATTGAGGACGCGTTTCTCTATCCGCTGCTTTCTCGCGCTCTCAGAGCTTGTGAAGAAGTAGATGACGAGAAACACTTAGATCTTGTTGTTGCTGCTTATGTGTTTAAGGTCTTGGCACACGAAGGCTGGCGCCCAGAGCTGGAATCGTGCATTGCCTGTGGAGATGAAGCTCTGACGTACTTCTCGCCAGCTGCTGGTGGTGCATTGTGTGGAAGTTGTGCGCATGAGATTGAGGGCGCCATTGAGGTAACTCCACTTGAGCTCTCGTGGCTGTCATCGCTTCTAAAACTTACCTTTGACCAGCTTGTTATTGCAGAAATTGCTCCAGAAACTGCGCTCTTTTTGCTCACCAGTGCGCATATTTGGGCGGCTACACACCTTGAAGCACGTCTGAAGGCATTTGAATTTTTGCTCAGTATCTAGCTGAAGTGTATTTTTACTAGCAAAGTTCACCAGTAACTGGTATCCTCTTGTAGGTTATTTCCTTGTTCTTAGGGGCTAGTCACTGCCGGCTACCTTCTCAGTACAAGGAGTATTCAACGCGAAAGGCGGTTTATTATGGCAGTAACTAAGGATCGTAAGGCTGAGCTCATCAAGCAGTACGGCAAGGACGAGAAGGACTCCGGTTCCGCACAGGTTCAGGTTGCTCTTCTTACTGAGCGTATTCGTCAGCTCACCGACCACATGAAGTCCCACCAGAAGGACTTCCACACTCGTCGTGGTCTTCTGATGCTCGTTGGTAAGCGTCGTCGTCTTCTTTCTTACATCAAGTCGAACGACATTGAAGAGTACCGTACTCTTATTGCTTCCCTGGGTATCCGCGACAACATCCAGTAAGTTGGCTTTTTAGGGCGCCGTCTGGCGCCCTTTATGTTTGAGGCCCGTTTGCAATGGGGCAAACGGAGATAGAAGAGGAAAGAAATGACTAAAGTAACTCACGAATTTGACCTCTATGGTAAGCACTACACCCTTGAGGCCGGTGAGCTCGCAAAGCAGGCAACAGGTGCCTGTATCGTTAAGTGCGGCGATTCCACCGTACTTCTCACTGCAGTGGTTTCCAAGGAGCGCAAAGATTACGACTTCTTCCCACTGACTGTTGATTTTATTGAGAAAATGTACGCAGTTGGTCGTGTTCCTGGTGGATACCTCAAGCGTGAGGCTCGTCCATCCGAGAAGGCAACCCTTACTGCTCGTATGATTGACCGTCCTCTGCGCCCATCCTTCCCAGATGGCTTCCGCAATGAGGTTCAGATTGTTGCAACTTCTCTTGTTGCCGATCAGGTAAATGCTGTTGATACCATCTCTGTCATGGGTGCATCAGCTGCTCTGGCCGTTGGTGGCGTTCCATTTGAGGGCCCACTTGCGTGCGTTCGTATTGGCCGCAACGCCGATACCGGCGAGTTCCTGGTTAACCCAACCTATGAAGAGCGCGATCATTCTGACCTTGACCTTGAGCTTGGCGGTTCTTCCACCTTTATTTCCATGCTTGAGGCTGGCGCAGATGAGATTTCCGAAGAGGACATGCTCTCTGCTATGGCATTTGGTCAGGAAGCAATTGCAGCATTTTGCGAGGAGCAGAAGAAGTTTATTGCTAAGTGGGAAGAGGTTAACGGTCCTATCGTTAAGCGTGAGTACATCCTTGACGAGCCAATTGCTGAGGTCCACGACCGCATCTTTGCTTACTATGACCAGATGAGTGCTGCTCTTAAGGACGCTGACAAGCAGTCCCGTATGCAGAAGGTTGCTGACTTGATGGACGAGATTAAGGCTCAGTTCACCGAGGAGGAGCAGGAGCTTTGGAGCCGCGCTATTGCGGTTGAGCTCAAGGGTCTTGAGAAGCACGCTATGCGCGTCATGGTTGTTGAGACCGGTGAGCGTGTTGATGGCCGTGTAGCTAACGAGATTCGTCCAATCATGGTTAAGCCTGACTACCTGCCACTTGTTCACGGTTCTGGTCTTTTCCAGCGTGGCCAGACTCAGGTTCTCTCCATTTGTACGCTTGGCATGCTCAACGAGTGGCAGCGTCTTGACACCATTGAGCCAATGGACGGCAAGCGCTACATTCACCACTACAACTTCCCACCATTCTGCACCGGCGAGACTGGCCGTATGGGTAGCCCTAAACGTCGTGAGATTGGTCACGGAGCTCTTGCAGAGCGCGCACTTCTGCCTGTTATTCCTTCTGAGGAAGAGTTCCCTTACACCATCCGCGTTGTTTCTGAGGTAATGGAGTCCAATGGTTCTTCTTCCATGGCTTCTACCTGCGGATCTACGCTTTCCCTTATGGATGCAGGCGTTCCTCTGAAGCGTCCTGTCTCTGGTGTCGCAATGGGTCTTATCCAGGAGAACGGCAAGACTGTTGTTCTTACCGATATCCAGGGTCTAGAGGACTTCCTTGGTGACATGGACTTCAAGGTCTGCGGTACCACCAAGGGTATTACTGCAATGCAGATGGACAACAAGGCAACTGGTCTTACTCCAGAGATTCTGCGCAGCGCACTTCTCCAGGCTCAAGAGGGCCGTATGTTCATTCTGAACAAGATGCTCGAGCAGATTCCTGCACCTCGTACTGAGACCAAAGAGACCGCTCCACAGATCATCTCGCTTTCCATTCCAACCGATAAGATTCGCGACGTCATTGGCTCTGGTGGCAAGGTTATCCGCGGTATCCAGGAGGATACGGGCGCAACCGTTGACATCCAGGAGGATGGCACCGTCTTTATCGCTGGTACTAACGGTGCTGCCGAGGCTGCTGCAGAGCGCATCAAGGCTATTGTTAAGGTTCCAGAGGTAGGCGAGGAGTACACTGGTCGCGTTGTTGGTCTTCAGCCATTCGGCGCTTTTGTTGAGCTCCTTCCTGGCAAGGACGGTCTGCTTCATATTTCCCGCGTTGCACAGGGACGTGTCGAGAAGATCGAGGATGTCCTGGCTGTTGGCGACGAGGTTAAGGTTCAGGTCCTTGAGGTAGACGAGAAGGGCAAGATTTCTCTTGACCGTCTCGATAAGCCAGAGGCACCACAGGGTGCTCCAAAGAAGGACCGTGAGGAGCGTCGCCCACGTCGTCAGAACGACAACGGCAACTCTGAGCGCAGGCAGCCACGTCGTCACCACGACGCATAAGGCACGCTCAAACTCAATGGGTTTCTCGCCACGCGAGGTCTTATAAAACATGAGGTATTGAAGAGAGCTTCGATGCATGTCGGAGCTCTCTTGTTATTCTGTTGAGATTTTGATTCTTTGGGAATATATAGCGTAATACGTGCAGATTTTTTATATAATTAAACAACATGTAGATTTTGCAAAAAGTCTTAGAGACGGCCCTTTGGGTTGCGTCTGTCATAGAAAGTTATTTGAAAGGAAACCGTTTTAATGCCTAAGAAAGACCCAGCTCTTAAAGTCATTCCTATGGGCGGACTTGATGGCATTGGCAAGAACATGACCGTTTTTGAATACGGTAATGATATGGTGCTTGTTGATGCTGGTTTAATGTTCCCAGATGACGAACAGCCTGGTATTGACCTAGTTTTGCCAGACTACACCTATGTACTTGAAAATGAAGATAAGCTTCGCGGTATTTTGATTACCCACGGTCACGAGGATCACATTGGTGCTCTTCCGTACCTGCTTATGGACCTTACTCGTAAGGTGCCAATCTATTCCAGCAAGCTCTCGCTTGGCTTTATTGAAGGCAAGCTTGCTGAGCACAAGATTGTGGGCACCAAGCTTCGTGAGGTTACTGATGGTTCAAAGGTCCAGCTTGGTGCCTTTGACATCACGTTCTTCTCGATGACCCACTCTATTCCTGCTGCTTTTGGTATTCACATGAAGACTCCTGCAGGAACGCTTATTCACTCCGGTGACTTTAAGCTTGATCAGACTCCAATTGATGGAGTGCGTCCAAACTATGCGGCTATCACCAAGTTTGGCTCCGAGGGCCTTGACCTGCTGTTGTCTGACTCAACCAACGCTAATCGCCCTGGTATGACTCCATCCGAGGCTTCTGTTGGTGCGGCACTTCGCCACATCATTAAGAATGCAACTGGTCGCGTCTTTGTTGCGTCGTTCTCAAGCCACATTCACCGCCTGCAGCAGGTGTGCGATGCCTCTGTTGCGGTAAAGCGTAAGGTTGTTGTTACTGGTCGCTCTATGATTACCAACACCAAGGTTGCGCGTGAGCTTGGTTACCTCAACATTGCCGATAAAGACATCATTGATGCGTATGATGTTGATAAACTCGCAGATGATCGCATTGTTGTTCTGTGTACCGGTTCCCAGGGAGAGCCTCTGAGTGCTTTAGCACGCATGGCAAACGGAGAGCACAAGTCGCTTTCCATTCGTCCTCAGGACACCGTAATCATCTCTGCAACTCCTGTTCCAGGTAACGAGAAGAGCGTTCAGTCCATCATTATGGCACGTCCTAAGAACTTTATGCCTGTTCACGGTGAGGCGGTTCACCTGCGCGCTCATGCAGAACTTGCTCAGCAGATGGGTGTTCCTGCAAACCGCATCTTTATTCTGGATAACGGCGACACGCTTGAGATGAGAAATGGCAAGGTCACACGCGGTAAGACGGTTGAGTCCGGCGTGGTGTACGTTGACGGCCTCTCTGTCACCGATGCAAACCCTGTTGTTCTTCGTGACCGCCAGCGCCTTTCTCAGGACGGCATTGTTACCGCTGTGGTAACCCTTGTTGGTCGCAACCTTAAGCCTGGTGTTGTTGAGATTTCTGGTCGTGGTGTTTCATTTGCTGACGATGATGAGCTTATGAATGACGCACAGAATCTTGTGAGAAATTCAATCGAAAAGGCCTCTAAGTCCGAAGGCGCAAACATTGAAGCTATGAGAAAGAGCGTTCGTAACGCCCTTTCTAACTTCCTTTGGAGCAAAACTCGTACTCGACCAATGGTTATTCCGGTCATTATGGAGGTATAGGCCTAATGCCCTCTAAACGCACTTCAAACGCAGCAAAAAGAAACTCTAGAAACGCCGCTTCCGCCCAGGCAGCAGGCTTGACTCCACTGCAGAATGACATCATTGGTGTTGTTCTTGCAATGGTTGCTATTGCCATGTTTTTGTCTATTATCGTCCCTTCTAACGCTGTTATTACCAGCGCGATGGGTCATGGACTTAAACTTTGCTTTGGTACGGGAGCGCTTCTTTTTCCCATTGCAGTATTTGTCTTTGCTATGACCTTCTTTATGCGTGATGATCAGGGAATCTCTACACGTATTGCTATTGGTCTTACGCTTGACGTTCTTGCAGCACTTGCGCTTATCTCGCTCAACTTCCCAGGAGCTGAGTCTGCTCCAGACATGCTTTTAGGCACAAAAGTCCTCGAGGCAGCTGGTGGCTATGTGGGTGGCGGTATTGCTTGGGTTTTGCTGCGTTTTGTTGGCCGCGTGGTGGGCAATGTCCTTCTAGTTGGCTTTATCATTGCCGGTGTTGTTATCTGCGGCTTCTCCATTTCTGACATGGTTGAGCGCGTAAGCTTCCGCCTGGATGAAGCGCGCGAGAATCATCGCTATCGCAAAGAAGAACGTGCTCTTGCAAAAGAAGAGGCACTTTACGCTGCAAATGCTCCACAACCTGCAAAGAAGCAGGGTAGACGTGGCGCAAATAACCAGTCTTCTCTCTTTGACGAGACCGGTGAAGGGGAGACCACCTATCTGGGCAATCGCAAGACTTCTGTCATTAAGCGTGACGCCCGTCTTTACGAGGAAGAAGAGGCGCAAGAGGACGCAGGAGATGCTCCTACTACGCTCATTGATAAGGCTAAGAATAAGCTGCGCTCTAAGAAGAAAGACCAGCCAGATGATGCAGTTGTCGAGAAAAACGATGTTGCTGTAGCTGATGTTGCTCCTACAACAAAACAGGCTAAACCTAAGAGCAAGGCTAAAACGACGCCCGATTTTCTCGCCACACCTGACCAGCTCAAAAGGCCAGGCGACAACGATGAGTCGTATGAGCTGCCACCATTTACCATTCTGAAGACAAACAAGAACTCGGCCACTTCTGCCGTAAGCGATGATGAGCTTGAAGCTACTGCTCAGAGACTCCAGGCTACGCTTGAGGAGTTTGGCCTTTCGAGCCAGGTGGTTGGTTGGACTGCAGGTCCTTCTGTTACTACGTTTAAGATTTCGATGGGCGAGGGAGAGCGTGTCAACAAGATCACCAATCTTGAGGACGATATTGCGCTTTCACTTGCGGCAAAGTCCGTTCGTATTTTTGCTCCAATTCCTGGAACTTCTCTGGTTGGTATTGAGATTCCTAACGAGAAAGCCCAGGCAGTCAACTTGGCTGACGTTCTTCCATTTGCAAAGGGCGGTCCTCTTGAGTGTGCCTTTGGTCGCGATTCTGAGGGCAAGCCAATTGTTGTTGACCTTGCAAGTCTTCCTCACTTGCTGGTAGCAGGTACCACTGGTTCTGGTAAGTCTGTCCTGCTCAACGCCATTGTCATGTCTATGCTCATGCGCGCAACTCCTGAGCAGGTCCGCCTGATTATGGTTGACCCAAAGCGCGTTGAGTTTACGGGTTACGCTGGCCTTCCTCACCTGTATGTTCCAGTTGTTACTGAGCCAAGGCAGGCCGCAAGTGCGCTTCAGTGGGGCGTCACCGAGATGGAGCGTCGCCTTAAGGTGTTTGAGCACTACAAAGTGCGTGACATTAAGACGTACAACAGAAATGTTGATGGCGATAAGTACGCTGATATGGAGAATCCTCCAAAGCACATGCCTTACTTTGTCATTGTCATCGACGAGCTTGCTGACCTTATGATGGTTGCTGGCAAAGACGTTGAGTCTTCCATTGTTCGTATTGCTCAGCTTGGTCGTGCTGCAGGTATTCACCTGATTGTTGCAACGCAGCGTCCTTCTGCAGACGTCGTAACTGGTCTAATCCGTGCAAACATCGATAACCGTGTTGCGCTCTCAGTTGATAACTCTTTGAACTCCCGCATTATTCTGGACCAAAAGGGCGCTGAGCAGCTGCTGGGTAAGGGTGACATGCTGGTTAAACTTCGTGGTAAGAAGCCTAATCGCGCACAGGGTTGCTGGGTCTCTGACGAGGAGATTGAGGAGACCGTTAAGTACATCCGCACTCAGCGCGTGGCCGAATATCACGACAACATCTTGACCGTTGCAACTCCAACACAGGCCGAAGGCGCTGGCGGAGTTGGTGGTATGGCGCAGGCAGACGACCCACTTATTTGGGAAGCTGCACGCATTATTGTGGATTCTCAGCTAGGTTCTACATCTAGTTTGCAAAGAGCACTCTCTGTTGGGTATGCTCGTGCTGGTAGAATTATGGATATGCTTGAGGCAAAAGGTGTTGTTGGCCCAGCTAACGGATCAAAGCCTCGAGAAGTTCTTATCGATAAAGATGCTCTTGAAGAGCTCAAAGTTCAAGACGCTGCCTATAGGGAGGTAGAGTAAGCATGCCACGCCCTCGTTTTAGTGAGATGCTCGTAGAACGTAGACGTCAGCTCGGGCTTTCTATCACTCAAGCATCAAAGATTCTTCGCCTCAAGGAGCAGGCACTTATTGCTTTTGAGGAAGGCGATTTTACGAATATGCCTCAGAGTGGTTATGCTCAGGGCATGCTTTCTTCGTATGCTCGCTACCTAGGACTTAATCCGCGTGAGATTGTAGACCTCTTCCAGGAGGAGAGCTACGAATTTGAAAACGGCACCTATTCTCATGAGTTGCGTCGCCGTACCCGCGATACTCAGTCTGGTCGTGGCATTGCTGGTTATGACGTCGTAAACGAGTCCGGTAGCAGGCCAAAGGCATACGTACAGTACCACGGTCTTCTCCCCACATCGGGAGGACCAGCTGGCGATATGGGTGCGTTTGCAACTACGTCTGGTGTTCGCTCCAGACAAACTGGCGTGCCTCTGCGTGCACAGGCATCTGAGGAGGACGCTGGCGGCTACTCATATTCTCGTTATGCCACGGGTCATGCATATAATGCCGGTATTGAAGAGGCTTCTCGCCAGAAGACCATGGCAAGTCGCACACGTGGTGGCGTTCAGCGCAGACGTGTAGGTATTGCGGGTGTTAGCATGCCAGCTTATAAAGACGATGTAACCAGAAGAACCGTTGCTCCAAGCGATTACACCGATGACCTTCGCTATGACAATGTAACTGATCCTTATGAGCGAGCATCCACTATTTCCGGTCGTCGTGGCTCTAGAAATATTGCGCAGGTAGACAGACCTAATGTTCGCCGTCGTCAGCCTTCTGGCGCCGCTGCTCAACAGCGTCGCGCTCCTCAAAGACCAGGCGTTATGGGAGCACTTCAGAATTATTTCTCTGACACAGGACGCACCATTGCCACTGTGTTTGCTCTTGTTGTTGTGATTATTACTGCAGTTTTGCTGTTCAGCGTTCGTTCCTGCATGACCGCACGAACCACACCTATCGCAACAAAGACGGTAAGCGTTAACAACTCAACAACTGATTCTTCAAAGAATTCCACTACCACAAATAGCAACACGGACACCTCTAAGAAGGATTCTACTGACGCTTCTAAGAGCACCACTGCAACTGAGCCAAAGAAGGAAGAGACTCCAAAGCAGACTACCGTAGTGGTTACTGTTGCAGATGGTCAGACCAGCTGGGTTGAGATTACGGTTGACGGCAAGAGCGTAGAGGCTGACGCTATTACCGGCCCATGGTCTCAGACATACACCGTCACTGATTCCATGACCGTTCTTGCAGGTACTCCTGGTGCTGTTGCGGTAACCGTTAATGGTACTGCTAAGCCATTTGACGCAAATGCTTCTGGTATTGGCACCTTGACTATTCAGGGTACTAAGCCTGCTGACGCTAACGGAGCAAATGCTTCAGGAACTCAAACAAACAGCACGTCAACAAGTACAACAAGCGGAACTACTGGTACAACTAACAACCAGAATTCCAACAGCAATACAAATAACTAAACGCCATAGGGCGAGAAGAACTTCTCGCCTAGGTAATACGGAGGGGAAATGGCTAAAGAATCAAGCTTTGACGTTGTGTCTGAAGTAGACATGATGGAAGTTGATAATGCATTTCAGCAGGCAGCTCGTGAGCTTACCCAGCGCTACGATCTAAAAGATTCTGGCGCAACCCTTGAGCTCTCTAAGAAAGAGGGCAAGTTCACTATTGAGGCTCCTGCAGATTTTGTTGCATCTCAGGTTAGGGATGTTCTTGGCTCCAAGCTGGTAAAGCGCGGAATTGACCTTACTGCTATTCGTTGGGGAGACCCCATTCCTGCAGCAGGTTCTACCGTTCGTCAGATTGGTTCTATTGTTTCTGGTATTGACCAGGAGACTGCCAAGAAGATTGCTAAAGATATTCGTGATATGAAAGTTAAGGCTAAGGCAACCGTTGAGGGCGATAAGCTGCGTGTTTCTAGCGCTTCTCGCGATGTTCTTCAGTCTGTGATTGCAAGCCTTAAGGAGAAAGACTATGGCCAGCCCCTCCAGTTCAACAACTATCGATAGGGGCTATAACGTCCTATACATCACGTTAGGATGCGCTAAAAATGAGGTTGATACAGACCGCATGCGTGCGCGTCTTTTGGCCTCTGGTTTTGGTGAAGTTGCAGATCCAGAGTCAGCAGATGTTGCAATTATCAATACCTGCTCGTTCTTGGCTTCTGCAACAGAGGAGTCTATTGAGGCTACGCTTGAGATTGCCGAAGGCGCTTCTGAGGGAGTGCGTAAGCTGCCCATTATTATGTGTGGCTGCGTTCCTTCCAGGTATGGCGCAGAGCTTAACGAGCAGCTTCCTGAGGTTGCTGCTTTTGTTCCCGCAGATCAAGAGGATGGCATTGTGAGCGTTGTCGCAGACGTTCTGAATATCCCTGAGCCAACGCAGTCTATTGTTGCCGCTCACGGCATGTTGCGCACCATTGATGGCGCTAGTGCGTTTGTAAAGATTTCTGAGGGCTGTGACAGATTCTGCGCTTTCTGCGCTATTCCGTATATTCGTGGTCACTATCACTCAAGACCTGCTGAAGAGATTCTTCAAGAGGTTCATGAGCTGATGGAGGGCGGTGTTCGTGAGGTCATTTTGATTGGCCAGGACACCGGCATTTGGGGCTCTGATATGCCTGACACAGAGGATGGCCAGACGCCAACGCTTGCTAAGCTTATGCAGCAGGTTGCTGAGGTAGTCCGTCCCTATAAGGGCTGGATTCGCGTTTTGTATCTGCAGCCAGAAGGTATGACCGATGAGCTTATCAGCACCATTCGTGATACGCCTGAGGTTCTACCTTACATTGACATTCCAATTCAGCACTGCAATGAGCGTATTCTTAAGCGCATGGGTCGCTCCGGCTCTACGCAAGAGCTTCGTGAGCTTTTTGATCGCCTCAGAACAGAGATTCCTGGCATGGTCCTTCGTACCACCGGAATGTGTGGTTTCCCAGGCGAGACCGATGAAGAATCAGACGAGCTCTATGACTTTATTCAGGAGCAGGAGTTTGACTACACGTCCGTCTTTACCTATTCGCCAGAAGAGGGAACTCTAGGCGCAAAGATGTCCGATCAGGTCCCCGATGAGGTAAAGATTGAGCGCACGCAGCGTCTGCTTGACCTTGTAGAGCAGCTTGGTTTTGCCGCAACTGCCCGTCACGTTGGTGAGCGCTGTGAGGTCATTATTGACGGAATTGAAGAATCCGACGAGGGTACTGAGCTTATCGGCCACACGTGGTTCCAGGCTCCTGACTGCGATGGCGCTGTTCACATTGCAGAGGGAGAGGCTGCGGTTGGAGATATTGTCCTTTGTGACTTGGTAGATTCTTTCTGTTATGAAATGATTGGCGAGATTGTAGACGCTACAGACACGCAGTCTGGCGAGAAAACCGTTTAGTTGGGGATAGGTCATGTCATCAAAGACAATTTGGACACCTGCAAATATTGTTACCTGCGCTCGAGTGGTGCTGGTACCCTTTTGGCTTCTCCTTGCACAGCTTTTAGGCGTATCTCTGGCTGATTCTCTGGCAATACCTGGCTTTAACCTCGGAGCTTTTCTTGTCTTTATCGGCTATGTTGTCATTTCTTTGACCGATAAGCTTGATGGCTATCTTGCGCGCAGTAGAAATGAAGTTACTACGTTTGGTAAGTTCTTAGATCCAATTGCCGATAAACTCGCTGTTGTTGTAGCTCTTTTTGTACTCCTTGAGTGGCACATGGTTTCTCCCTGGGTGCTCTTAGTGATTGTTGCACGAGAGTTTTTGGTGTCGGGTCTTAGAATGGTTGTCGCATCAAAGGGCGTTGTTATTGCCGCATCTGACTTGGGCAAATGGAAGACTGCAACAACTATGGTTGCTATCTGTGGCTTGCTTTTCTTGCCGAGCATCCCCGGCGGAATGATTCAGGACGTTTTGCTCTTTATCTTTAACGTATCTATGTGGGTTGCAGTTGTTCTTACGGCCTGGTCAGGAATTGACTACTTTGTAAAGTCTTGGCAATACATTGCTGAAGTTTAACAAGATGGCGTCTCTCTGAGGCGCCATACGTATATACGATAGGTATGTTTTCATACCAAACGTTTGCATGCGGACCGAAAAGTTGTGATTCATATGTTTTCATCTGAAGTTCTTTCAGAAGCTCAACAGGTTGTTTCAGAGGCTCTTGAGGCTGGTCTTACCGTTGCATCTGCTGAGTCTTGTACGGGAGGACTTGTTGCAGGTGCTCTTACTGCCATTTCTGGATCGTCGAGCGTGCTTAAAGGCTCTGTTGTGAGCTACACCATTGAGATTAAGCAGAAGGTATTGGGTGTCTCAAAGGATATTTTTGAAGAGCCGTCCCTTGGCGCTGTTTCTGAACCCTGTGCTGCTCAGATGGCTTCGGGTGTTAGAGAAGTTATTGGCTCAGACATTGCGGTTTCCGTCACAGGAATAGCTGGTCCAACAGGAGAAGAGCCTGGTAAACCAGTTGGAACGGTTTGGTTTGGTATTACCAGTAATAACTTTACCCATACGGTCTGTAAACATTTTTCTGGTAATAGAGAACAGGTGCGAGAAGCTGCAGTTTTACAAGCTTTGCAATTGATTCATGAAGCAATTGTGAAGGCTTAAAATTTGATTTTAATAGGGAAGTCCAAAACAAATCAGTTTTGGACTTCTTTTTTATGCGACTTTGCAGGACTTATACAGACAAATTGATAATTCAGAAGAAATTTGCTGCTCAAAAGCGGAAAAAGAGAGGTAAGAATTCAGACAAATTCCCTCTATAGAGTATATGTTTGACGTTGACATAGAACGTCTGTTCTTATAATATTCTAGTAACAAAAAGAGCAAGGAGTTCCCATGGCTAAAAAGTCCGTTTCAAAAGAGATTAAGGCTCGTACTACTGGTGATGAGAGGGATGAGGTTATCTCTTCAACTACCGCAGAGATCGAGAAAAAATTTGGCGCTGGCGCAATTATGCGTTTAGGTGAGGGTGGTCCTGCCTTTGATATTCAGGCTATTCCAACTGGCTCACTTGCTCTTGACGCAGCACTGGGTATTGGTGGCGTTCCTCGCGGACGTATCGTAGAGATTTATGGTCCAGAGTCTTCCGGTAAGACAACTCTTTCACTAGAAATTCTTGCAGAAGCTCAGGCATTGGGTGGCGTTGTAGCTTTTATTGACGCAGAGCACGCGCTGGACCCAGGCTATGCGGCTCGTATTGGCGTTGATATTGACGATGTTTTAATTTCTCAGCCAGATACTGGTGAGCAGGCTCTAGAGATCTGTGACATGCTTGTTCGCTCAGGCGCAATTGATGTTGTGGTTGTAGACTCCGTTGCTGCTCTTGTTCCTCGTGCAGAGATTGAGGGAGAAATCGGCGATTCTAGCGTTGGTCTTCAGGCTCGTCTCATGAGTCAAGCTCTCCGTAAGTTAGCCGGCTCTCTTTCAAAGTCTAATACGCTCTGTATTTTCATTAACCAACTTAGAGAGAAGATTGGCGTTATGTTTGGAAGCCCAGAGACCACTTCTGGTGGTAGGGCTCTTAAGTTCTTCTCTACTGTCCGTATGGATATTCGCCGCGTTGACAGCATTAAGGTTAACGGAGAAAACGTTGGTAACCGTGTTCGCGTTAAGGTTGTAAAGAACAAGGTTGCTCCTCCTTTTAAGGTTGCTGAGTTTGACATTATGTACGGTCAAGGCATCTCCAAAGAGGGCTCCATTCTTGATATGGCTGTTGATTTTGAGATTGTCAACAAGTCTGGAGCTTGGTTCACCTATGAGGGTGAGCGTCTTGGCCAGGGTAGAGAAGCAGCTAAATCTTTCCTTACTGCCAATCCAGATCTCATGGAAGAGATTGATCACAAAGTACGAGTTGCTTGTGGCCTTGTATTTGATGAAGATTCTGAAGTTGGCACTCCGGTTGCAACGGAAGATTCTACTGAATAATGTCAGAAATTTCTTGGACGATTGAGCTTCCAAAAAAGAAACAGGCAGTTCTAGGTCAGGCAAAGCCTAAAGCAAAGATACTTTTAGAAACAGAAGTTGGAGGGACGGAGGAATTCTTTGTCCCTCCAACAGTAGCTCGTGCTCTTCAAAACAAAGAGAAAGATGGTGTTTTTACACCTTCTTCTCGTAATGAGTTTTTATATGAGCTAAAAGAGATTTCAACGCAGTGCATTAAAGCTCGTATTGAGGCTTTGATTGTAAAAAGGGA
>QWCC01000188.1_pt1 | contig 22091 bp, 24 predicted proteins | sample 1972491 | NCBI WGS metagenome assembly QWCC01 (sample SAMN09866718, study PRJNA288562) | Human oral metagenome isolate term5_saliva, whole genome shotgun sequencing... | isolation source: mouth | host: Homo sapiens | place: USA: California
CAATATTGCGAATATCTCTAAAAACTTCGCAAATCTCAAAAGCAGCATGATTTTGCCTTCTATAAAAATCAATTCCATCATCAGAATAAGTCCAAATTTTTCGACAAAAAACCAAGTCATAACCTTTATTCTCACCAAATTGTGGCCGTAAAATTCGTAACGCTTGCCTATAACTTGAGCGCAATTTCTTGCGGAAAACTTTATTATTTTTAAAATTTCCCAAAATTATTTTTCGCATTTTAAAATCTCCTTTTTGGCAAATTTAATAAATTCCATTGTTGGAATTCGTACAGCTTCGATCGGTTTAATCTTATGAAATTTGCAATATTCGCCAACCAAAAAATCACCAATTTTATAGCCCAAATTGTGCGGAAAATCAGGATTTTCACCATTAAAATTATATAGCCATGCATTATAATTATAGTCTTTTTTATTTTCGCAAATATCAATTGCTTCAGCAAGCCGCTTTAAGATCATCGCCTTTTCGTTTTCGAAATAGTAAAACGGCTTGTCTTTCCAGAAAATGCCAGTTTCAGTTCTAACTTGTTTCTCAAAACTTACCGCTAAACCCTCAGTAACAATATCCACCATTAACCAAAAATTACGTTCATAAAAACCTCGAAATACATGATTTAATTCGTGAAAAATATTCTGAACAAAGTCTGCTTCAGAAAAATCATCTTCAAAGATTACAAACTCCATAAAATTATCTTTAAGCTGAGCAATACCCCAAACTTTTTGGTTTTTACTTATCTCTGGGTTAGCCTTTTGAGCATGTGAAAAATAAATATCTACATCACTCATTTTTGGAAAATATTGCAAAAAAGCATTATTATATTTTTCAAAATAATTATGAATTTTAGTTTTTAGCGAATTACTTATATCTGAATTAAAAATTAAATTAAACATAATTCCTCTTATAAAAAATAAGGGCTCATCACCCTTATAAATTACAGCTTGGCATTCGTATGCACATTCACCACATCATCAACATCGTCAAGTGCATCCATCAATTTTTCAACTTTCGCACGAGTTTCGTCGTCAGTGATTTCAACTTCCATATTCGGTACATATTGAAGTTCGGCTTCTTTTACGATTAAACCTTTTTCAATTAGTTCTTTTCGAACTTTCATTAAATCTTTTTGGTCGGTATAAACCACGATTTCGCCATCTTCTTCAACCACATCTTCTGCACCAGCATCAAGAATTTCAAGTAGTGCGTCTTCACCCGTTGCTTTAACCAAAATTACACCTTTGCGAGTAAATTGAAACATCACACTCCCCGCGTCAGCAATTCGGCCACCATTTTTTACTAAAGCAGTTTTAACTTCAGGGAAAGTTCGATTGCGATTATCTGTTGCGGTCTCAATAATCAAACCAATTCCATTTGGACCATAACCTTCGTAAGTAATTTCCTCAAGTATTGCCGAGTTTTTATCTGCCGCGCGAGCAATTGCACGCTCAATATTTGCGTTTGGCATATTCACCGCACGAGCTTTTTCAATTGCCAGTGCCAAACTTGGGTTCATGTCTGGATCGGCACCACCACGAGCTGCAATTGCAATTTGATTTCCAATTCGTGTAAAAATTGCACCCCGTTTTGCATCATTTACACCTTTCTGTCGTTTAATTTTTGACCATTTATTATGACCAGCCATAATTCTCCTTAATTTTTATCTGTAAATCTCTATTAATTTTACCATTTTTTGTTCGAGAATTCAAATTTCAAAAAATAAAACGCCCATTTTAACTTTTGGGCGTTTAAGTTTTATTTAATTTTATGGGCTGCCACACGAATAATCTCGCTCCAGCTTAAAAATGGTTGTGGGATTTCGGCTAAATCGTGTGCCGTCATTTCATTTCGAATCGCCAAAGAAATCTGCGAAATCAAGTTTATTGCATCTGGCGATACAATACTTCCGCCAATAATCTTTCCCTTCCTATCACAAATAATTTTAGCAAATCCACTACTGAAATTCTCGACATTACTTTTTGCAATTAAATTAAGTGGCGCAATTGCAGTTTTATATTTTAAATCTCTCTTCAAACAATCGTCTTCAGTTAAACCAACCGTGGCAATTTCTGGCCAAGTTGAAATTGTACGAGGCGAAAGCGGAAACTTAACCTCAATTTTTGAGCGTGAATGTAAAATATTATGGGCAACCGTTCGGCTTTCAAGTAGGATTTTTGCCGTTTGAGCTTGTGGATTAACCACACCACCAACCGCAAAAATATGCTTCATAGAAGTTTGTGAAAATTCATTTACAGCAATTCCATCTTTCGAAAAATCAATATGTGCATTTTCTAAGCCTATATCTATGTTCGGTATTCTTTCACCTACAACCAGAATTTCATCAACTCGCACAAATTTCTCGGTTCCACCTCGCTGAAAGATCACTCGCTTCATCAAGCCGTCTTTTTGCACCGCCACCACTCGAGTTTGTGGCAAAACATAAACATGATTCTCTTCAACTAAAATATTTTCAAGAGTAATTCCAACTTCTTCATCTTCTTTTGGTAAAAGTCGTGCCGAAACTTCGCTGATGTAAACTTTCGTACCAAAAATAGCCAAAATTTGAGCAATTTCAACCGCCTCAGCTCCACCACCAACAATAAAAATACTTTTAGGTGGACGAGCAATATTGAAAATTGTTTTCGGCGTATAGTATCGCACATTTTCAATATTTTTAATATCTGGAATTGAAATTTTCGAACCAGTTGCAATCAAGAAATTCTTTGCTGAATAATGCTTTTGATTAATCGAAATCTCATTCGGAGTTAAAAATCTGGCTTCACCACGAAAAGTTTTAATCCCCATGCTTTCGAAAAACTTTTGGTTATCGTGAGCGCCAGTTCGTTTAATCACATTTTTTTTCCAAGCAGAAATTATTGGAAAATTATAAGTTAAATTTGCCGAGCGTAAACCCATTTTTTCAGCCTTTTTTGCCTCAAAAAAAGCTTTTTTAACCTTCGAAATTGCCGCTCGCGGGATATCACTATAATTTGGCGATTCACCACCAAAAAGATCATTTTCAACAATCGCAACATTTAACCCAGCTTTTGCTGCAATATTTGCTGCTGCCGAACCACCCGCTCCACTTCCAAGAACAATTAAATCAAAATCAAATTTTCTTTTAGCCATTTTTTTACTCCTTAAATTATGCTCTTGAAATTTTTATAAATATACGCTGCTTCTGGATGGATTTTCTGTAAAATCGCTCCGATTTGTCTTCGAATATCACCACTTGTAATTTCTGGTTTGTTTCTTTGCCAATCTGCAAATTCGAGAAGAGTTTTTCGAACAAATTCATTACTTTGCCCTTCTGGAGATCTAACAATTAAGAAAGTTTCACTCAAGGATTTTTGTAATTTTTTATAATCAAATTTCTCAACTTCTCCATCAGATTTTACAACCATTCTCATAGCGAAACCCCTAAAAATTCTGGCGTAAAAATTACAACACCAGTTATAAATGCTAAAATTATCATTCCCAAACCTGCTGAAAATTGCATAAAACGCTTATTCTTATTTCGCCAAGCTTGAATTTCTGAAATTGGATGTCCACCAGAAATCATACAAGCAATACTAAAAATTGGTAAATTAGAAATTAAAACATAAATTACTAAAATAGCAAATTGAAGGGCCGGTGAAACACGTGAGGCTAAAATTGCCGAAATCGCCAAAGATGCAAAATAAAACAAGATTTCACTCAAAACACTCACAATTCCTAGCGAAAATGCTTCAGCCGAATGAACAGTTTTACTTGCTCGCTCGTTAAGAAACTTTGCCATTGAACGAGGAATCCAAAGTTCCGTACTATTTTGTATGTTTTTGCCTCTTCGATAATAAAAAATCCAAGTTGAGATCCCAGCAGCAACTAAAATACCAGCCAAAACCGCCCAAGCTACTTTAGAAAATACAATATTATAAAATATTCCAGCAAAATATGCAAAAGTTGAAAAAATAAGAATAGTTGCAAAAACTGACCCAAAAACTAAAGACATAGATAACTTTGTTAATTGTAAATGCGACTTCTTCTTGCTTAAAGTGTGCCCGCTCAAAAGTGTTAGAACGCTAATGCTCAAATGAAAACTAGCATGCACCATTGCCGCCAAAATTACCACTATTAAAATCATCCAAATTTCCATAAGCTTCATTTAAATTATATTATAAGCACAAGCGAAAATCAAGAAAAATGTTTAAGTTTTTTTGAAAAAAGTCTTGACTTTTATATTTTTATATGTTATTATAAATAACATAATATTATTAAAAAACAAAAAAGGAAAATAAATGGCACAACACGAACGAATGTCCTCATGGGATAGACACCGAACTAAAAAAGAACTACGAAACTTCATTGATGCAAGAATTTCACGATTCAATGAATTTGATGAGTTCGAAGATTTAATCTAAGAATATAAAGCTCGCAAAATTAGCGAGCTTTTCTCTTGAAAAAAATTTTTCAATGTGCTAAAATATAAACATTATGGTAGCGTAGCTCAGTTGGTTAGAGCGTAGGACTCATAAGCCTAAGGTCGCAGGTTCAATCCCCGCCGCTACTACCAGAAATTATATAGAAAATCGTTGCAAATTTTGTAACGATTTTTATTTTTATAAATAAAAATAACCTTCCATTTTTTGAAAAGTTATTTTTTTGAAATAATTTCTTGGTTGCGGGAGTAGGATTTGAACCTACGACCTCTTGGTTATGAGCCAAGCGAGCTGACCAGACTGCTCCATCCCGCGATATCTGCTTTATATTTTATCACGCAGATATTTAAAAGTCAAGGGTTTTTAGCTATTTCGTTGCCTTTTGAGCATTTCCACCAAAAATAAAGTTAATCCATTGTGTAAAATTTGAAGGTTTTGGCGTTTTAGTTTGCTCTTTCTTTTGTTCTTCTGGGTATTTCGAAAGAATCAAAACATGTTCACCTGGCATTGCAAGACCAAGTTTTTCACGTACAGCAAGCTCTTGATATTCAGAACTTTTCAGATATTTTTGCTCATATTCAAGTGTTTTATAGCTAATTTCATCAATTAAAGCCTGGCGCTGTTTGAGTTCTAGCTTTTTTTGAATTGAATAATTTTTTTCCATCGCCGCAATATTCCCCCAAACCCAAATTATCGAGATAAAAATCACACTGGCCATAATAATATTACTCAAAGTTAAAATATCGTTCGAAAAATAATATTTCGCACGGCGAGTTTTAGTTTTTAAATCGTTTAAGTTTAATTTCACTATTTAATTTTATCACATTTTCTGATATAATTAAATAGTCGGGGGATTAGCTCAGCGGTTAGAGCAGTCGTCTCATACACGATTGGTCGCTGGTTCGAACCCAGCATCCCCTACCAAAATCGCTTAATTAGCGTTTTTATTTTTATTTTAAATTTAACAAAACCGCCCCATTTGAATGAGAGGCGGTTTTTGTAAATTGATTATTTCTTGCGAGAAACTGTCAAGAAGCCGTTTCGTGGATTTTCTTTTACAATTCGGTCTTCTGGAAGGTCGCAAGGTGTACCTTTATCGTTCTTCTCTTTTTTAGCAAAGAAGTAAATTGTTTGTGGTTTTCCACCACGCAAAGTTACTTCACTTTTGTGCAAATAATATGTAATTCCTTTTGAATTTGTTTGACTATAAGCCATTTCTATCCTTTCATTACTACTGTTATATATTTTCATTGTATATCAGTTTTAAAGTGGTGTCAAGACTTTTTACACTTTTGGTGTATATTTTTTCAAAATAAGCTTAAGAATTATAGTCGTTATCATTTTTATTACAATCATAAAAATTAAAATTATTGCCACTAAAGTTGTCCATCCGGCCAAATCTGGTGACCAAATTGGTGCGACAAAACTATAAGTATATTCTGAAATATTTGGGTATTCAGCCTTAACTTGACCCTGACTACTTGCAGGATATTTATTTTGCTCATCTAAAATACACTGTTGATATGCTAAAGAATATCCGCCACGGAACCTTGGCCGGCAAGCTTCTTCCGCCTTTTTAAAAATATTTCCATTCGGATTATCACTTTCAGCTTCACGAGCAACCTGCTCGGCTTTTCTCATATCACTTTCATAAATATTCGCCCATACAATTTTCACTTCTCGGTTCATTTTGAACCAGTGAGTTTCATCACTATAAAAAATTCCGCCACTATTCATATGAGCATAAACGTAATTAGCTAATTCAATTGTTGCTTTTCTGGTAGCTTCAACATCGCCAGATTTATCAGCCGTTTCAACAGCCTCTCTTCTACGAATCATTCCCACATTATTCAAACGTAAAGCTGTTAAATTCACAAAAATAACAAGTATAAGTAAAATAAACAATTGCCAATTTTTAAGCGATTGTATCTGTTTAAGACGTTTTTTAATTCTGCCTTTACCCACCATAATACTTATGTATATTTTACCAAAATTCCAAGAAAATTACAAATTTTGCTTAATTTTTTGAGCTAATTTTTCGCCAACAATTTTCGAAAGCTCTTGCACGGGAGCTTCGCGAATTTTCTTTAGCGAACCAAATTCTCGCAATAATTTTGCCCGTGTTTTTGTTCCTATGCCGTCAATCTTCTCCAGTGCATTCTGCGTTTGCTTTTTAGTTCGCAAATTAGAATGATAGTTAATCGCGAATCGGTGAGCTTCATCACGAATCCGTTGTAAAAGCTTGGTTAAATCACTAAATTCTGAGTTACTTTCACCTAGCAAGTTGCGGGCGTGGCCGTGGGAATGGCTTTGCAAAAGGTGCAAATTTAGTATCAAAAAATCACCCTCTCGCCGAACCGAAAAATATCTATCATTTTTTTCGAAGTTTTTATCTAACCAATTAGTTTTGAGGTTTGGATTTTGCGTATCAAAAATAATCTCTTCATCACGCTTAGCAATTCCAATCGCTAAAATATCTCTTGGCAAAACTTCTCGTACTGCACTCAATTGACCTTTTCCACCATCAATCAAAACTAAATCAGGCCATCCCCATTTTTCGTTTCGCTTCGAGAATCTCCGTATTAAAACTTCTTTCATATGAAGAAAATCATCATTTCCGCCAGTTGTCATTTTAAATTTTCGATATTCTCGCTTGTCGCTAAGCCCATTTGTAAAAACTACCATCGACGCCACATTGTTTTCTCCACCCGTGTGCGAGATATCAAACGCTTCAATTCGCCGCGGTGGAATTTCAAGTGAGAGAATTTCTGCCAATTTCGCTAATGCGTGGTCTTTTGAAATATCCAAAAATTCCTCGTTCGAAAAAATAACCTGTTTACCAAGCTCACTTAAATCTCGCAGTTGGTTACGTTTTTTTGCGGCCATTTCAAAATTCTGTTCATTCGCAAAATCAAGCATTTCTTTCTCAATTTCAAGCTGAAGCATTTTTCGCTCACCTTTTAAATATCGCGAGAGCTGGCGTAAATTACGTTTATATTCTGTCATTTTTTGCTGATATTCGGGCGAATGTGGTTCAAAATTTTCTAGACCAGGAGTTAAACCGATCTGAAAATCTAAACTATTTTTAGCTGGCATTTTTTCGCTCAAATAATACGAAAAGACTTTTCGAAGCAATCGCACCGATTTTTTCACTGCATTAGAATTATAAAATGGGCCAAAATATTCTGCTAAATCATCAAGCGGATTTTTAGTGAAACTAACATGCGGAATTTTGTCACGAAAACCAATTCGCACGTAAGTTGGTGATTTATCATCCCGCAAGAGTATGTTGTATTGTGGCTTGTAGCGTTTAATCATCTCGCTTTCCAAAAATAGCGCATCAATTTCAGTCTCAACCTCAATCCAGTCAGTCATCGCAATTTCTACTACCAAAGCTTCAGTTTTTGGATCTTTTCCGCGCGAGTTTTGAAAATATTGCCGCACACGATTTTTTAAATTTGCCGCTTTTCCAACATAAATAATCTCATCTTTCGAATTTTTATGAAAATAAACGCCAGCGGAATTTGGCAGTTCTTTTAGCTTTTTCGAAAGTTGTTTATTCATCTCTTATTATTATATCATTTTATGTTTTTTATAAAAACTATTTTATTATATTTAATAATATGCTATACTCAGAATATAGATTATACTCAAGATAAAATATATCTTGAATAGCCTTGAACTTTAGAAAGGGGTATATAATATGGAACAAACCGAAACTAACAAAGTAGAAGAACCTTGCCATATCAAATTGTTCACCGGACAAATTGTGATCTTTAGACCCTGTAACGAGCAGTCGAAAAAAGAATAATACCCAAAAACCTTAAGCCACCTAATTTTGGTGGCTTTAAATATTTTTTCAAAAAAATAAATTTGATAAATTCATTATATGTTATTAGCTAAATCAAGCAAATTTAACATGATTTTAATCTGTTTTGTTAAAAATATTGGCAACAAAATTAGCAATTTTCAAGAAAACTTGGTAGTTGCAAATGAGCATTTTTTATATAATTGATGTATAATAATTAATATGAAAGGACAAAAAATGTTTAATCAGAATTTACAAAAATTACGAGCCGAGAAAAATATCTCACAAGAGCAACTTGCTGATAAAATTGGTGTTTCGCGACAATCAGTTTCAGCCTGGGAGAGTGGCAAATCTTCCCCTGAACTTGACAAACTAATTGCCCTAAGCGAACTCTTCGAAATTAGTTTAGATGAACTAACCGTCGAAATTTCAACCAAAAAAGCCAATTTTAATAAAAAAGAATATGAGAAATCATATCAAAAAATTGCACTAATTCGTGCGCTTGGTATGCTTATTCTTTTTGCCGGCCTTGCAATAGCAGCATATTTTTCGGGATCAACAGCAAGTTTTAATGTTTTAGCAGGGGTTAGCTTAATGCTGTCCTTAGCAATATCAGTTCCCCTACTAATTTTAGCTAAAAATTTTGATAATTCAGAAATTGAAAACCTACTTGATTATACTATAAAAATTGACAAATTTTTTTCAAAAAATGAAATCAGACAAGCCAAAAATATTAAAAATAGCAGCGCTATGGCACTGGCATCAACAATTTTTACAGCTATAGCAACTCATCAAATAATTTATCATTTTTCTGATCTTGGCATTAATTTAGCTAATGCTATATTTATGGCCCTATTAGGAATTGGAATCTCAGCATCAACTTACGGAAATTCTATTTTTTCGAAGATTAATAACTTTTATGAAATCGAAAATAAAGATGAAGAAAAAGATTCAAAAATAGGATTTTTTGCGGCAATAATAATGCTTTCAATCACAGCAATTTATTTAACTTACAGTTTTATTACAAATAATTGGGAATCGGCTGAACTATTTTACCCGGTTGGCGGAATTGCAATTGCAATTTATGCTATTTACGTAAAAAAGAAGTAAATCATTAAAACAAAAACGCTCAATAACTAAAATTTTGAGCGTTTTTAATATTTTTGATAGTTAATTCTTATACAAAGCGTGCGAATTTGCCGCGACTCGCTCCAAGAAAAGTAACTGAGCTTGCTGAACATTTTCTGGTTTTCCAGCCCAAGCTTGAAGCGCTGGCATCTGTAAAGCTCGCGCATAACTATAGGTCAATCCCCAGTCAAAAGGTCCGAGATTGGTTATTTCTTGGAGATTATCAGTTGCTTGATTTGCAGTTTGTCCACCAGAAAGGAATACGATCCCTGCCAATTCTTTTGGAACTATTTTCTTAAAAATAGAAACGGTTTCTCGTGCAACCTCTCTTGAAGAAGATTGAATTTCATTTTCAGAGCCAGCAAGAACCATATTTGTTTTCAAGATTGTTCCTTTAAGGTCAACTTTAAATATTTTTAGTTCCTCGAAGAGTTTTTTAAGAATCTTTTCTGTAACTTCTCGGCACTGTTTAATAGTATGCTTTCCAGAATAAACCACCTCTGGTTCAACAATTGGTACAATTCCATAATTCTGGCAAGCTTTAGCATATTGCGCTAAAACTCGTAAATTCGAAGCGATCGCAGCTTCGCTCGGCGTTCCTTTTTCTTCATCAATTTCAAAAGCAACTCGCCATTTCGCAAAATCAATTCCTGCTTTTGAATATTTTTGGAGTTTTTCAACCAAAGAATCAAGCCCCAATGAAATCGTCTCACCTTCAAATCCGGTTAAAGGCTGCAAACCACCGTCAAGTTTCACACCAACCAAAATTCCGCGATTTTTCAAATACTCAACAAAATTAATACCTTCAGAAGTGTTTTGTTCGGTTGTCTCTTCAAAAAGAATAATTCCACTTAAATAATTTTCAATATCTGGTGTTTTGAAAAACATCTCACGATAGGCTCGGCGATTTTCGAAAGTATCTTCAAGCCCAATCGTTTCGAATTTTTTATGAATATTCCCGCCAGACTCATCTGCAGCAAATATTCCTTTTGGCCGCGTAACTAATTTTGCAGCAGTTTTGTGCAATCGTGTTTCAATATCTGGAGTATTACTCAAAACATCAACAGGTAATTCATAATTTTTGCGATTTAAAATTTGATGCGCATAAAAAGGCTTCAATATATCATTAAAATCAGATTTATTAGCAATTGTAACTGAAACCTGCAAATTTTCTTCTAATTTTGAAGAATTCGAAAAATTTTCAGCAACAAAAGCCGCCTGAAAAATATTATTCTGGTAAAACGAATTTAATTCAAAATTAGTTTCAATACTGGCAATTTTTTCTTTATTTCCAGCAACTATTTTCGAGCCATCAAAAATAACAACGCCTCGCACGCCAGTTCTAATTAGTGAATCTATCGCATTTTCATAACTTGAATAATCAATTAGATCGCTCAAATTTTGTTTTCGAAAATCTACAAAAACTAAATTCGCTCGAACGAAAAACTCATGCGCAAGCTCAGGGCTCAAATCAGCAATATTAAAAACAAGCTCAATCTTTGGATTATCGCGCAAATATTTTTTAAAATCTGTCAGATAATTTTGCGAAAAATTAGCATCCGCAATATAAATTAAATCTGGTGGGAAAGCTGGCGAAACCCATTTTGTGCTACGAGGGTTACTGGTTAAAATAAAACTCTTGCCTTTATATGAAACTATAAATCGATCAATCAGATTGCTGTTAATTTCATCATATTCGAAATAAGAAGTACCGTTTGGATTCGCACTTGAAAAAGCCTTAAAATGCGCTGCTGTAAAGATTTTTTCACTCAAAATTGTTCCACCATAAACACCAGCTTGTTTTTGATAATTTAAAGTTGAATCATCAAAAGTTAGATCATAATGAAAATCATTGAGCTCATCTTTATAAATTTTTTGATTTTGAATGTCTAAAAAGTTATCTTTTGTCGCATTTCCAATCGATAAAATCGTCGGTTTCATTTCCCACCTTTAAAAATTATTATGCTTTTGCTTAAATTATATCAAATTTTTGAAAATAAAGCAAACTTAAAGATTAAACAAATCATTTAGACTTTCAGCCACGGTTGGGTGGGTAAAAATCCGGTCTCGCAGAACAGTATAATCAAGTCCAGTGTCAATCGCCATTTTTATAATATTTATCACTTCTGGCGAATTATAACAAAACAGAGCTGCGCCTAAAATTTTATTAGTTTTCGAATCTACAATCGCTCGCAAAAGACCAGTTGTTTTAAATTCAAGCTGGAGTTTTGGCACTGCTGCTGCCGGAATTTCCTTTACCTTAATCTCGAAACCTTCCTCCAAAGCTTGTTTTTCAGTTAATCCAACTTTCGAAAATGGAACCTGCAAAAAAATCGAATTTGGCAAATTAACACGATTTTTTAGAGAATATTTTCCGTCACCATAAAACTGTGAGCGCAAAATTCGAAAATCATCTAAAGAAGCATAAGTAAATTGCTCTTTTCCTCTCACATCACCAACCGCCCAAACTTTTGAATTTGAAGTTTGAAGATTTTCGTTAGTCCAAATTCCACCATTTTCAAGTGTTTTAATACCTGCTCGTTCAAGATTTAATTTTGCAGTTACTGGTTTTCGCCCGGTTGAAATTAACACTTTATTAAAAGCTGATTTCTTACCATTATTTTGGACTAAAATTCCATTTTCAATATTTTCGAAAGCCTCAATATTTGCATTAAACTCAAAATTAATACCTCGTGAAACTAAAAAGTCAAAAATTGCTTTTTGTATCGAATCATCTTCATCAGCTAAAATTTTATCGCCTCGCTCAAAAATTGTTACTTTCGTTCCCAACTTCGCAAAAGTTGAAGCAAACTCTAGTCCGATAAATCCACCCCCAACAACTGCTAGGTTATCAATCGCCTCCTGATTATCAAGAAGCTCTGTACTAGTTAAAATTTTTGAGTCTTTTAAACCTTCTTCAATTCCTGAAATTTTAGGAATAAAACTTTCTGCACCAGTATTAATAATAATCTTATCAGCCAAAAGCTCAAGTTTTTCACCATTCGATTCAACTAAAATTGTATTTTCATCTAAAAATGAACCAAAGCCGTCAAAAACTGTAATCGACTCGTTATCTGCAAGCATATGATAATTTTTTGAATTTAGCCGCTGCACAACATCAAATTTTCGCGCAATCGCTTCTTCGAAAGTTAAATTTTCACTCGCCGCAACAGCTAGAACTTTGGTTGGAATACAAGCAATATTAATGCAGGTTCCGCCATACATTTTCGGCGACTTTTCAATTAATGCAACTTTTTCACCTTTATTAGCAGCCAGAACTGCCAAAGTTTTTCCAGCTTTTCCAAATCCAATTATAATTTTATCAAATTTCATTTTTACCTCTTTTCTATTTTAATTTTAACATATTTTACTTAGAAAAGTCTTAAAATTGTAAGAAAAAGAAAAACCCCCGAGATTTCGGGAGATTTTCTTGGCTCCCCTTGATAGAAATATTACTAACCAGCAACTACTCGGGCACTATATCGGACAGTCGAAAATCTTCAATTTTAATAGATGAATCTTTTGAGAACATAGACAAATTAGAGTCGTCTTCATAAGCAGATAGATATTTTTTATATTCTTTAGAATCTTGCCAGTGTATCCCGCTTTTCGCCATATTTTTATATAATGATAATGAATTCGGTAGGAATTTATAATGAAATACTACCGATGATATATTTACAAAATTTAACTCTTTCGGAAATACATAATGATCGTTTACAATTAATTCATTTCCAGTGTAATATAGTAGTGGAACCTTTTGTAGGCTAGACCTTAAACCAAAAATCCTTCCTCTAGGGCCACCGTAAATTCTTAAACCATAAAAAGGATTTATTTCAGTTTTATAAGTGTTAGAATCTACAAATTTCATATCACTTATATTCTTATTTTTAAAAATAGGCTTTTTAGAATATACGTCTACCATAATAGCTTTAACAGATTTACGATCATTCTTATTTATAGAATCAATATATTCTTCAATCTTTTTATCAACATGGAATAATTCATCAGAATCAACATTCAAATACCATCTGTTAATTCCATAAATATCTAAAATCTGCTGTCTCCAGCTACAAGCTCTAAAACAATTATAGGTAGCTTCAACATTGTATAAATCCAGTTTAATATCTTTAATATTTTTTGTAATTTCATTTATCTTTTTTATTGAGTTATCATCAGAATTATTGTTTACTAATACGAAATTCTTAACGCCCAATTCGACGTAATGTCTTATCCATTTTTCAAAAAATTCTGAAAAATTATTAAATATACAAACTAGAATAATCTCTTTTTTACTTTTATCAATAGGTTTTAAGGTATTTTCAACCTTACTGAGTTTATCATTCAACCCTAAAATTAAATACTTGAGTGTTTCATTATTGAATTCTATATTGTTATAGTCTTTAGCGATATTTACATATTTATGTCTGGTTTCACTATTCTTAATTTTGTCTGTTTCTTTAAGTCTTTTGCTAACTTCAACATTCGATATATCACTCAATAAATTCTTGTGTTTTTCTAGAAATCGAAAATCAACATCGTTAAAAACTTCAAATTTACCTTTTTTCGCATGAGAAGATTTTAACCCTAAAATCCGCTTCATAAAGGATATAATCGTTCCATGAGAAACTATTAATACAGTGTTGTTTTTAAAATTATTCTTTTGAACATCAGTTAAAAAATCACATAATCTGCTTTCAATGCTATATTTACTATCACCATACTGGCCAAATCTAATAAAAAAATCCCCAGCGACTTGCTTTTCTCTAACCTCATCCAACTCCGCAGAGTTTTCTTTTCCGTTAAATTTACCCCAATTTATCTCTCTAATACGGTTATCTATTTCAACATTAAGGTTTTGGCTATCCGCAACTTCTTTCGCTGTTTGTAGGGTTCTAATTAATGGCGAAGCATATATCTTATCTATTTTAGGTAGTAATTTTACAGATTCGATAACTTGCTTTCTACCATTTTCAGTCAATATTGAACATTGTATTTCTTGGCTCGATAAAATTTCACGCGTATTATCCATTGCCTCACCATGTCTCATAAATATTAAGTTCATACAATTCGCCTCCTTAATTCCTTTGTTATTTTTTTCCAATCATGATTGTTCTTAATATAATCACGAGACCTACATTTTTCAGAATCGTTGATATATTTTTCTACGATTAATACCATCTCATCAACAGTCATATTTCTATCTATTACTACGCCTCTTCTTCCACTTAAAAGCTTCTCATTCGCCTTAGACTTTCCAGCTACAATTTTCACATTGCATGCCATCCCCTCTAGGATTACCCCTTGGATACCTTCCCCGTATAATGATGGAAAGACTAATAAATCGCATCTCCTTATAAACTCTTCTGGCTTATTAACAATACCTTTAAAATCAATATACTTACCGTATAGAGATTTGAGCTTATTAAACTCTGGGCCATCTCCAGCCATCACAAAAGTAATATTTGAATTATTTTGGCTTATTTTTTTCGCAATCTCTCCAAAAATATAAACACCTTTTCGTTCTAGCATCCTACCTATATAGCCCACCGTCTTAACCTCACACTCCTTTTTAGCAGCAGGTTTAAATCGTTGATAATCAACTCCAGTACTTATAATTGGCAAAGGTATCTTAGTATATTTCTGCCAATATTCACTAACTTCTTCCGATATAGAAATAATTTTATTATAGAAAATTAAAAAGCTACCTTGAAAATCATCTCGTTCTTTTGGCGTACCACAAAGATATAGACAATTATTTGTAATTTTATCCGATATACTAATTCCGTCAAGGATATAATAGGAAATAGATATATCTATCTTTTCATCATTTTTCTCTATAAAATCTCTGAGATATTTACTATATATAAGAGATTCCCAGTTCCATCTCAACCTATTAACACCTTCAGGTATCTCAAAAATATATCCAAACTTATCATCAAAAAATAACTCTATAAATTTTATATCTCTATACGTATTATTTTTAAACTCTAAATAATGAGATGAATAATTCTTACCTATGCTTGATGGATTAATGGTAATAAAAAATACACTATCCGTTTCACTTAGATATTTAGCATGCTGAAAAGATATTATCTCAGCCCCACCCACATAGTATGATGCCCTAGGTTGATTAATTATGATCTTCATATTCTGATCTTTCTTTTATGTATCTAATTAATGATCTCTCAGCAAGTTTAAGGCTATCAAAATTACATTTAACTATTTCACAATATTTCATCCCAAAAATTTCATAATCCTCTATTTGCTCCATAGGTACATTTTCGTTTACAGATCTTAGTAAGTTTTTAATCTCTCTTGTAGCGCCACGATGCGTTATATTTATAGGCAGAAATCCATCTTGCATATCACGACATATAGAAAGTACAGCTTTGCCAATTCTAATAGAGAAGTCTCGTTGACTCTCCCCAAATGGATCAACTGTAAACCTGCTGTCAATTTTCTTATTTATGGCATTTTTATAATCACCAAACCTGTAATCTAAGTTATTATTTAATCGATGTTCATCAAATTCTTCCCAGCAGGATTGCAGTAGCTGAACCCTTTCCTCATGATTTAATAAATCTAGATTCCTAAACTCGCCTTGATACAATTCTGTTAAATTACTGTCTGATTTCACTTCGTAGTCTATATTATTTTTATCAAATTGTTTACATAATATTTCTGCTGTCTCTATAGCTCTCTTCTTTGTACTATGCCTTACGATAATCTTTCTATCATCCACGTAATTCAATACTTCATTAGACATATTTTTAGCAATCTCAATACCTCTACAAGTTAAGCTTGTATCATTTTTACCATCTATATAGCTATGGTCATCGTAGCTGTGTCTAATAGTTAAAAATTCACTCATAGTATACTCACTTCAAATTATTAAATATGTTATATATTAGCCATTGTTCACCATGGCTTTCTAAATTTAATATAGATATATTATTTCTGTAAATATAATCATCTATATCATTCTTCCATTTATTATATAAAAATAAATTAGACTCAGCTAAACTCTTTTTTACATCACTAGAGTTCGAAGCCATAGATTTTCCACGAAAATGATGGATATAACAACTATTATCAACCACGCACCTATAGCCATCTTTCATTAGACTCCAGCACATATCAATATCTTCACCACCATATTTATTCCCAAAAGACACATCAGCAAAATATCCATATTTCCTCAGAGAGGAATTTCTAACTATACATAAACAAGAGCTAAGACTGTCTGGGAATTTAACTTCCCTAACATCACCGCTTATATTTTTATTAACTCTACAAATATTATCACAAAATATATCAAATTCATCAATATTAAAACCTGTAAAAGCCTCTATTTCACTATTAATATCAAAATAGGCTATCTCTTTTAGCTTGTCTATTGTGGAAATTCCTTGAGGGTGGATATCGTTGGCTGACGGTCTAATAGAATTAGCCATAGCGATGTTGCTATCATGTTCCATTAGTTCTACTAATTTTTCAAGCCATCCTTTTGAAAAAAGTAGATCATTATTACAAAAAACTGTATACTTGCTATTTATTGTTTCGGAAATATTATAACCCTGATTATAAGCTGCACCAATTCCTAAATTAATATTATTATGTATTATTTCTGATTTGTTAATATTATTTGGTAAAATTATACTATCCAGAAAAAAACGAGTATCGTCATTGGATCCATTATCAATAATAATTAAATTATAACTGCTCTTTACAGTGTTAAATAAGGACTCTAGGGTAACTTTAGTATATTCTAAAGCATTCCAACATACGACAACTATACTAACCATTTTGCACATATTATCATATTATTAATAAACATTCAATCATAAGAGCTATGATTGTTGATTTTATAAATAAGACAGTCTAATGAAGAGTATACTACTCACTTATTAAACCTTTATAGCATCCTAACATCTAAATTAAGCTTTATAAATACACCTTTATCATCTTTATATAATTCGCCAAATTCATGCCTACTTGTGGAGGCCGTATCAAACTTAGTATTATTAAATAGATACTCTCTAAATTTGTTAATATCATTTAAAGTAAAACAAACTATCTGACCTTCACTTTTAACAATAACACAACCACCATTAACAATATCGCCCTTCCAGGGTTTTGTAGGAATCATACCTAAACAAACATTCATCAATAAGTCTTTAACCTTCTTTTCGATCTCATAGATAGAAAAGTCTATTTTGCCTTCTCCTTCTAGATGTTTTATTGTTTTGGACATAGTAGAGGCTCCATTATGGCTAAAATGAGATAATAACATATACGCCATTAGCTCTGGCATTTTGGAATCTATCATCCTTAAGTTACTTCTAAATTTCTCATTAGACATTCCATAATAAGAAATAACACCCCCTTTATCTTTAATAGCCTTAACTCTATCAAGAACTTTACTTCTTGTAGATATTAAGTTTATGCTATTAATATCATCTTCATCTAATCCATCAACTTTATAGATAAAATTAGTAGCCTTACTCGCATTTATTAAGGTCGGTAAAGACCCTAATTTCGATTTAACCGAAAATCCAAGCAATCTTTCAATATTCTCGTTTGGCATAATTCCAACTATATCAAGATCAGTCTTATCGTAAGAATCAGATTTAAAGCTATTCAGCATTAGCTCTTTAATTATATTATCACCATAATTACAAGGAAAAGAGCGGCCTTTATTTTCTATAATTTCTCTAAGTAGCCCTTTCTTATTTTCATCATCTAACTCAATAGTTAGCCCCCTGCTAAATACCCTAGCTTTCTTATCAATAATAAATTCAATATTTTTACCGCTATCATCAATAAAAACCTTAGATACCTTTATGTAGTCGTTAGTACTTATTAAATTCTCATCAGATATGATGATTTTTCCATCTATTAAAACAGAGTAGATAACATATAGTTCAGACCACTCTCCTTTATTATATTTTCTTATCATTTTAAAACCTCCAGCATCTTCCTTGCCGTGGCTTGTATTGCTGGAATAGCTACAGAGTTACCTAATTGCTTCATGGCCTGAGCTTCAGAAACTGGAAAAATAAAATCGTCTGGAAATCCTTGCATTTTCAAGCCCTCTTTATGCGTCAATCTTCTAACTGTACCATCAACAATATAAGAGTCCCAATTTCTTCGATCGTTTATATTAGACCCTCTACCCCCAACCCTAAGTGTAAAGCCTATCTCCTTCTCTGCTTTACCGTTAAAAATATCACTCATGGTCTTTTTAAGCTTTACTGGTTTAGGAAATTTAAAATCAACATCATCCTTAAATCCAACAATATATAATCGTGGCCTATTCTGAGGAACTCCGTAATCAGAAGCTTTCAAAACCTTATAAAAGATATTATAACCAAGCTCTTCTTCAAGTACCCTCTTTATCACTTTCATAGTATTTCCATTATCATGATTTAAAAGGCCCCTAACGTTCTCGAGAAAGAAGGCTTTAGGTTTCTTTTCATTTAATATTTTGGCAATATCAAAAAATAAAGTCCCTCTCGTATCCTCAAAACCCTTCTTATGTCCTGCCTGGGAGAAAGGCTGGCACGGAAATCCAGCACACAAAATATCAAAATCTGGTATGGTTTTTGGATCTATTTTTGTAATATCACCAACAAAAAGCCTATCCCTATTCTCTTCCTTAAAAATATTAGGACTAATATTTTTAAAATTAGCCTCGTAGGTTTTTCTCGCATTACTATCCCATTCACTTACAAAAACACATTCTGCACCAAGATTATGAAAAGCTTGATGAAAACCACCAATTCCAGCAAATAAATCAATAAACTTAATTTTTTTCTTCGGCATTCTCCATATCCTTCAAAAAATTCATAATACTATCTTTTTTATATCTCCTAATCCTTTTCACACCAATTCTCATAGCCCTTAATTGTCCGTTTTTATCCCAATTTCGAAGAGTATTAGGATGAACATTAAGAATCTCGCAAACCTGAGTTAAAGTTAAAATCTCTGGTAAATTATCTATATTCATATACTATATTATATAACAATATTGTATAATAGTTAATAACTATGGAAGATAATTTTAATAAATCAGAATTAATAAGAAAGATTTCAGAAATTTCCAATATTACAGATGAGGAAATAATAAACAATATAATTTCAACTTGCCTTACTTATCGAAAAAAATATGTTCAAAACATAAAAAACGACATAGGAGTTTTAGCTAAAATAGCTGAAAAGTTATTTTTGATAATTGATACTTCAGATTATGGTACTTACGATAGCTTAAATACCAATTATGTTATACTCTCAAATTACTACACTCAATATCATAATGAGCTAAAGAGTATTTTAAAGTCAGACTTCAACATAAAAACTCCCGTATGGATGAAATGCAATCATCTATTAGCACTACAAAACTATTTTAGAGATTATAATAGTTATAATTTTGACTATGACCTTTTTATGAAAGAAAAATCAATTTTTAAAGATATAGTAAGTTTTAATATCATAAAAGGTACAGAAAATCCAAAAATACCCGAAAAAATAGACAATCTATTAAAGAATACTGATGTGGAAGTTTCAAACCTAATATCGCAAAGATATAATGATGACCCAAACCATTTCAGCAAGTTTAAAAATATAATCTATCAACCAGACTATTACGAGCTGACCGTTGATATAGATAATCGTATATGTCTTAATGGCGTACCCATATCATCAAGAAAGCCAAATGCTTTAAGTAATCCTGACAGAATGATAGATACTATATTTAAAAAAGAAAATTCGAATAACTATTTTTCATTTGATATCAAAACAGAAAGAGCCTTCACTGCATATTTTAATGAAATAGGCCTAACGAGTGAATATAGAAAAATATTCTTTCCTAATAGTAAATTTAAAGCTAATAGGATATTTTTTAAGCCTTTTGTAAAAAGAGGTGAGATTTTAGATAAAGAAATATTGTCTAAATTTGATAAATTCTTAAAGGAGAATGGCGCACCAGCTACAATCATTTCAATAGAAGAAAAGGAAGAAGAAATCTTAGACCTAAGCGATTTACCATTTTAAACCAAATTATACCATAAAATACCATATTGTACTGATATTTACCACAATATACCGTTTTTTACTATTTAATGACTAATTAAAACTAAAAATATATAAACACACCCTAACAAATACTAACCCCTAACGATTTTCTACGAGAACGGCAATTGTCCGTTCTTTTTATTGTAGAATTTAGCCATGGATGCAATAACAAGTAAAATTTCAGAAGATAAGGAAAGAGATTTTAATTATGAAAGGAGAAAGTTAGTAGAGTTCTTCGAAATTTTAATCGCTATTGATTCAGAGATTAATAGAAAGGAATTTAATGAAAATAAGAAAAATTAGCATAAATAGAACTAACGGTGAAGATAATTTAATTGGTTTTGCTTCAGTTGAATTTGAAAATGATTTAATGTTAAGCTCAATATCGATTCACCGCAATACAAATGGTAACTATAGACTAAATTATCCAACTGGCGAAATATTAGACCCTGAACATTATTGGATTTTTCACCCATTATCAATAAAAGCCCATATTACCCTTAAAAAAGCTATTTTGAGAGAATTAGATAATGATAGATACAATTAAACTGTGCCACACTATATATGAAACAAGATGGCCCAAAATATCTAAGCATTTTCCTAACCTTACAATTTCAAGCAACGGCATAACAAGATCAATATTAAATCCGACCAATTCCGACAAAAAGAAAGGAGTATATAAACCTAAAATAACCTTAGTAAAAAGACCGAATAGCGGACTTTTGGAAATTATACTTGAATTTTCTGCCCCTAAATTAATTTTCGGAAATAATTTTGAAGAGATTTCTACCGAAGATTTCCCTATTTTATATAAAGAAATTCAAAAAATCTTTTTAGGCTTCGGAATATTATTAACAATTGAAGATATTATGAGATTAGAAGTTCGAAAAGTAGATTTTTGTAAAAATATTCCATTAAGTAAATACATCTTTCCTACATCAGTAATTAATTATATTTCAAAAGGAGATTTTCCACTAAATAAAGATGTTCAGAAAACAGATTTTAGAAACGGAGGGCAAATATTACATATTCACACTAATTCAGTGGATATCGCTTTATACGATAAAATATTAGACTTAAAACAATCTAATATTAGTGAAAAAAGGTCTTTCGAAAAAGATTACTACTGCCAAAAAGATTTATTAAAAAATATAGATAATCTACCACAAATTTTAAGATTTGAAATAAGGATAAATTCTGTCAAATATTTAAAGAAGGAATTTCAAACAACAAATAAAGTTAAATTATCAGATTTAACGACTACGAAGCAAGCGGTACAAACTCTTCTTAACTATTGGGGTTGGCTTTTAGACAAAGTTCCAAAATTGCAGATATATTCACATAGTTCTTTTAATGACTTATTAAATTCATCTCGTAAAGGCTTTACTCCACTTTCTACACTAGCTTATGTTGGAGTGCAGGCTATTTTAGCTGAAAATTACGATTTAAGAGCATTTAGGGTCTTTTTTGAAAAACAATACGGAAAGCACTCTTGGAACAGAATAAAACCCTTCTTAGAGCCAATTAACAATAACTATCTAAAAGAATTTGTATTGATAGAAAATATAATAAGAGAAAATAAAGCAATAAAACTGAAAGACTTTATTTTTGTTAAGTAATGTTATATAATGTATTGTAAATAGCGGAA
>QWCC01000199.1_pt1 | contig 21323 bp, 18 predicted proteins | sample 1972491 | NCBI WGS metagenome assembly QWCC01 (sample SAMN09866718, study PRJNA288562) | Human oral metagenome isolate term5_saliva, whole genome shotgun sequencing... | isolation source: mouth | host: Homo sapiens | place: USA: California
TATAGTTTGGCAGTCAAACGGATATGGATAAAAAACAAAAAATCGCTGTAAAACCTTGATTTTACAGCGATTATCCTTGTTTTGAAGGCTAAAATGACGTGTTGTTTGACATCCTTTTGAAACCTATTTGTGGACCAGCCTGGGCTTGAACCAGGGACCTCCAGATTATGAGTAAAGCAGAATAATATTTTGTAATTTTTTAATATCAAAAGTTTTGCTGATTTCCAAAGAGTTACTAACTTCGCGGTAGTTTATGATACTCCGAAAAACCCCGTATCAAAATGACTCTGTTTTCCCATTGTTTTCCCGATAAACCTTGGAAAACACGGGGATTTGAGAGAAAAATCGGAAATTTGTTTTCCCATTGTTTTCCTAAAATGGAGTAAAAAGCGAAGTTGAGACCTCCAAACTATTGACAGGTATGGTAAAGAAATTAGACACAACCTACAAGAGCGCACGATTCGGGAATTGCACCTATGCACTCATTCTTGACAAGCGTCATCCGAAGAAAGACAGGAATACATTTCCCGTCGCTATGCGCTATACCATAGGCAGAAGGTCGTGGTACAACTATGTCGCTGGCGAATTTACGGAAGAGGATTTCTCCAGAGTATGCAATCTCAGCGCCAAGGCCGTACGCTCGGAACTTTATGAGAAGAAATTGGAATTCGACGCCATCCTTGAGGCACAAGTGGAGCTGACAGAGCGTCTAGGAAATGGTCTGACGCTCGATAGGATAAAGACAGCTATCACCGGCGTTGACACTTCCAAAGAGGCATCCTTCTTTAGCGTGTGGCAGGACAGGATTAATTTCTTCCGAACCAACAACAACGGAGAGCAATACACCACAGCCGAGTCTTACGAGTGTGCCATGAAGTCTTTCCAAAGGATTCTTTGGAACAGACCGATTACTGGTTTTAAGATAGGGAAAGAAGATATTGAATACTGGAGTAACGGAATGCAAAATGGTGTACTGGACGAGAATGGCAAGGAAATAGGGAAAATAAGGGAGGCAACAAGAGGTCTTTATCTCCGTAACTGCCGTGCTGTTTGGAATGAATGTGTGTCGCTTGGCTATCTCACCAATCAAGAATATCCTTTTTCAAATGTCAAGAAAAAGAAACTCGTGGCGATTCCTGTCGGTGACACAAGGAAAGATCGTTACCTGAATGTCCAGCAGATGACAGAGCTCTATCGAGTGTTCATCGAGAAACGCTATCCTGACACATGGAAGAAGGGATATGCCGAGAAAGCCCATTACTCACTCGGATTGTTCCTCGCTCAATACTTGTGCAACGGTTTCAATATGGCCGATGCGGGCGAACTGAAGTATTCGCAATTCTATTTCAATAGTGGCAGAAAGGCGTTCAATTTCAAACGAGTAAAAACTAGACACAGCACAGAGGGGGGTGTTGAAATAACAATCCCCATTATAGAGCCACTTCAGAAAGTCCTTGATGAGATAGCGGCAGAATCCGTGCTCAACGGATTCGTATTTCCAGAGATTCTGAATGGCGCAACACATAAGGCCGACAAACGCAAGCGAATCTCTCAGGAAAACTCGAATGTGCAAGACCGTGTCATTAAGATTTGCCATGATGTGTTACACTGGGAGATACGTCCTTCAGGAACTTGGTGTAGACATTCCTACGGAACTAATCTAACTCGTGCCCATGTAGAGGAAAGGTATATCTCACAGAGTATGGGGCATGCGACTGACAAGTCCATTACCGAAAGGTATATCGCACAATTTCCGTTGGAAACCATATTCGAATACAACAACAAACTTTTAGATTTGGAACCAAAGGTAACAGAAGAAGATGTCATGAACATGACTGAGGCACAGAAAACGGAAATGCTAATCAAACTGCTGGCGAATAAATAATTCATCATTCCTATTTCCCGTTGAACTATGCAAATACCACCATTTGAAGACATTCGCAAGAGAGCCATGAGAAAAGTCATGGACAAGGTTTATTCATGGAAACAGGAGTATTCGGAAGAATACTCTCGCTTTTCCGTGGAGATGATGAAGGTTGAACGCAATGATTTCAGCTGTTACGAGCGCATATTCAAGATGGCCGCATCCTTTGTGCCAACATCAGTACTCGTGGAGTGCCAAAAGCTGCTTTCTCCTGATTTTGCGGATGAAATATCTACTGACGAGAGTGTTGCCTTGACCAGTCAATTTGTTGATGAGATGATGAAGTTGAAGGGGTATTTGAAATTTGGTGTTTACACGGAGCCTCTCGAGAGGCAAGAGGACACATCTGAAGGGGAAAACGACAATACAGAGGAGGTGATTATAAGTGAATTCAGCCTATCAGATAAAGACTTTAGCGAAGAGGATGACGAACATATTTACATTCCCTTTGTAACAGCACAGGAGTTCTGGGAATCATTGCCATCCTTCATTCAGATGGCGGTGTTCACTTTCGGCAAAGGACATTCCGCGGACGAGCTTGCGACTTTGACAAAGAGAATCATGCTCTCATCCATACATTCTTTGCCTGACATCTTTGTAAATCTCCGCGACCAAGCACTTGCTGGCAGTAATCCTCTGCTGATGTGTACTTTATATTATATCAGCTTTGATCACGGCCTTCCAAGAAGTGCTATGGCTTTAAGCAAGGCAAGTCTGGGTACCAAACAGATTTCCTATATACGAGAAAGTATCAAAGCCATCGTAGAACAACTTGTGGAATCAAGTGTAATCAACGGATATGACAAGAAAGCAGAATGGATCAAGCAGGCAAAAGAAGTGGAGGACACAGAATTGCGACAAACCATAAAGAATTCCCTTGCCAATACAAAGGGCAAGCATGGGCGCAGAACCATTCAACAAGAAGAACTCAGCATCGACGACATACTTATCGCCGAAGACAAAGAAGCGTTGAAAGCGGCTATTCTTACAGCCCTCAACAATATGGAGCATGAGTATGAAACTGCTTATATCAAAGCTGCTCTAATACGCTCTGGCCATCTTGACCCCAACATTTCTATTGCTGCATTCCTGCGTGCCATCTGCGATTTTGCAGGAAAGAAGTACAAGTATGACTCAGCCCAAAGGGTGGACTCTTTCATTAGGTATGAGAAAAATCAGTTCAAGACCTCTAAGAGTTCCAAGTGGCAACGAGGAAGAAGAATCGTGTCTTATTTGACGGAGAAGTTTGATGAAATTTCAAATATCTCGGCCAATTCTAACGGTGCCACATAGCAAATTTCGTAAAAAACATAAAAATGAAGGATCCTTCACCACTTATTGCAACTTTATTTCTTAAAAGTGATTTAATTTCACTAACTTTGTAGCGTAAAACCAAATGGCATGGAAGATATAAATCGCATAAAGATAGTATTGGCAGAGAAGAAACGCACCAACAAGTGGCTCTCAGAGCAAATGGGGGTCAAGCCCTCCACCGTCTCCAAATGGTGTACAAACTCCTCGCAGCCTGATGTCGCAAGCCTGCTAAAGATTTCCGACCTGCTGGAGGTGGACATCAAGGAATTGTTGGTGAGGGAATATAAGGCTTATATGGAGAAGGTAAACTCTACCATCGGTCTATATTGAAATCAGTAAATGAAAAAGGAATACAAATACCACATACATATTTAAGAGATGTCAGAACCGGCTCTAATTATACAATTACAAAGGCTAATAAAGTCCCACATGAACTACCTATCTCTCGATAAGAAGAGAGAGGGTGCTGTTCTAAACGCTGTGGCTAAAATCATTGGCCAAACAATTGACATTCATTCTGGGGAGAGCCTTAACTGCTCCGATTTCCAAATACAAGCAGCATCGCTTAATGAAAAGACCAGCAAACGCAAATCAAAAGGAGTATTCTACACAGATGATGATGTTGTTGAATATATAATAGGCAACACGTACCTCAACTACATACATTGTGACGTTCATAATGTATTTCCCATAGATATCTGTGTAAGGGAAGTATTGTGCTCCGATGATAAAGATGTAGACAAATTGTTAAAGGCATCTGTCTTCGACCCGACATGCGGAACAGGCCAGTTCCTCCTTCCTGCTTTAAAGATTAAAGTCTCATTACTTGATAAAGGTATCAAAGATGATAAATCCATATTGACGTTACTAAAAACCATTCATGGTAATGATATTGACCCGCTATCTACCAAGATTGCAATGGTCAGATTATTTTTCATGGTTCTACCTTTGTTTTCGGATTCGAAGTCATATCAAAAAGCAGCCTCTGTGCTGAAGGGCAATTTCTCGTGCATTGATTATGTGATGCCTATCGTAAATAAAAAGACATATAACATCATTATTGGGAATCCACCATATGTTGAATATGGAAAATTAGATGTTGTGCCGCCAAAGCATCTTGGTAACGCATATGCAAACGTCGTATTTAATTCCCTTGGGCAACTTTCAAAAGATGGAGTGATGGGATATATTATTCCTCTATCTTTTGTTTCAACGCCACGTATGAGTGAATTGCGTAAAGAAATTAATGGAAAGTCTAAAAAAATGATAGTTGTTAATTTCGCGGATAGACCCGATTGCTTGTTTACACAAGTCCATCAGAAATTGACAATATTGATAGCAGTAAAAGGAAGGAATAAATGTAAAACATACTCTTCCAACTATTACTATTGGTATAAATCTGAAAGAATTAAACTATTTAACGAATGTACAGTATATCCTATAAAATATAAATTCGAAGGATTTATTCCTAAGATTGGAAATCCTATAGAGGAATCTATTTTCGGCAAGATACTGAAAAGGCAGGAGGATGTTGATTTCTTAAAACTTCAAGTTTTTGACAAAGAGAATGCCAAGGTTTGTTTAAACATGCGTGGTACTTTCTGGATGAAGACTTTTGACATAAACCCTGGTTCAAAAGAGTACAACACATATTCTTTCTCAAAAGAAATGCAACCTTATATTATTTGTCTTCTAAACTCAAGCCTCTTTTTTTTCTTTTGGATTGTCGTGTCGGATTGCTGGCATATCACAGGAAAAGAACTTGGAAACATTCGTATTCGGACAGATATTGATTTAACTCCATTTAAAAGCCTTTCTAAGAAACTACTTAACAAGCTTGAAGAGACAAAAAAATATATTGGTACTGTTCAATGTGACTTCGAATATAAACATAAATTCTGCAAGAAAGAGATCGATGCGATTGACGACCAACTTGCACACGCATATTGTTTGACTCAGGTTGAATTAGATTATATCAAGGGATACCAACTAAAATATAGAATGAGTGATGGAGAAGAATAGTGTAATAGACTTGTTTGCTGGATGCGGTGGTTTCTCAATTGGCTTTGAGAAAGCAGGCTTTCGCGTGACAAAAGCTGTTGAAATTGACTCACAAATTGCTCATACATACTCAATGAATCATGAGGATGTAATCATGTTCAACGAGGATATTGGGGAAATAGACAATACAAACAACTTTGTTGAAGGGGAAACTGAAGTGATAATCGGAGGCCCACCATGTCAGGGCTTTTCGATGGCTGGTGCTCGCATAAGGAAGAATGGCTTTATGGAAGACCCTCGAAATTATCTCTTTAAACATTATGTAAATGTCGTAAAAATAGTTCGTCCTAAAGTTTTTGTGTTTGAGAATGTTAAAGGAATACTTTCTATGAAAGGTGGGGAAATTTTTCGGGAAATTGTCAACACATTCTCCGACCCTAAGAACTTTGATGGAGACCACTATGCCATTAGTTATAAAATTGTAAAAGCGGTAGAATTTGGAATACCAGAGAAAAGGGAAAGGGTTATTATTATCGGTGTGTTAAACAAAGAAATAGACCTTGCACAGGTCGAGAACAAAACAAGAATTCAGATTCTTAAACAATATCCACATTTCTTTGATAAAGTAACCGTTGGTGATGCCATAATAGGGCTCCCCAAACCAACGGAAGATGGAGTAATAAAGACCCCGCATCCAGTAAACCAATATCAAGAATACATTGGCTCAAAATGCGAAACCCTCTCTAATCATAAAGCAACAACACATACCGAAATTGCTTTGAGAAGAATGCATCAAATACAAGATGGGCAAAATTGGACTTCACTTGATGAAGAAATACATTCTGTCCATAGTGGGGCGTACGGAAGAATGTCATGGGATGAGCCATCTGCGACGATAACCACGAGGTTTGATACGCCATCTGGAGGTCGGTTTACCCATCCCAAAGAGGACAGGACAATCACTCCAAGAGAAGCTGCGCGGTTACAATCCTTTCCTGATGATTTTGTCTTTTATGGTTCAAAATCCTCAATATGTAAGCAGATTGGAAATGCCGTTCCGCCCAAACTGTCTTTTTTTATCGCTAATTTAATTAAAAATATCATACATGAGTAAAGCAGAAGAAGTGTTATCCACACTACAAAATGATGATGTCTGGTATTTTGCCAAACAAGACACGAGTTTCGATAATGCTTACAAGGCTGTAAGGATTTTCGACCAAGCACCTGACGGCGAAAATCCGTCAAGTTATTATCAGCGAGTGGCATCTGAGAACGGATTGGATGCAAATGTTAGAATCTTGTCTGTAGCTCAACTCATGGGATTACTGACAAAGTCTACGCCGTTTAGCAAAGCACATTATGAAGTCGAAAAGCCGACGCCCGCATTTCGAGAGTTGGCAAAATATTCCATTGGGTCTGTTGAGTACAATGCTGTCAAAACGGAACAACTATTGAAAATCCGTATGAAGGCAATTACCGATACTCGCGCCACTGAAAACAGCGGTATTTATCCTTTCCTATTTATAGCGGAAGTTCTATGGAGATTAAGCCTCAAAGGTGTAAGAAAAATTCCAAGAGATGCTTTCTTTCAATATGTTATGACTTCGAAGTCTCATGAGGACATTGAAAGCCGTGTTGAGATTCTCAGTCAGGAAGAGAACTCCATTGTTGTCGACCGTGCCATGGTGAAGAAATACATGAGTGATAGCCGAGTGGAGACAATTATCAAAGGAAACATGCGCTTATTCAATATAGATGACAAGTATGTGAGAATAGACGACGACTTTGCAGAATATTATTCGTATTTCTTCAATGGTCCATATAAAGGGATTGTTGCATTACTCTATAGTATTGTTGATGACATTCCAAAATATCAAGATATTCTAACAAGAAATATTGGTATATCCTTAAATTTTATTGATGCCCCACAAAGAAAACCAGACGGGTCATCATTCTTATCTATTCAACCTTCAACAGAAATTATGGACAGCTCTTCATTAAATTATTTAACGGCCATCCGCACTAAGCCATTCATTCTTCTTGCTGGTATCAGCGGAACGGGCAAGAGCCAAATAGTAAGAAAACTTGCCCAAGCGAGTGTTCCTCTAAACGCAGACGAGGAAGAGAAAAGGTTTGACAACCCGCGCCCGAGGAATTTTGAGCTGATACAGGTAAAACCGAACTGGCACAGCTCGATGGATGTGGTTGGATATGTTTCCAACATACCTTCACCGCACTATGTTTTTACACCATTCATTGAGTTTGTGGCAAAAGCATGGCAAGATTTGGGCACACCCTATTTCCTTTGTTTGGATGAAATGAATCTTGCACCTGTTGAGGAATATTTCGCAGAGTTTCTTAGTGCCATCGAGAGCAGGACAAAGTCTAAATGGAAGAAGTTGAATGGCGAGGAACAGGAAGTGTATGAAACGGACCCGATTATCAGCATCATCAAGGAGCCAGAGCAAGGTGAGTCTGATGAGATAAGCGAGAGTCTGCGGAATGATATGATTGAACATATCCTCGGAAAATCTGCGCCAGGCGACAACAAACGAGAGTTGGAAACGTGGTTCAAGAAAAAAGGTTTGACCCTGCCTCCCAACCTGATTATCATGGGAACTGTCAATATGGATGAGACTACCTTCTCGTTCTCTCGCAAGGTGCTTGACCGTGCTATGTCTATCGAGATGAATGTGGTAGACTTCGAAAAATTCCTCACAGGTGTTTCAGAAGATATTGTGCCGACCTTCACGTCAGAGGACAGAGAACTGCTTGTGAACAGGCCGATTAAAGCAAGGGAAGTAAAAGAAAAGTTGGGGGATGAGGCAAAAACTATTATCAATTACCTGACAGACGTTAACAAATTGCTTGAAGGAACTCCATTCAAACTGGGCTATCGTTCGGCAAACGAGGCGATGCTCTATGTGAGCAGTGCCATGGACTTTGGTTATAACAACACCGCAAGGGCTTTGGATGAATTTTCTTTGATGAAGATATTGAGTCGTATTGAGGGTGACGAGACTAAGCTTTCGGTTGATGCCAACGATGACAGAATAACGGCTATTGGAGGCCTGACACAGACCGCAGACAAATATGGCCAGACAACGGTTCTCAGTATGCTTAAAGCCGTTATGACAAAGCACTTTGGGGATGTGGAGAAGAGTGAAAGTATGAAGAAACTTGATGAAATGATAGAGATTCTTCATCGAGAGCATTTTGTTTCTTATTGGGGTTAAATCAGAAATTATGAACGGGACTTTCAATACATTGAAGGTTAGCAACGGGGATTTGGAAATTAGGTTCTCGTGTGCTAACTATGGTCGTCGCATTAGAGAAACCATCAATAACCTTGGTGTTAAGTGTGATGACGAAAGCAAGGAACAGATAAAGTCCCGCTTTACAGGCAAAGACAAGGACGTGACATTTGTCTTTGGCGAAAAGCCCATGGAGGATGGTATGTCTTTTCATACGGCCTACTTCTTTGAAAACACAGACTATGCGCTTATTATTTCTGGCAAGGATGGAAAGCCGCTGGATAGCTGCCGTATGAGTCTTTCGGGACATGCCATCAAGTTCAATGAGTTGAAGAACGCAATCGTAAGTGATGATGGCAGATATTATGCTACGTTGAACTTCAACAATCAAGTTGGTCTTATTGACTTCGACTTCACTTACACTATTGGCGGTGTAGAAGGAACTTTAGGTTTTTGTACGGAGGTGCTAAGCTACAAGATGAACTATCGCTCTGATATGAAATCAATTATCAGAGATATAGAACAGGAGTATAGCATGCTATCTTATGCCTTTCTGAAGAATACCTATCTTTCATTCAAGACCAAAGCTGGTGAGTCATCAGAATTGATTTGGTGGCAGATATTTCAATCGTGTTATAACGACATCATCAGGAACACCCATATCATCATTAACTCGCCAAAACGTAGATTAAAGACTGCCGTTCGCTATGAGCGTGCCGACCGTTTGAGATATATCTCCCCAGAACAAGAGAATGAGTATGCCGAATTTAAAGAAGACCCAAAACATCTTTTCCGCTCAGAAGAAATGTATCTCTCCAAGGATACTGTGGAGAATCGTTTTCTAAAATATGTCATTAAAGAACTTTACCGCAGGTTTGGCATCATTAGAGAGCATATCAAAGTGCAGTTAAAGGCTGATGATGCGAAGATAGCCAACAATCTTGACGCAATGCACAAGGAGCTTTCTACCCTCCAGAATCATCGTTTCTTCAAGGGAATAGGTCAATTCAAGGGTTTCTCACAGGATTCGCTGGTCATGAAACGGGCCAGAGGCTATAAAGACATATTCAAGAATTGGGTGGAACTCTCTTGCGGATATGAACTGGAAGAGGGAATGCGAAAGTTGGAAGTGAAGGACATTTCCGAACTTTACGAAATCTGGTGTTTTATCAAGGTTAAGAATATCGTCAAAGATATTATGGGCGATTTGGCTGAGGTTGACACTACTGGTCGGGAACTAACATCGGGATTTGTGCGTCAGTTGGTGTATGGTTCACAGTCGGAAGTGAAATTAAAAAAGGACAATGTGGAGGTTTCTGTAATGTACAATGCTCAGGTTGAGGAGATTGACGTGGATGATGAACAAACCTCTTATCCTTCTTCTATCGAGGGTACAGACACACTTACGACAGTGCAGCGTCCTGATATTGTATTGCGACTTTCTAAACAAGATGACGATATACAATATACTTACCTCTTTGATGCTAAATACCGTATAGCTGATGCCCGAAAGGGTGGCCTTGACGTGCCACCTGTTGGCGCGATAAACCAAATGCATCGTTATAGGGATGCCATTTATTATACACAGGAGGGAAAAGATAACCTGAAACGCGAGGTGATAGGTGGATATGTTTTGTTCCCTGGCAACGTCACTAAGGAGAACTTTTCAGAATACTATTACAAGAATGCCATTGACAAGATTGGCATTGGAGCCTTTCCCTTGAAACCAGGAAAAATGGTGGCGGATAAGAATGGAAATCTTATTCTTGACCCAAATAGTAGCGAGCAGGTGTTAAGAGAGCAGATAGAGGCATGGCTAAAAGATACAAATGCCCGTAAAACATTGCTTGTAAAGAGCATACCACAAAAGGGGCTTTACTACTCTGATGAAGAGCCTGGGAAATGGATTGTTTACCTTGCTGTTCCTGATAGGGAGGTTAATGAACCACGAGAAAATTACAAAAAAGGCATTGCCAAAACTTTTAGTCCAGGACGTATGGCCACGACTAAGGGGATAGATGTGTCACATATTAAATATATTGCAGCTGTGGTCGATACATGGGTATATGGTTTGTATCCAGTGATGTCAGTTGGCACAAAAGAGTTCCCTAATGTAACTCCCTCACATCGTCTTGTGTTCAATCTTGGAGATTTCCGTGCTTTTGAAGAGGGGCCGATGAAGTATGGTATCTATCGGAATGCGTTGCGAGGTGTTTCCATGACGATGGAAGATGTTCGCGAGCGCAGAGCAAAAACATCTCACATAGACAAGATATAAAGTGTTATCCTATGACAATTGAAAGAATCAAACAATACGTTCAGTCGTGCCATATAAATTTTTTATTTGGCTCTGGACTGTCCTGCCCATTTTTATCGACATTGGGCAATGTTGAGCAATGGCTGACGGAGCTATCCACAACGGACAAGGATTCGCCAACCACTCGTAATGCTATAGAGACGAATATTCTCGTAAAGTACGTTGAAAACGTCATGTTTCCATGCATAGAAGATTTGGATGAAGAACAAAGGGCACGGAAAAACAAAGTTCTATTCCAATACGCCCAATTCCTTCAAGTATGGAATAAAATTATAGCTAGAAGACATATTGGGCTGTTAGATAAACAGATAAACGTCTTCACCACAAATATCGACAACTTGGTAGAAGAAGTGGCCGAGAATCTTGGCATTGAGTTTAACCAAGGTTTCAAAGGGCAGATGAAACCGACATTCAATGAAAGCGCATTCTCAAATGTTGTATCAAAAGTTAGTCCGTTGTACCATACAACGGCAACGATACCCGTCTTTAACTACCTAAAAGTTCACGGTTCAATCAATTGGGCATCTGTGGCAGATGGGGAAATTGTATACGACATGAGCCACGAGGTTTTATTTACGCTACGTGAAGACATTAAAGCCTTAAGAGAGAGAGACCTAATATATAGTTTTGAGGAGTATAATGATTTGCATGACATGATTGTTTCCGACTCTGCAAGAATTGGTCATCAATCTTCCGTTTTGAAAAGTTTTCTTCAGCATTACAAAGCTCTCGTGATGGTGAATCCACGAAAGGAAAAGTTCCGAGAGTCGGTAATAGATTTGCACTTTTATGAACTGATGCGTCTATATTCCAATGCGTTGGAACGTAGTAACTCCGTATTGTTTGTTGCAGGTTTTTCCTTTGCAGATGAACACATCGTCCAGATTACTGTTCGAGCCGCCAATGCCAATCCTACCCTTCAGATTATTGTTTTTTCTTTCAATGAAGAGCAGAAAAGCATCATTCGCAGTAATCTGTCAAAGGGTGGGAACATTATCAATCCAAATATTCTTATCCTAACACCAGAGGATTACCGAAAAGCCTCTTCTGACGAAAAATTCAAAAGTTACTTGGCTGACCTTAAACTGTTCGACCTTGAGTCCATTAACAAGTTCGTCTTTGAACCACTTGCCAACCTGATATCATAACAATGACTAATTATTCCAACATAGATTATACCAGAGATGCTATTTTTCGGATAGGAGAAGTGGTAGCGGTAGAAGGTCGACTTATTTTGATCAAAGTTGATCAAAACAAGAATTTGCCGCATTTGGTGTACAAGGGAGAACTAATAAAGAATGTTAGTGTTGGAGGATATGTTAAGTTATTAAAGGGATATACCACATTAGTCGGGAAAGTTGAGTCGGAAACTCTGAAAGAGGTACATCCAACTCATAACGACTATGTCTCACAAGGCGAGGAAATGTTTCGGCAATTATCCATAAAACTGCTTGGGTATTTTGATAATGGGAAGTACTACAAGGGGATAAAGGAAATGCCTCTAATTGGCAACGTGTGTCAACTTCTGGATGTGGAGGAATTCCGTAAAATACATACATTTGGGTCAGGCAATGCCACTATTAACATTGGTTATCTTCTGACAGATGACAACATACCAATTGAAATAGGCATTTCAAAGCTTTTGACAAGCCACATCGGAATTTTTGGGAATACAGGAAGTGGCAAGAGTTATACGCTTACTTCCATACTCCATAACTTGTTTAAGCAAGCTGATTCCTCCCTGTCCTTTAAAGAAAATGCAAGATTTGTTGTGTTTGACTTCAACGGAGAGTATTCTGGCGTTTCATCTATCATTGCAAAAAAGAAGACATATAAAATAAGTACGCATTATGAAGGAGGAGACTGCTTACCTATCTCAGAAAATGATATATTGGAACCAGAGCTATTGTACATTATGGCGAGTGCAACAGAGAAGACGCAACAGCCTTTTATTAAACGAGCGTTAAACTTGTATGAGAATGTTCAAACAAAGGAAAATACATCGGAATATTTAAAGGGAATACTTCGTCATCAGGTTGAACGTGTCGTAAAAATGTCAGATGGAGCAAAAGGTAAACTCCTGCTTGATTACTTGGAAAATATTTTACCCCACAAAAAAGAAGATGGTGTTGAGGTGTGGTTGCAGAGCGACCTTTCTTGGCATGGATCTCAACAGTGCTTTTATACAGGCACAGGGAGTAATAGAAAATTCTTCAGTGATGAAAAATATTGGCCAGATATTTATAACCTTGATGTGTACAAAGCAGTAGATTGTTATATTGCGCCCAATGATGTAATAGAAAAAATCATTCACTATTTGTACATCCAGTTAATAATGGATGTTTTAAACAACCGCGCTGTCAACGAACATATTGCACCTGTAATAAATAGACTTAAAAGTTTTGCGAAAGATTTTACTAAAGTTTTTAAGGTGACAACTGACGATCTATGGGGTGAATATAACTTGGCCATCATAGATTTAAATAAGGTCAACACCTCCATGAAAAAGTTGATTCCCTTACTTCTTTGTACTAAGTTATATAAAGAACATAAAAATCTCAGGGGGACACTCTATCAAATACTTTACATATTATAATAGACGAAGCGCATAATATTTTATCATACGAATCCAATCGAGAAAGTGAGGCTTGGAAAGATTTTCGTTTAGAAACATTTGAAGAAATTATCAAAGAAGGGCGCAAGTTTGGCGTGTTTTTGATTCTTGCAAGTCAACGTCCATCAGATATATCCCCCACGATTATATCCCAATTGCACAATTATCTGATACATAGATTGGTAAACAATAGAGATATAGAGATGGTAGAAAAGGCAATATCTTATCTTGATAAGGTGTCAGTAGAATCCTTGCCTATACTTCCAGTGGGGGCATGTGTACTTTCGGGGGTAATAGCTGACTTGCCCGTAATTGTACAAGTGGGAGAATTACCAAGCGAATGTCAACCTCAGAGTGAGAATGTGGACTTGGATGAGCATTGGGGAACAGCGGAGTTTAATACACAAAATTATTGCAAAGAATATGACATTTGAACAGCGACATCTTTATACGAGTAATATGCTGGCAACAAATTCAAAGTTGGAAATGGTTCAATGCCATTACCGTGTGGGAACATGGATTCCACTATCGGCAGAATTGTCCACGTCTATCGAGATATCTGATAACGGCATCAGAATATAAGCCTAAATATCATAATATCAACGGTATTTCATACGTTATAATGGTATAGAAGATGAAGAAATATACAAAACTTAGCATGCAATGGTTCTACTCTCTTTTGGAAAAGGGAGAGTGTGACATCATGGATTTCAAAGAACAACTTGAAGACAAACGAGCCTTCGGCAAGTCGCACAAGAACTTCGCGCCGAACTATGAGGAAATGGCTCGTGATGTGGTGGCTTTTGCAAATCTAAAAGGCGGATTTCTATTTGTGGGAATTGTTGACGGAACCAAGGAAGTCAACCAAGACTTCAAGTATGATAATCAGAAAGTGTTTGACCTTATCAAACAGGTACAGGATAGGACTTTCCCTACCATTACCCTTATTCCTCATACACTGAAGGTTGACGGATGTGACTTGCTGCTACTTGAAATACCTTTCTCCAGCCAGATGCATCGTACCAGCCGTGGAGAATTCCTTATCCGTTCCAATGATGGCAACAGACCCATTGAACCATACGAAATGTCAACAATCTTGGCAGAGAAAGGTATGATAGTCTATGACCAACAGACGTGGAAAGTAGGGAAAGACTGGATTGACCAAAAGCGTCTTGCACGGTTGCGAAACCTTATTGAAGCAAAAAATGCCGAGAGTCCGTATCTTGACAAGACGGATGAAGATCTTTTGGACTCACTTGGAATGATACGAGAAGACAATGATGGGATTCTGCCGACAACGACAGGTTTGCTATTTATAGGTAATGACCGAGCTCTGAGAGAATTGCCTTATTATCAGGTGAAATACATCCACTATTTCTCGGATGGCACTTATCGCCCATACGAATATAAAGGCAACATCGTAGAGGTAGCAGAAGGTTGTTTCAATCAGTTGAAGGCAGAAATAAAGCAGAAGGAGTTCGTCTTTGGATTATTCCGAGAATACGTAGAAGATTATTCCGAGATTGTTATTCGCGAGCTGCTTATCAACGCTTTGGCTCATAGGGATATAAGTCGCCAGCAGATTATTGAAATCCGCAAATATGATGATGGAGGCTACCTTGAAATAGAAAGCCCAGGCACATTCCCTGAAGGTGTGACGGTGGATAACTATCTGCGTAAAACCAATCCCAGAAATCCCAATGTAATGGACATTCTGCGTGAAATCGGATTGGCAGAGAAAGCAGGAAGCGGTTTTGACAAGATTTTCACAGACTTGTTGAAGAAAGGAAAGGCACTGCCTATGCCTGAAGAAACAGAGACTTCAGTTATCTTCCGTATTAAGGCGGAGGTAAAGACGGAGAAATTGATAGAGTTGTCACTCCTCTATGAAAATAAAGCAGGACGTTCACTGAAGTTAGACCAGCTTTTCGTTTTATCGGAGATTGTTAAACGAGGAAAAGTAACATTGGCAGAATTGGCAGAAACGCCAAATATTAGCCAATATCGTCTACAGACCATATTGGACAACTTGCAAGAATTGGGATTCGTCGAGTCAACAGGTAAAACTTCTGGTTTAGTCTACATACTTCATGTCAGCAAGCGCAAAAGCACAGAAGACAAGATAGACTACGTAAAGAGGAAGAAACAGAATAAGGCTCGACAGAAAGAGGCTATTCTAAGGTATCTGGATTCAATTGATACGATTAACAATACCGAAGCTCGTGAATTGCTAAAATTGCAAGAAAAAGACCGCTCAATGGTATCGCGTCTGTTTGCAGAATTAGTCCAAGAAAAAGAGATAGAGCAAACGGAAGATAGCATCCCTAACAATGTGAGATACAAGAGAATACAAAAGTAGCTTGTTTGCAGTTTCGTTTGCAGTTTCGTTTGCAAAATTCAGAGGTTGCAAACAAAAGAGCAGTTCCGCTTGGAGCTGCTCTTCTGTCATTTTGCTATTTCCCGTAATGTAGTGCTATTAGCATTGCAATACCTCCAACAACCACAGAGAAACCTATAGCGAAGAAGAGCCAAAAGAACCACTGTACACGATAGCCGAGATAACAACCATCATATTCCTTGTAACGCTCCATGGTCTTCCTGTGCTCTTCGATTAGCATATTGTTGACTTGGGTAAGGTGTACCTGCATCTGGGCGACGACCCATTCATGTTCCTTGTCGAACATTTCCTGTATCTTCTTCATGTCGGGGTCAGAGACAGAAACGGAAACATGCAACTTGGTCGGGGCATTTTCCATAACGTTATCGATATGGTCATTGATAGTATCAACCTTACCTCGGATTGTTGTTACTGAAGCTTCCAGCTTCCTTTCTGCTCGTTGATACTGCTGGATTGCCGACTCCAGTTGAAGAGTAGCGTTCACCCAGGTTGCTGTTGCATTCTCGATGTTGGTATTCAACGTTTTGAGGTCGGGTACTTTGTCAATGACACTTTCCTCGGCCTCTTGTAGTACCATCTCCTGCTCAACTTCGTTCATCATATCATTGAAGTCTGGCATGGATTCGTTGTTTTTACTGTTCTTAATCATAGATTCTTGTTTTGTTATGGTTTAACGATGATATCCACGTCTGCGTGGCTTAGGTTTACACATAGAGTGAGCCATCTTCAGACAACGGCGAGCGTACTGGCGTTCGTCCTCATCATTATCCTTGCCCCAACCTGAGGACGGTGCGGAGTCACCACCTCCGCCACATGATTCGGACATCGATGTGGCAGCGTCAATGTAGCCAACAAAGAGCAACATGGCGACACGAGAAACATCCTTTATAGTCGCGAGATTGTTGTCCTCTGGTACCTGTGCATCGTTTATGAAGAGGTCTTTGATGGCATCTGGTATCTCCACCTTAAAGGTCTCATCACCAACCTTTATGTCATAGACAGCATTGGTCGGTGTGGGCTTGGGTGGCAGAACGAACGGTGTTGGTTGAACCCTGGGCTGAGTGGTAGTCGTTTTTGGTACAACTGGACGGACAGGCTTGGCAACAAACGTGTTGACAGGAATGGCAGGGCGCAGTCTGGACTGAACCGACTGCGGATGGAGTTTCCTCCACGTATTTTCCAACCTTGATGCCATGAACTTGCGTCCGATGGCGGAAACCTTGAAGACGGAGGCATTCTTGCCGATGGTGTAGCCCACGAGTTTCTTCTGCTTGGCGTACTTTGGTGTAATCTCATAGCCTTTCATGCGGAGCAGCTTGAAGTAGTAGTCTGTATCGAAACGCTCCATATTACGCAGGGTGTATTCGCAAAACTCGGCTATCTCTTGCTGGCGCATGTCGCGTATCTCTTGCGGTTGTTTCCAGCCATGCCTCATGTTGATAATCTCCGCAGCCATCATCGCCCTTTTGTGAATATCGTGGACATCGTTGGTGCTGCCATCGAGGTCCACACGGCAGCAGTCCACGTGAAGGTGGAGCGTCCCTGACTTGGAGTCTGAGTGCAGGGCACCTACATTCATGGAGCCGTGGAAATTGGTCTTGACCTCTTCCGTAAAACCCTTGGATAAAAGTCCGACGGAGTCCAGAACTTCCAGGCTCTCATTCTGAAGGTCTGCCCAGTCCTGCATGGTGAAGTCCTTTGACTCTTCTTTTGACGGGGACAAGACGAAAGACACCATGAAGCGTTCCAATTTCCTCCCCATGGTTCTGTCCTGTTGATGGAGCTGACAGTGATGCTTCATTCTGTACCAGATAGAAGTGGCATCAAGACCTTCGGGCAGGTGGTTCACCTTGACTACTTTTGCCTTCTCTTTCTCCATTGCGTACCTGACGGCATTGCCGCCATAGGCACCGACTTTGGCAAGCATTATCATGGGGCAGTTTTCTTTCCTTTATTTGATTTGGTCTGCACAGAAGAGGTGATGTTCTCCTCTATGTGTTGCCAATGTTGGATGAGACCTGCGACAGCCATAATCCACCAGTTCATGAACTTCCCGCTCTTGAACATACGCAGTTTTTCCTCGTCCGTTTTGCCGTTCAGGGCATTGGACACCTTTACCAAATCCTGCCTTGCCGTCATGAGTGAGTCAAGGGCATGGCATTCCTCTGGAGTCAGTCGCTGGCGTGGGTGATGCTTCAAGCCTGTCTCCACGACATAGCGGCTCAGACTGAGACCGCACTTCTGCGCCAGATTCTTCAACACTTCATATTCCTCGTCGGTACAACGAAAGGTATGCACCCTTGTAGGTGGCTTTCTGATAATCTTTTTCTTCTTCATATTGATTACTGATAGTTAGATGGATGATTAAAATTAGTTTGTAAAGATGGGCATCGGCTGCGAGCTTGCGAGTAGCCAGAGAAACTTTTAGGATTACAAAACTGCGGTCAGGCAGATTGTAATACAAAAGGATTTCTCGAAAAGTCCCTATAAATAATCGGGCCTTTTAACCTGCAAGTTGCCCTTGATGCAGCAAGGCCCGCTTTGGAACCTGTAGAGCGGTTACCTATCAAACGTCCTCTGGGATGATTGGACAGAGCAGGTCGCTTGCCGATGTTCTCCAGGTTAAGAGTGGTAGCCATTGGGAATATTACTGCCGTAGGGCTTGTTATTACCCTTAGGATTGCCGTTAATCTGTGAAGATTGACCTCCCAGCTGCTGCGGTACATCCTCATTCTCTTTTCCCTTCCCTTCATTCTGATTGCCTTCGGCTCCTTCTGACGAAGAAGGGCTGACAGCATAATTGAAGTGGCTTTCTGAACGTGAGGAAGAAGGAGTTGAAGAGCAAATGGAAGAATCAGCATCATCGCCAGATTTGTCCTCGTCTGCACTATCATTAGATTGTGATGACAGATGGGACATGGAATTAGAGACAGGCGAAGTCTTACTCTCGATACTATCAGAGGAAGATTTTCCGTCAGCAACCTTCTCTTCCGTGACCGTGTTTTTGGCATCCTTGGATGTCTCATCGCTCTCAATGGTGATGACCCTGACAGGCGGAACTTCCGTGTGGAAGATTCCCGAGCCATCGGAACTACGCCTTATACCGAAGGGATTGGTTATGAGAGTGCCATCAACGTACCAGCCAGACAGAGATTGCAGCGTGTAGACGCGATTTTCTCCTACCTTCTGCGAAGAGGAAATCCCCAGAGACTCCATCGCCTCCAGAATCTTAGGAACCGTCTTGCGGTCTTTGTTCCAGAGTTTCGCCAACTGGGTGTTGTCAACCATTAACTGGCCGCGCAAGATTTCAACCTGTTGAGTCTTGCTGACCTGTACCAGTTTCGGCTCACATTCGGCAAGAGCAATAAGCGACATGAAGCATTCCATGCGGTCTATCTTGTACTTCTTGCTGCGGAGAAACTTCATCTGTTCTTCTGACAGAATGAAGCAATAGTGAATCTTTTTCTTTTCCATATAAAATTAGATTAGAGATTTGTCGGATCGGTATGTACCATTCTTGAAAATAATCTTCTCTACCATCTCATTGAGTCGGTCAGCGATACGGTCGCCATAATGCTCACGAATCTGTTTCGGTGTGAGATTGGTGGTAATGATGGTAAACAACTGCTCGTCATATCGCTTTGTGAGCAGGTCAATGACTGGGGTGACCACGTTGCCAAAATCCATGACCTCCTGCGGCTCGGTGCCAAGGTCATCAATGCCGAGCATGTTCTTCTGAGAGAGTTGTACGAATGCCTTGTAGTCGGTCTTGGCAAGATGGGCAATGTATTTGGAGTCAGTAATCTGAATCCCATAGTTACCTTGTCCGGTAGGATTGGGAATGGACAGGAGGTTCAGCAACTGTTGAAACGCTTTGACCAAAGTGCTCTTGCCATTACCACATTCACCACATAACAGTATGCCGAACTTACTGCTGTCACTCGTCAGCCAGTTGGCTATCTGTTGCAGCTGAGCCTTAACGTCGACGTTCTCTTGGAAACTTCGGCAGCGATACTCCACTTCCGCGATGGTCGCTGCAAGCAGACTGTCGTATGCCTGTTGGGGCGACATGGGCAGTCTAAAACGCGGTTTCGTAATCCTCCGCTGAAGTAGTATGGACTTCAACTGCCCTACGTCTATTTTTGCTGGAATTTGAATCATAGTACGAATTCGTTTTTTGAGTTTTACAATAATCTTTGTCTTTACCTTTATTATTATTAAGGGTCAAGCCATGCGTCAAGTCTGCCGTCAAGTCAAGCAGTGAATATTCAGACGGTAGAAAACGGGACTTGCCATTGGTGAACTGGATGAGTCCACACTCTGCAAGATGTTTCCTTGCGGTCATCGCAGTCTGCTTTGAAATGCGCAGTGACTCGCATATACGCAAAGTAGGGCACGGCACGGGCATCTTCCAGAAGTGAGCGTTGCACTCGTTCACAAGGAATGCATACAACGCCACCTCGCTCGCAGGGAACGGACGGACTGATGCCGCTCGCCAGAACTGTTTCATATAGTCTATGTAGGTCATACCTTATTGATATTTATGACTGATTTAGCCCTTTATGGCACCAGCCTCCTTCGCAAGACTCAGTGCCAACTCGGAGTCAACGACGATTTTGCGTCCTACCTGGGTGATGGCAGAATCAATCACGCCGCTCTTCTTTATTCTGTTGGCAGTGGGTATACTGCAACCGAAAATCTTGGCAATGCCAGCGATGCCGTGTTCGTAATGTCTCTCTGCTACTACCTCGACAGGTACCTTTGCCGTTTGTTTCTCCGCGTTCTGCAGGAGCAAAACAAATTCTTCTCCTGACATCATACAGATGGGTTTTTCGAGCAACTGCTCTATTGTTACTACTCTTGTCATACATAATTTAGTTTGTGGGCGGCCAGTTGTACTTCCTGACTTTCCGATTTAACTTCAGTTCTTGGTTCACGAACCATCTTTGAACTCCCGTGATTAGGAATTCTATGGTAAAGGTAGTCTGTTTTAACCGAGTGTTTTTTTTGTGTTATTGGCCAAAAACTGAGAAGGTTTTTTATGTACGGTTTCTTTACAGGAATTAACAAAAAGGTACAAAAATTGGCCCCTAATGAACGAGTTATCGCATCATCGGGGCAAATATAGAGTGATGGAGTGGGATGGATGGAGAAGAGCGACAAGGAAGAACAACAAGAGAAGTTAACCTGCGAGCAATTTATCAAAGAAAATCTTCCGTCAATGTTTTCCCAAAGCGTATTTTGATACTCAGAAAAACCTTATTTACATGCTTTACTTGGAATGGTATGATGTCAAGCTTATTGAAAAATCATGGAGTTTTCAAAAGCAATGTGTTTTCCCATTGTTTTCCGAGAAAAAGAAAAAGCACCTACAGAAACTCTGTAAGTGCTTGATTATTAACGTGGACCAGCCTGAACTAATCCACAATATGTCCTTATCGCTGTTAGCTAAATAATTACCTTTTTGTACTGACAATCTCTGTAGCAGAAATGTAGCAGCA
>QWCC01000269.1_pt1 | contig 21094 bp, 18 predicted proteins | sample 1972491 | NCBI WGS metagenome assembly QWCC01 (sample SAMN09866718, study PRJNA288562) | Human oral metagenome isolate term5_saliva, whole genome shotgun sequencing... | isolation source: mouth | host: Homo sapiens | place: USA: California
TAATATTAACTCCATACCTTCCTCGCCTATACGATTTCTGAAGTGAACTAACTCGGAAGCGTCACAGGGTTGTTTTGGCATAAATTCAAGTCCACCACAAAAGTATTGGTAGTAAGCATTCTCGCTCCATTGAGAAACCACCATTTCATCTGACACATTGCGCAAATGTTTTAAAATTAAAAGACCACACATCAAGCGAATAGGATGAGCAGGGCGACCATTATTGCTGCAATACAAAGGAGAGAAAGCATTTTCAAAACATTCCCAATTAATCTTATTACTAAGTTGGAAAAGGGGATGTTCATGGCTAAGCATGTCCTCTAAAGAAGAGAACATAGAGAGCTGTTTAGATGTTCGTTTAAGCATAAATATCTGCAAGATTTATAATGTAAAGGTACAAAAACTTGCAGATATAAGCAAATTATTTACAGGATAATATACTATGAATCAGGAGAATGTTAGGTTTTTAAGGGAGAACTATTTAGTTCGAAACGAGCGTTAAAAGAATCTAAGCTCAACTATAATATCGTAAACAAAACGATGCGAATAAACGTTTCTGTCTATTCAATTGGGATAAAAGCTTTTATAATAACATCGGGAATGAGCCATAAACACATTCCCGATGTTATTATATTTAGTCACCCCTTAAAAACTATATAGAACCATCCAAAGAATGTCATTCTAAGACCAATATAAAGCTATTTTATTGCAAACTCTCTAACGCTCCTCTCAGAATCATACCAATCTAAGATGAGTTTAAGAACCCTTGAGGTAGGACGTTCTGCAATTGGCGTATATTGATTTATATGCTTTGTAAATAGAACAAAGGTCCCTTCCAGTTGCGTATCTTTAATTTCTGGGGCTATGCGTCCTTCACACTCTCTTAAGCCAATAATACGACAAAGTTCTCCACATTCCATATCCAGAATATGCTCAAATTCATAACCCATCCATACCCATCCTTTCTCATCAAAGAGTTTCCCAAAATAAGCTTGTGACTCCTTATTCTTCACAACAAGCAGTTTAGGTTTTACAATTTCCTCAATAATGTGCATCGTAAGATTTAATTGGTCAACAATGAATTTTATACCATCAGATGTCTTTAATATTTGGGTTTTCAAAATATTCTGCTCTCTCTCCTTAAAATAGAAAATATCAAGATAATCAGACTTATCTCTTAAATCTATATCTTCGTCAAAAAGCATCTTCTTTACTGGACTCCAATAATTATCATATTGTTGCCCATACCAGATTTCTTTTATTGGTCCATGAATAATCCCACTATCTTCATTATTGCGAAACGATGGATTAATTCCTGTTACTAAAATCTCACTTTGAACATTGTCTGCATAAGTATAACCTCTGCTAATAATCTCATTGGGAAGTGAAGCAATATATTCCTCATTCCAAATCTCAGCTAATCTTTTTCCTATATCCATAATTGTAATTCTATAATAGCTTTCTTATTTTATTTATCAATTCACCTCTTTCAACTGTATCAAGAATAGTTATATCATTAGAAAAAAATACAGGAATATTTGTTCCACGTAAAATATAATGATTATCTATTTCTGTGACAGGATCTATCCATCGATCTGCACCGAAAATTAGATATCGGCAATAATCTGTAAAGAATACTATAACCAAAGGGTTGATTTTTCTTATAGTTTCATAAGTCAGTTCTAACTGCTCTCGAATAAAATTCTCATCACTTTTAAGCATCTTGTCTCTATCATTCTCACGCATATACAATAGATTTATCTGTGTATATCCTTTTTCAAAAGATGCAGCAAATTCTTCTAAGCTTTTAAAATACTCTGGAGCATCATCACGCTGATAGAAACTTCCATACATTAATGATTCTTTATCTGTACTCAGGAGCATTAGTTCGTCATCCCTATAGTCGTAAGCAGGATTGATTCCCACAAACAATATACTATCTTTAACTCCATCTGCTGCAAAAAGAGGCTTTCTACGAATAAAGTCATAATCTAAACATTGATACTTATTCCATATAGACGCAAGTCTTGTTTCTATCCGTCCATTCTCATTAAGATCAAAGAAAATAGGAGACTGAATATTTAATTCCTCTTCAGCATTGGAAAAATTGCTTTCCTGTTGGGAAACTTCTTCTATAAGCACAACAGGTTGAGACATCCTACTTTTATTAGAGTTCATGGGAACCTGTTTCTTCTTTAACCAATACTTTATATAGAAAATTACACCTATGATAAAGCTAAGAGCAATGACAAATATAAGTGTATAAGATAAAGTAGCAGTAGGAGAATCAGCCAAAGCCATCAGGTAAGCACCGCCTATAATCATTGATAATGCAATTAGACCAGATTGATAAACCTTGAAAAAACGTCTCCGCTTTTGTTTTGAATATATCCGTTTATAATTTTCCAGATGAGGGTCGTCAGAATCAATTATTTCCAACTCTTGAACAGCCAGTCTATATTTCTCGAGAAGGGCATCAGTATATTTATTTCTTATCTTTGCTTCATCTCCTCCAGATTCCCACTTATTAGCTTTCAATAATACAGAAAGTTTAGAAAGAACTTGAAGTAAAGGCTCTTTCTCAAGTGGGATATCTAAATCATTTAACGCATCTATATTTTCAAGTACTGCTCCGTCCAAAACATATAATTGATTCTTTCGTTCTATATCAGCATGCACAATAGCCTCTTGACGTCGGCATTCGTTTTCTATTCTTTTTCTTTCAGATGAAGATATTCTGCTTCTATTTGAATTCCTAACACGACGATAAGGTGTAGAATGCCTATCACCAAAAATTATATTACTGATAAACTTTCCTGTATTTTTACCCAATTCTCTCTTTAATGAGTTCTCAAATGTTCCCATAGATTATTGTTTATAAATTGTTAAGATAATAGTATGATAAGTATATTATCAAGAGAAAATCTGTCTTCAAATATTTACTCTAAAAAGTACACGCTGCAAATTTAACATTTTTATTTTATTCTTAGATAAAAATTAAGAATAAATATATGATAAACATAAAACATTTATCTAACCAACTGTATAAAAGCAAAGACTATAGAAATATATCCAACAAAAAAGTTTATATAGTCGTTCCTTAAAAACTACATTTCAGCATAAAGTTTGTACAGTCAAGCTCTATGCTGATTCTTTTTACAAGGTACAAAAGAACTCTCATAGCTTTTTTGAAGTTATATGCTGCTGCAGCTAATAATACATTGATAGCATCTCCTTTCACACCTTTATAAAAGTTGCGAGATAATCGGTGGTCTGCTTTAAGATTTGTGTTTCAAACAAATAATTTACAGGATAATATACTATGAATCAGGAGAATATTAGGTTTATAAGGGAGGACTATATAGAGTAACAACTTAATAAACTTACACCTTGTATTTACAAATGGCATATAGTTAAAAAGAAAACCCCACCATAGTTGGACTTTCATCTATCTATGATGGGATTTTATCTTAGACTTTATGCTTATAAAAGCACAAACTTAACTTTATGTTTAGCCTTGAAACAAAACCTTAAAGTGGACAACACTAATTTACTTAATGTTAGCAAATGGTGCAAAACTATTGTCTGAACCTGTAGCAGACTCTTCTACCAATACAGGGCGAATAGCCTTTGCTTGTGCCTTAGGGGCCTTTGCGAAGTTCCACTCAGTTGGACCAAAGAAGAAGTCCCAGTTCATGAGAGCACTTGTACTACTCATATACTGACCGTATGCACCTGCTCCATAAGCCATATCTCTATATCCTATTACATCAGATCCATTTAAACGTCTACCTGTAACAGGCAAGAACAATCCCTTATTAGCACGAACTAACGCAGTAACATTTGTGTACTTGTCATATTTCTTTGCCTTTGTTGGGAAAAGCTTCTTTCTCTTATTAGCGTCATTACTAGCATTGTTTGTGAAGAATGCACCATAGACTACCGTACCCTTGTCTGTATAACAATATGCAGGAATAACGTTAGCAGTGGTATAAAGCGTCCTAAGCTCAGCTTCAGTAGGCATACGATATTTTCTCTTATTACCCTTTGTGTAATACCATACGATATCACCATGCTTACCATCAGAACTTATTTTCTGAGAAATCTCGTTTTCTCCCCAAGCATCTGCTCCATTGATTAATCCATTAAATGAAAGTGCCTTTGCAATAGAACCAAAGCGGAAAAGGTCAACGTCATCTGTTGTTTGTTTTGGACTACTCTCAAACTGTGAAGACTGAAGAATACCACCTGAAGAAACTTCCTTACGATTTGAATTCAACATCACAGCACGGCGTGATATCCACCACTGTGTAGGAGCAATACCCCAGTACTCTTGTGAGCCTTCCTTATAGTGGATAAAGTTACCTGTAGCCCATTTAATACCCTGTACCTCAACATAAGCCTTCTGCTTAGTATCTTCCATCTTCAAAAGGTCTGTACGATAAATCTTGTCAGAGCCGAAAGTGATTGAGCTATATGACTTCTGGTACACCTTACTACCTACGTACGCTGTAACAACAACATCCTCGTAAGTACCAGGAAGGAAAGCTACATAAGTATAGTTACCACCTACAGAACTAAACTTCTTACCTGCTTTTGGTTTCAAGACAACGTTCATCATCTCATCCTCTGGGTTACCATCAACGAATGTACCATCGCTGAGTTTGAGGACATCGCTACCCTTTACGTTAGAAACATAAATAGAGTCAATGTTTGCAAGAGGTTTGTTTTTATCGTCTGTAAAGCGCAATCCCCAGATTGTAACCAAACGCTTCATCTTACCAATGTTCACGTTTACTTTCTTACCATTTACAGACTTAGGGCTCTGCTTGGCCCACTGGAAGTCAAAGCGATTACCAATGGTCTCTGCAGTACCATCCTGCTGAGTAAGGTTCAACTCAACAAGCTCTTGTGTCTTGTCGCTTACCTCATGAAAAAGACTACTTCTTTCCTTGCTTAAAACAACAGGAGTAATAGTCTTGTCAGCACCTTGAGCTGCCTTACCTGGGTATAAAAACGCAATCTGGCTACTTGTAGTGATAGCTTTCTTTGAAGCAATCTCGCCATCAAAGCGGTTACCATTACCTAAATTTTTATTTGTAATTGTGCTATAGTTTGTAGCCTCAAGACCATCGTTAATTACATAAGTCAAAATTTCATCTTCGTTAGCCCAGCTTGACTTGATATTGTGACTTGCATCTTCTGTCAATGCACGGCTGGCAGGCGCCTGCTGCAATCCTTCAGAAGCGTCAACAACGAGGCTATAAGTATGGGTATTTGAGTTCTCGCCTGCAGAGCTATCTACGTCGTCTTGGCAACTTGTCAGCAATGGAGCTGCCATAAGAGCGCAGGCTATTGGAAAAAAGATATTCTTTTTCATTACCTTCATTTCTTTATTAATAAAATCTTAATTATTCTCCTGTAAACCACTGCATCTTGGCAGATGAGCTTGCAAATGGATTTGGTGTTGAGTTATCACCACCTGTTGGATCACAACCTTCTGTTGGGTCAGAGGTTGCAGCACTGATTGTCATCAATGAACTTTCTGCGGCGAGAAGAACCACAGTTGTGTTGGGTCTACGATAAGTTTTCTTCGTTGTCATAGAGCAATTATTTTTTAATTTCCGCTTTTAAAATCCTGAATCCTTAGTAAATATGTATATAGAATATACGTTTTCTGTGATAATTTAGCACTATTTATCAAAATAGCGGTGCAAAGGTACGAACAAAAATCGAATCTGAAATAATTTCAATCAACAATCTTCTTGACGCAAATCAAAAAGTGTTTTGAACCTAAAAAACACACGTTCGTCATGAATATGACGACCCCTGCAGATGTTAATCGCTTAAGCCTAAAGGGGAAACAGTCGCCGTTGCCCTTGCAGAGAACCATACTCTCACAGACGTTCTGTGCCCTTCCGTTTCGCAAGCCACGGACGGGAATCCAGCACCCGTTACCCTCTTTTGACGTTAACAGTAAGCAACAAGAATTAATAAAATAATCTTACAATCGGCAAAGGCTTATTGATTGCAAAACGAAGGATAATCGTTAAAAACCGCCTTTGTAACCTTTAGAGAATCAGTTAGTTACAAAGAGGCTTGTAAAAGGTGCCCTTTTGCATTGCAAAAGACGCCCTTTTACACTTCAAAAGATGCCCTTTTACACTGCAAAAGGGCATCTTTTACAACGCAAAAGGGCGTAGATGGGAAAGCAGGAAGGAAAGAAATTGACAAAAATAAAAAATAAACACCAAAGAGAAACAGCCTCCCCAAGCCCCTCCGGAGGAGGGGATGTGAGAGGATACGGTGGGATGAGAAAGGAGGGGATGTGCCTGACGGGATACAGAATGCTGGGTGTTGGGGAGATAAAAGGGGGGGAAATTAAAGCTAAAAGTTCATGGGTTAATTCTCAAGGTCTAAAGTTTTTGAGGTCAAAATATGCTTTGTCACACACAATTCCCCTATCTGTTAATTCGTAAATTCGTAGTTTATAGCATTCAATTCACTATCTCTCAATTCGTGAAATTCGTAGTTTAAAGCATACAATTAACTATATGTAATTCGTGAAATTCGTAGTTTATAGCATACAATTAACTATATGTAATTCGTGAAATTCGTGGTTTTTATCTTGCAATTCATCTATCTGTAATTCGTGAAATTCGTAGTTTATAGCATACAATTAACTATATGTAATTCGTGAAATTCGTAGTTTATAGCATACAATTAACTATATGTAATTCGTGAAATTCGTGGTTTTTAGCATTCAATTCACTATCTCTCAATTCGTGAAATTCGTAGTTTAAAGCATACAATGAGCTATATGTAATTCGTGAAATTCGTAGTTTAAAGCATACAATGAGCTATATGTAATTCGTGAAATTCGTGGTCTTTATCTTGCAATTCATCTATCTGTAATTCGTGAAATTCGTGGTTTAAAGCACACGATTCACCTATCTGTAATTCGTAAATTCGTAGTTTGGGGCAGGCAATGCGTATGGTTGGGGAGGCAATTGTTTGCCTATTGAAACAAAAAATCACATAGATAAAAAGTAATTTAATCTTATTAACAATGGCGCGGCCAGTGCTGTGGCACACAGATTTATGCATAAATGAATAAAAAAAGATTTAACATTAAATCGTGATAGTGTACTTCTGAAACTCAAAAAGAGGGTGTAAAACGCTGTGAGAAAGGAATGTTCATGGTTTAAACGAATATGTTAAACAACATTAATAACACTGTATTGGTACATATAATACGCAATTTTATTCATAATTTTGCAACCGAATAACTTGCTTCTTGACTAATAACACATTTACTTTTTTTATAAATAACATTTAAACGAAGATTAAAAAATGAAACCAAAAAGGACATTTTTAGGCTTGCACCATTGCAAGTTGTATGCCCTTACATTCTTGCTGGTCATGGGATGTATCAACTCCTTTGCACAAACTGGCAGTAAGGCTGTAAAAGTAACCATTAGTCCTAAATCAGGAAACATCATCTCGACGCGCTCAGAAAGTGCACTTGAGGCTGGTTCGGAGGGTGGCTATGGATCGCTTTTTATCCACAATCAAGCCCCACTTACGTACACAACAACCGACCAACCAGTGTTTTCTGCCGACGGATTGATGCGTAATCACACGGGAAACATTCGTTTCTACGACCACAACACCGCCAGTATTGACGATGACAGGGTGGTGCACATCACGGGTATCTTTAACTCTTTCGCTGCTTTGGCAGTGCCAAAAGGATACCGCATCACGAAGTACACCATCCGCATCAAGAACAATCTGAAAGGTAGCTATGGGCAGGCTGACTACGAAATCTTGAACAAATCCTTCCAATTCGCCAATGGAACACAGAAGCTAACATGGGGACAAACAACGGATTGGTACTTCGGTGAGATTCCACAATCGGACGTTGCTGTGGAGAATGCACGTAAAGACAATTCCTATATGCACTGGATTGGTACGCCAATCAGAATCTATCACACTGGCGATGGTAAGACAAAAACCTACGAACTGACGCGTGGTAATGGAACAACGGATAACCTTGGCAACGTGATTTACTTCACTTTCATTGGTGATCACAGCACTTCCAACACGCTCGCGGGCTTTGAATACGAGTCATTCGAGGTTGATATCGCTCCGGATGTGGAGTTCCCGGTGTCTATTTCACCGTCAAACGTGTCGGAAGAGTTGACCAATCTCGTGGAGAATGGCTTCGAAACACGTAAGATTGATGTAGGAGAAATCAAACGAATAGAGAAGAATGGCAAGAAGTTCCTGGCTTATATGCCAAGCAATATCAAGCAGATGGAAGCCACGGTGAAGCTCTTTCACGAGTCAGCCGTTGAGAACGGAACATGGAAAAAGACGACAGGAAGCAATCAATACATCTCTGCTTTACAGTCGGGAAGCACCAACTGGAATGCGCTGAAGAGCGGTGTTTACTACATAGAAGCACCTACAAAGATTGTGAATACATACGCTGACGGGACAACAAACACCGTCCCTGTGGGCTATCGTATCACTGGTGCAACCTTTAAATATACGTATGGTACGAGTCAATCTGGTAGTCAACGGGGCTTCAGAATCAAGAGAAGTAAGGATAATACATACCTCGACAGGGACCTGCAATGGACCTCTTCACCCTCCAGTTGGGAGCAAGATGCCTTGGGACGTATCTACATGCAGAGTGGAAGTGGGGCGAAAACCTATCTCACAGTAGGGTCACGCACAACGTCATACGACTACACCATCACGACAACAACAAACATTTCACATGCCAGTATGAACTGGTTCTTCGATACAGAAGGTAGACTTTACAACCTCAACTATGGTTCAAGATACTATCTAACGTATGTTCCTGCAACAGCTACTACCGCTGCACAGACCGTACTTTCCTATTATTCACGTGGCGAATACCCCAAACGAGAGGCGGCAGGGTCGTCTTTCACACCGCAGAACTTCACCTTGAAGATATACGATAAGACCGGAACAACGGTTGAAAGGACTGAAAACGTGTCGACAACCAACAGCAATGGCACTGTCAGCATTGATGGTTTGAACAACGATGCAGTGAAGTTTGCAATTGAAAACACCACCGGTATGGCGCTATTGAACGTAGATGTGAAGATGGAACCATTGAATCCGTATGTCAGTACGGCTGATATCGTGTGCACAGGAGCGCAAGGTGAGGAGATGACACGTACGTTTACGAATGCAACAGACTTCAAAATGGGTGGCGATCTCTTTGTATATAAAGTGCCACTGGGCTTCTCAACGCCTTCACAAGGTACTTTCTCCTTCCGCAATCTGAAGTCACTCTTTGCCGATGAGACCTACCTTAACTGTGATCCTCGTGATGGAAAGGTGCGTTATAGCTTTGTAGGTTCGAAGTACACACCCGTCAATGGCAACGATCTTTACGGTAGTGGATATGACCCGAACCACTCTTATCTGGACAAAATAGACGTGAAAGTGGCAGGTAACAAGGCTTTCTTGTTCAATAATTCAGCGGAGCTCGACCGTAACAGGAACACCCTTTCGACGCTTTACCTTACCGAAACGCCGTTCAGTGCAGCTGCTTATACAGCACAAGGGGGTAACTTCAACGCTGCAAACGCTGTGGTACAGATAGGCGAAACGAAGACTCTTTACCTCTTTACAAAGGACGAAACGAGATACAACATTGCTCCAACGAAGAAGGAACAGCACGATGCTTATGCCTATTACACCACGAATATAGAGCTGACAACGGGCAATTACACACCGAAAGTGGAGTGGACGAAGATCTATGACAAGACCAATTACTACAAGACGGCTGCTGATCAGGACAACGAAGAGGCAATGTATGGGGCGAAGATCACAACCACTGATGCCGGATTTGACACAGAAGGCAATGCTTCCTATGGCTATCTGACACTCTCACAGATAAAAGATGCCATGACAACAGCACTCGGTGGAAGCAATGCTCCAGCGTCATTCGACCAGATATTGTACGTTGATAACTCCGAACTCTTCAGTGTTATAGGTAGCACGAATGATGCTTCAACGGGCATAATGAGCATGAACACGTTCCGTAACCCATTGGCTAAGAACGCTATCATATACCTCCCTTACCGTTCAGCAGCACAGGCAACGACACACAATGTGGCTGTTATGAAGGAAGGAAGTACAACGGATTTCACCTCACCTGTCGACTTCCAACTCATTGATAAGAATCCTTTCTTTGCGCCATTCAGCATCCAGCTCGCTGCAGATAAGTATGCTACATACGCACGTCAGGTGACTTATCAGGGCTATGGTACCGACACTTATGCATCTATTGTACTGCCTTTCGCACTGACAGTGGACGCCAATGGCGAGCATAAAGACGACCTCGGCGGCTTCTATGAGTTCACCGTTGGAAAGATGAAAGACAACGGACTGACTTACACCAGTACGCCATCCATGCAGGGAACGGACTATCAAGCCACGGCACAGTTCAGTAAACTGACGGCTGATGCAGCTGCAAACACGGATTACATGGTGCGCCTTCCTCGTACAAATGCCACTCCGCAGGTGCTCTTCACAGTACGTCAGAAGGGGGCTTTCATTGAGAAAACAATCTCGAAAAACCAACTCATAGCGGGCGAAACGGTGCAGAACACACTCGATGGGGCGGCAGCAAACCTCACAAGTTACCACACTTATTCGGGTGTAAGGATGAACAAAGCAACGAATCAGGACGTGTTCTACTTCTCATATAATAAGTTTGTTGCCCTTCGAAACCTGCGCAAAGAAGTGCTCTATCAGTGGCCTTTCCGTGCCGTTTATAAGTTTAACGGGTCGCCAGCAGCGGCAGCTAAGGCGTTCACAACAATGGAAATAGCCTTCGATGATACCACGGATGACAAGACACCAACGGGTATTGACGAACTGAACAACGATGTGACGCTGGCTGTTACCACAACTGATAACACCATCATCACCAAGAGTAAGAAGGATACGGAGGTGAGAATACACAGTCTGACGGGACAGATGGTGGCAAGAACCACAGTGAAAGCTGGTGAGACACGTGCCTTCCACGTGCCGACAGGCATATACATCGTAAATGGAAAGAAGATAACCGTAAAATAAAAAGATAGCAATGAAGAAGATATATATACAGCCTTTGGCTACCATTCATCATGTAAATATCGAATCAATCATGATTGAAGCGTCCGACCAGGGTGACCATGCGGAAAGTAAACCCAACCCATTTGAGGAAGATCAGGTAAGTGATTGGGATGAATGGGAGCGTGAAGAGTAAGGGAAGAAAGCCTCCCCAAGCCCCTCCGAAGGAGGGGATGTGAGAGGATACGGTGGGATATGAGTGGCTCGCTAAGCCCTGAGAGTGCCTCGTCAAGCTCCTTTGGAAGGAGGGGATGTACTGAAAAATGGTGGGGTTGTTAGTCTATTAACCGCCTCCCCAAACTCTTCCAGAGGAGGGGATATACAGAAAAAGGGTGGGATTGTTAGTCTATTAACGGCCTCCCCAAGCTCTTCCAGAGGAGGGGATGTACTGAAAAAGGGTGGGGTTGTTAGTCTATTAACCGCCTTCCCAAGCTCTTCCAGAGGAGGGAATGTGCCTGACGGGGTACGTGTTCCCGATGAAAAGTCAGAATAATTGGAGGAGTTAGAGTTCTAAAAGGAATAAAAACCGTTACGCCAAAAGCGTTATTGGAAATCCGAAAGGGTTTCCCACGAATGGTTTTTAATGACTATAAGTACTTTAACTCCTCTAAATATTAAAGCGCAATCCGCTTGACTTTTAAATCCTAAAATCCATTGTTAAGAGTCCAAAACAATACCTTAAAACACAATTCATCTACTCGTTAACTCGTAATCTCTTATGCTATTGCTCGCAATTCGCCTACTTATGAATTCGTAAATTCGTAGTTTGAAGCATGCAATTAACTATCTCTCAATTCGTAAATTCGTAGTTTTTAGCAGGCAACTCGTTTACTTTTTAATCTCAAAGTCAGTCTACTAAAACTCTCAAACGCCGTGTTATGCACTCTCAAGTACAATGGGGTATCTCGCTAATTGTTCTCCCTCTCCCTTCGGAGAGGGTCGGGGAGAGGCTGTTCGGGGTTGTGTCTCAGGCTTCTTCGGGGATATGTTTCAGGCTGTTTGAAATATCCTTACAAATTATACGTCACTATTGTTCGCAAATCAACTCATTATCATTAAAAATCGCCTTTGTAACCTATAGAGAATCAGTTAGTTACAAAGAGGCTTGTAAAAGGTGCCCTTTTGCATTGCAAAAGATGCCCTTTTACACATCAAAAGATGCCCTTTTACATTGCAAAAGGGCATCTTTTAGAACGCAAAAGGGCGTAGATGGAAAACGAAAGGAAAAGAATTTGACAAAGAAGGGCGGAACTAAGAAAAGAGAAGCGGCCTCCCCAAGCCCCTCCGAAGGAGGGGATGTGAGAGGAAACGGTGGGATGAGAAAGGAGGGGATGTGCCTGACAGGATACAAAATGCTGGGTGTTGGGGAGATGGGAAGGGGAAAAATTAAAGCTAAAAGTTCATGGGTTAATTCTCAAAGGTCAAATGTTTAGAGGTCAAAAATATGCTTTACCACACACAGACCGCCTATCTCTTAATTCGTAAATTCGTAGTTTTTAGCTTGCAAATTACCTATTTGTAATTTGTAAATTCACAGTTTTTAGCATGCAATTCATTATCTATGAATTCGTAAATTCGTAGTTTATAGCACGTAATTCACCTACTTATTAATTCGTAAATTCGTGGTTTGAAGCATGCAAATAACTATCTCTCAATTCGTAAATTCGCAGTTTCGAGCATGTAACTTGTCTATTTTTCTTCTTCAAAACCAGCTCCCAAAACTCTCAAACACCGTGTTATGCACTCTTAAGTACACCGGGGTATCTCGCTAATTGTTCTCCCTCTCCTTTCGGAGAGGGTCGGGGAGAGGCTGCTTTTTCCCCACTCCGTCCCCTCAAATACACCTGAGTATCTCGCTAATTGTTCTCCCTCTCCCTTCGGAGAGGGCCGGGGAGAGGCTTCTTTTTATCTATAACGGAAAACCCCTAAGGGCCTGTGAGCGGCTCTTAGGGGTTGTTTCATTACCCGAAAAGACTGTCTGTTCCGACAGAAAAGAGAGTCTGTCACAGTCCTGAGGGGCGGAGAGACAAAGTCGTTATATGTCTCTCCTCGTTTTAATCACTTAAAAAGATCACATTACTTAATTGAAAAATTTCATATCAAGCACCTTCACATAGGTGTGAATCTTGACGTTCTTGTTGTTGCTTTCCAGCACGAATATTGGGTCATCGCCCTTGTATTTCGTGTAGAGAGTACCCAGTGTATGGGTAAAGGTAGTACGTCCGAAGTTGTAATTGTAAATACTTCTTGTTGAATGTAGGTCGCTAACAAATGTCATCTTCTGGTGGTCAACAAAGTCTTCAAGGCTCTCGTTAGGGTCTTTATCGAACTCAACGGTAACGATTCCACCAAAGCCTATTGGGTGCATGGTCTCCTTTTTCTCACGATAATTGAAGAAGAAAGGATTAGATTGACTGATCTTTACCAGCTCATTGTCCTGTCCATTGAGAGAAAGACTGATGCTTCCCCACAGTCCAGCCTCACGGTCAAGGTTAGGGAATGGACCCGTGTTCGTACCAGAGAAGCCAAGAACCTGCAGCTGCATACGTACTTTCTTGAACTCAGGAACGAAGTCGCGCTGTGTAACAGTGAACTCATTGCTTGTTACAACACGTGCCTGTGAGTTGTCAAGTGCGTAACGTAGTGAGAAACTGATAGGAGACATCTGTTCCATTGGTATGTCTGCGTTGAGGAATTTCTGGAAAGCATCGATGTCACCCTTGAGCACTTCCTTCTGAATTGTCTGTCCTCCACCGAGTATAGTGATGCGGATATCACAGTTAGCAAGTACCTTACGATAGTGCAGAGACTGGTCGGCTGATACGCTTACGTCCACACCTTTGATCTGATTCATCGCAAAGTTGATGGCTTCATCCACAACTTTCTCGTCCTCATCTGACTCTACAGAGAGGTAGATGATACGTCCATAGTTGATGTTAGAGATGTAAACTGGCTGGTAACCGTCCAGCGCATCCTTGTCGATTGACTCAAAGATGTTACCTTTCTTAGGTGCATCTGTTGACACGGAGAAGTACTTCTGGATCAGACGAGCAAGGATATGGTTCTTCTTTTTGTTAAAGTTGAACCCAAAGTTCAGCGATCCATTGGCAACAGGAGAGTTCACTGCGACACCCAGTTTGGTGGCAAGTTCCTCCTGAGAGTTGATCTTTTCAACGCTCTCAATGGTCGTAATAGGTGACTCTTTCCACTGCATGTTCGCCCACTTGTTCCATACTTCTTGGTATTCACTCTTACGAATGTTGTGAACAGTAGCCGATGTTTCCCTTGCTTCTTGTGGGTTTGCAGGGCTCAAATTGATTGAGAAAGTCACGTCACCTGTCTCGTGTGAAGTGATGATAGCATAGGTACCGTTTGCGATAGTACCACCTTTGAGCACACAACCAGGGTAGATAATGTCGCTTGTTGGGTCGAAAAGGAAGCTCTCATCGAACGCTTGCGTCATCTTATACCTACGTGTTGTCTTTACCCAACTACCTGGAATGCCGTTCAGTACGCCCTTTTCTTCAGTCTTCGAAGTACCTTCGTCAACTGGAACTGTCGTACCATCATCGGACGGAACAGGGTCCGATGCGCGTGACATCATTGGCGCTAATGGTAGCGTCCGCAGATAGTTTTGAATCTCTCGGGTGTTGTCAAGTACCCTTTCTCCTGTGTCTTCCTTGGTTCCAGTGAGTTGTCCGTCCTGCGAACATGAACCGAATGTGACGGCAAACAGTGCCAATGAGGCTGGCAATACCGTCTTTAAAAGATTCTTTTTCATTCTTGTGTAATTTTAGGTTATCATAAAAAGTAAATAAAACTATATTAAATCCTTGGCCACCACAGTTACTTTTAACGACTGTCTGCTCTGCGTTGAAACTATTAATGTTCACATGATATCATTACAGAGAGACTATCTCGTCACTGCGATTGTGCAAATTTATATAATTATCCTTTACCTTCCACGTCTTAGAGGCTTGTTTTCCAGTTTTTTACGTTACGTTAATCAAACTTCATTTAAAAAGCCTTTTTTGCTTATATAATGTTAAAAAAGTCTGCGTATCGTCTGCGATAGTTGGAAAATTTTTGTACCTTTGCACCAGATGTGAGAATTATTAACTTATTAACCCGGCAACTATGTGAATAGGAACCGGCGGTTTATGCACAAGACACAAGAAAGATTTGTATTATGGTATACGACCAACTAAAGCTTCAAAACCAGCTTTGTTTCAGACTTTACACGGCAAGTCGCCTTGTAACACAGACTTATTTCCCGATTCTTGAGAATATCGGGATCACTTATCCACAGTATCTTGTCCTCATGGCGCTATGGGAAGAGGACGGAATGAAGGTGATGGAACTGGCTCACAAACTGTTCCTTGACTCGAATACCGTTACCCCTCTCGTGCAGCGTATGGACAAACTCGGGATCGTAAAACGCGAGAAAGGAAAGGTTGATGGCCGCGAAACGTATGTCCACCTTACTGAAAAGGGCAAGGAACTGCAGGAGAAAGCGAAGGATGTTCCATCTTGTATGCTCGAAAGAATACTTACTGATGCCATGCAGATGGACGATATTAAGATCCTCTCAACGCAACTTGACAACCTCATTGATAATCTTTCTGAACAGAGAGAACAGGTGAAGCAGGCTGCGAAAGAGGAAAGAAAGGTGAGGAGATAACAACAGCACAGACGCTTAACGACTAAGTATCTGCAGCCTATAGCGGGCAGATTGAAAAGCCATTGAATGTAGATAAGTGTAAAACTATTTCCCATTTGTTTTTCAATCTACGCCCTTTTGCTTTCTAAAAGGTGCCCTTTTGCAATGTAAAAGATGCCCTTTTGAGGTGTAAAAGACGCCCTTTTGCAATGCAAAAGGGCGTCTTTTACTTTGCTGTTTGTAACTCATTGATTCTCTTTTTGTTACGAATGGCATTTTAAACGGTTTTTCCTTGAATTGCAGAGAATCATGGTTTGTTTTCTGTAAGGATATTTCTTAGTCTGCACACGTTCGGCTTTTGTTGGCTGAAACTAGGACGCCTAGGATAGCTAGGATGCCCATTAGGGCGTTGAAACTAGGGTTCCTAGGGTGGCTAGGACGCCTACTATCGCACTGAAACCAGAGCAAACGGCGGGCGGAAAGAAACATATTATCCCAAAAAACCTTAAAAAAAGTGCAGTCAAACGGCAGTCGTTCATTCTTTTTTCTTAATTTTGTAACATACCTTATTACGTGTACTGCTCCCTGCAGCAGGGACAATCGTTGTACAGACCGTGATACATAACAAACAAAAAAGAAATATGAAGAAGATTCTACTGCTTATCATGACACTCATCGTCAGCATGACAACCTTCGCACAAAGCGACATCGTATCGGTTGCTGACGCAATAAAGATTTTCCAAACCAAGACCCTCTACACCGGACAACAGGTGCTGGAGAAACAAGGTTATATATATAAAGGTATATCAACAGACAGCTATGGCAAGGATTATAACTGGGTTAAGAACATGAATCTGACGAAGGATTTCGTGCCAACTGCCTTCGCCAAGGGCAATTCCAGTATGGTTCAGCTTGATAATACTGGGAAGACAGTCTATGTTTATGTCTTCAATCACACTGCCTTCGCCGGTCTTCAGGCACAGGTAAAGGCGATGGGATACGACATGGGAAAGGCTGCCAAGTCATCAAAAGGTACGCTCATCTGCACCAAAGACAACCAACCCACCATCACTTTCATGACCCTTCAGATGCCATTACCTTTCTGTATGCAGATCACTGAATAAGAATAATGAAGCAAAAACCAACCTATAAGAAACCCGTTGCAGCGTGTGCCATCATCCTTTTTGTTGGTGCAATAACCCTTGCTGTGCTCATGGAGACGCGCCAGATGGCACCTCCTCGGAAGTATGAAGTGGACATGTCGGGTGAGGTTATTGGTATCGACCATGGTCCGAAGACGCCTGTTCTGACGAAAGAAGAGGTGAAAGACGAGGAAGTAAAGGAGGAACGTAAGTCGGAATCTACTGGGGAAAAGAAGCCGAAAGAGGAAGATCAATCTTCTGAAACGGATGAACCGATCATCGTGCCGACTGTTCCTGGCGATCGTCCCGACGCTACTCCGTCTGTCAAAGTGCCGAAACCAGAAATCAAAAAACCTACGGTTGAGTCAATAGAAAACTAAAAAAGAGAGCCTCTGATGGGCTCTCTTTCTTTTTTATACCTTCTCTTTTTCCTTTTATTCTCAGCCTTTTCCCTCGTTTATTCCTCTATTTTCTGCACGTCTTCGGGCAGTGAATCCTTTATGCAGGCAGCCAGTTTGTGGAGTAGGGTGTGGCGGATGAAGTTCTTGGAGGTGGCAAAGACGATGTCACGTGTGGGCACTGGATGGGCAAAAGGACGCACCAGCGCATGCTGCTCCGTGGACAGTTGGGATACAGCAAGCTGTGGAATGAACGTCACACCCTTGCCATGTTCAACGATACGCATAAATGTTTCGATGCTTCCAAGGTTATAACTTCGCTTGCTGCGGGCAGCCGATTTGAGGTGACAAAACTTCACTAACTGGTCGCGAAAGCAGTGTCCTTCATCCAAAAGCCATAGGAATTCGCCCGAGAGATCAGCCGGTTTGATGTATTCTTTCTTATAGAGTGGGTCGTTTTCTGCCACATATCCCATGAATTGTTCACGGTAAAGTGGGGTGATATTCAGCTCCTCTAACCCCTCTACCTGTGCAAGAATGCCAGCGTCAAAGCCCCCACTTCGCAGTGCTTTGAGCATTCCTTCCGTCTTCATCTCCGTGATACGAATATCCATTTCGGGGTGTTCGTTCATCAATTGTGGGAAGAATCGCGGGGTGAGATACGGTGCTATGGTTGGCAGAACACCCACATTGAAGGTCCCCGTGAGCGACTGTTGTTCCTCTTCAACCGTCTGTTTGAGCTTCTTTGCCCTGTTAAGTACCTTCCAAGCTTCCTCTATCACCGTCATACCTGCAGGTGTTGGGCGAATCGGTTGGCGCTTCCTGTCGAAGATCTTCACGCCCAGTTCGTCCTCCAACTTCTGTATCATAGAGCTGAGCGTGGGCTGTGTTACGTCGCAATAGTCGGCTGCCTTGGCGAAATGTTTCAGTCGATAGACTGCCATTACATATTCTAATTGTTGTAGTGTCATCGTCTTTTGGGGATAAATAGGTCCCTACAAAGATATATAAAAACATTCGAATGACCATGAAAAGCCCTGGATTTATAAGGCTTAGGACCACCTTAATAGATTTTTTCTATTGGCTAATAGATTTTATCTGTTGGTGAGATGTGATATAGAAAGTACCTTTGCATCGTCAAATAAATAATTCATCAACAATTAAAAAACAGAATATAATGGAACCAATCATTAATGCACACGCACCAGAGTTTACTGTTCAGGCCTTTCAGAATGGCGAGTTCAGAACCGTATCAAACAAAGATATCGAGGGCAAATGGGCTCTTTTCTTCTTCTATCCAGCTGACTTCACCTTCGTTTGTCCTACAGAATTGGAAGATCTTGCAGACAAATACGAGCAGTTAAAGGGCATGGGTGTAGAGGTTTTCTCAGTTAGTACCGACACACATTTCGTACATAAGGCATGGCATGACGCATCTGATACAATCAAAAAGATTAAGTATACGATGCTTGCTGACCCTACTGGCGTATTGAGTAGAGGCTTCGGAGTGTACAAAGAGGACGAAGGTGTGGCTTATCGTGGTACCTTCCTCGTTAACCCAGAGGGCTTGATTAAGATTGCAGAGGTGCAGGATAACAGCATCGGACGTAATGCTGACGAGCTCGTTCGTAAGATAGAAGCAGCGCAGTTTGTGGCTACTCACGACGGCGAAGTTTGTCCTGCGAAGTGGAAGCAGGGTGGTGCAACCCTCAAACCAAGCATCGATCTCGTTGGAAAGATCTAAGCATTTTGACTAAACTGACATAATATAAAAACATTATATGTAAGGGTGGAGGGAAGAATCACACGTGGTTCAACTCTCCACTCATCATAAATAAGCAAGCCTATGTTGGATTCAAACATCTTAAACCAGGTGAGGGAAGTCTTCAGTTCGCTCACCTCTGATATAACACTCAGCGTCATTCGTAACAGTTCCGCCGCACAATCAAAGGAGTTTACAGCCTTCATTGATGACATAGCATCCACCTCTGACAAGGTAAAGGCTACCTACACAGAGGGTGATCACTTCTCTTTCAGCATCTTACATGACGGCAAAGAGACGGGAATCAGCTTCCGTGGCATACCGAACGGACATGAGTTCACGTCGCTTCTCTTGGCTATTCTCAACGCTGATGGGAAGGGAAAGAACCTCCCCGACAGTGCTATCACGGCACGAATAAAGGCATTGAAAGGCAAGGAGATACGTCTTCAGACTTACGTTTCACTGACCTGTACGAACTGTCCTGACGTGGTTCAGGCACTGAATGTCATGGCTTTGGCTAATCCGAACATCACACATGAGATGATTGATGGCGGACTTTGGCAGGATGAAGTGACGAGATTGAACATACAGGGTGTACCTTCTGTCTTCCTGAACGGTGAACCTTTCCACACGGGAAGGGGCGATCTGGGGACGCTTCTTGGGAAATTAGAGGACAAACTCGGTACGGATCACGATGCTGAAGCAGGTGGTGTGGAGCACAATTATGATGTTGTTGTACTCGGAGGTGGACCTGCTGGCGCATCAGCTGCTATCTATTCGGCACGCAAAGGACTGCGTGTGGCAGTCGTTGCAGAGCGCATTGGCGGACAGGTCAACGACACAACGGAGATTGCAAACGTCACTTCTGTGCCGAAAACAACGGGTACGAAGCTGGCTGCCGACCTCAGAACGCATCTCAATGACTATCCTATCGACATCTTCGACAACCGTAAAGTGATGGCTGTCAACCTGCAGGAAGCCGTGAAAAGGGTGTCTGTAAGGGGCGGAGAAACCTTCCTTGCACCAGCAGTCATCGTGGCAACGGGTGCTAACTGGCGACGTTTAGGACTGCCAGACGAGGAGAAATACATCGGACATGGTGAACATTTCTGTCCGCATTGTGACGGTCCTTTCTATAAAGACAAGGACATTGCAGTCATCGGAGGTGGTAATTCGGGTATCGAAGCTGCTATTGATCTGGCTGGAATATGCCGACATGTGACGGTGCTGGAGTTTGCCGATTCACTGCGTGCTGACGATGTTCTGCAGCAGAAAATGGCAAGTCTGCCGAATGTGGAGCTCTTCACTTCAACACAGACAACGGCACTTCTCGGTGACGGAACACGCCTAACGGGTATCCGAGTAAAGGACCGTAAGACCGAGGAGGAGCGTGACATAACGCTCGATGGTATCTTTGTTCAGATTGGGTTGATGCCGAACAGTGATGTTGTCAGCGGTCAGGTGGAACTCTCACCACGCAAGGAAATCATCATTGATGCCACCAATCGCACCAACGTCAGTGGTGTTTATGCAGCTGGAGACGTGACAACTGTCCCTTATAAGCAGATTACCATCGCTATGGGAGAGGGTGCGAAAGCGGCTCTTTCAGCCTTCGATGACAGGGTAAGGGGCGTTATTCAATAAGGAAGGGGGAGCCTTTTTCATAGTACAAACAAGGGGTAGACGAATGTGTCTACCCCTCTTTTTATGGCTGTTCGTTATAAAACGGAAGTTATGAAATAACCTTACAGAAAATGAAGCACCATTGTTGCCAGATTGAAGGATAATCACCAAAAACCGACTTTGTAACCTTTAGGTTATCAAGTAGTTACAAAGAGGCTTGTAAAAGACGCCCTTTTGCATTGTAAAAGATGCCCTTTTACAACGCAATAGGTGCCCTTTGACAATGCAAAAGGGCACCTTTCACGATGCAAAAGGGCATCTATTAAATCCTGAACGCGAATTATTCTTA